>Ga0181349_1000158_pt1 | contig 27491 bp, 38 predicted proteins | sample Su13VDMM110SD_FD_130106 | JGI IMG/M metagenome (GOLD analysis project Ga0181349, IMG submission 130106) | Freshwater viral communities from Lake Michigan, USA - Su13.VD.MM110.S.D | ecosystem: Environmental > Aquatic > Freshwater > Lake | place: USA: Michigan | collected 2013-07-16 | reverse complement strand
GCTTGTGCTTGTGCTTGTGCTTGTGCTTGTGCTTGTGCTTGTGCTTGTGCTTGTGCTTGTGCTTGTGGTGCCCTATTATTCACTTCTTCTCTAATACGGTCTGCCAATGCATTTAGATTTTCTTCAACAAGGGCATTTTGTGCTAACGTTGCAGCGCCCACAAGACTATTAGCAAATTGTTGCGGCTGAGTATCTATATCATATATGCGCATGATTGGCCCTACTACTTCCCATACGCCGCTAGATGCATCAAGACCATCAGCTACGGCAATACGCCTCATCTCATCAGCTAACCATAATCCCATCGTTCGATCTCGTGCAGGTGCTTGTGGCGCAGGTGCTTGTGGCGCAGGTGCTTGTGGTGCAGGTGCTTGTGCTTGTGGTGCATATGAATCACGTACTGCTGTAAGTTCATCAAGCAAGTTTGCATATGCATCACGCGCGAACCCAAGCGAGCCAGGGTTGCCTGCTAAAAACGCTGCACGAGACATAAGTCGGTCAAGGTGCCTTATCGGGTCAGTCGAAAACTCACCAACTGATTGCTCATTTCTCCAAACGTCAACCGTTCTTCGAACACCCATGTTAATGCTTGTTGCAGTAGATACTGCCATGTTCGGATCATCATTTATTGCAAAAGTAATCGCATTGTCCATTGCCGTGTTTACATCATTAAGCAATGCATTCACATCGACTTGCCTTGGCGGCTGTGCCGCTTGTCGTTGTGGCACCTGCATTCCTTGTAAAACAGCAGTTACGTTATCACGAGCCTCGGCAAATGCACCTCTAAGTTCAACAGGCACATAAGTTGACATGTTATCAAGACGGTCTACAAGATGCGTTACTGCTCTAAGTGGATCTTGCGCAAAAACATTGTCAGGGAATTGTGCAGCCCAGTCCGCATACGCCCGACTAAGTCTAGCTTCGACTTCGCGGTATAGACTTGGGTCATTAGGCTCTTCACCCGCAGCAACTATTGCCCTCTCAAATGCCGTTTCTATGCCATCTTGTATTACTCTAATTGGTGCTTGTGTAGCCGGTTGCTGAATCTTAGCAACTTCAGCTTTAAGATCTTCTTTGGTAAAGAACCGTGGCAAGCTGTCTTTAACTGCTGTCCAGTTATCACGTGTTGTTAGATTTCTGCCTTGCACGTTGTCTTTGTCATACACACCACTGTTTTCAGCTCTATCACCGCTATCACGAATCTCATCAGCATGGTCATTAAGCACGTCTCTTAGCGCATTGCGGTATGTCGGATCGATCGTGCCGTTGTGAAATCCGCTTACATAACCAAGTGTGTATGTTTTCTTACCGCTTACATCAAGATGAGGGTTTGAAAACTGAATAGTAGCTTCAGGTATGCCTTTGTCAGCAGTTCGCAAGCTTATGTACTTGTCCTCACCTCTTGCAGCTGACTTCATATATGATGTTGGGCGCGCATCGTAACGCGTCGGCTGACCTGTTGCCAAGTCATACAAAGTCTGGGTTGAACGCTTAACATTGGGGTTCTTAATTAGGTTCTTAGTGCCTACAAGTGTACCACCTACGTCGCCTATGCAATGATCCAGCACTTCACAGTCCGCGCTTAACAGCTTTTGTATTGTTTCAGGCGGCAAACTGTCGTCAATTACGATTGCTATAGCATTGCCATATGCCTTGCTAGGCGTATTCACTAACTGGTCTTTTAACGCGGTCAGCACGTTCGACTTACGTTCTTCAAGCGCTGCTTTTTTAGCTTCTTTGGCTTTAATGCGGACTTCTGATGTGCGCTTAATGTATGCCGGAATAGACGTGTTTGCCGGATCTACTTTGCCTGTAAGTATGTCATTAACGTAATCCTTGCCGAGCTTTTTCATGCCTAGCTCTAGTGCAGGCCCTCTATACATTGAGTACACTGTTTGGTCTGGCGTCTCTCTTGCCGTGCGCTCTAAACTTGGATAGAACTGTTGCTCACTTGCATCAATAGCGCCGAATGCTAAATTTGCAGGGCGACCAATGACGGATGCATCGGACAAAGTTTCATACGATCGTCCGGTCTTTAAATTACTAATTTGCTTGTCCATATCGGCAATCTTTTTACCAATCTTTTCATTTGCTGCTTTAAACTTGGCCAACTCAGGGTCTTGATATGGGTCCGGAATACCTGCAGATTGTAGCCGCAAGTACTCATCTTGTTGTGCATTTAACCGGCTTTGATAGTTAGTGTCAAGAGCATTACGTTTATCACGTAGGTCCATAATCTGAGGTTGAAACTGCCCCAAGGAGCTAAAGCCTGCAGCTTCTCTACGCTGACCAATCGTAGTGTCAAGGTCCTGCTCTTCAGCAGCTTTGTATAGCTTTTCTGGGTCTATAAACGTATGCCCTTGCGCGGCAAGAGCAAGGCTTGGGTTCTCATTTGTGCCTGCATATTGCGTAAAGTCACGAGCAAATGGGCCTTCAAGCCAGTTGTGAGCTTTGTCTACACGATTGGCAAACTCTTCCATCGTCGGTAAGTTGGGATCGTTTTGCTGAGCTATAAACTCATTAAGCAAATTACGTTCCCATTGACTGCTAGCACTTACCTTACTGTACTTAATTGCTAATGCTCTAGTCCTGTCCTCTTTGTCAAGTGTCGGAAACTCTTCTTCTAGCTTCTTGTTTTTCAACTCTTGAAACTGATTTGCTTGCTCATCCGATGTAATTAGTGCTTCTTTGTATGCTTGAGTTACTTCACCGACAGTAGGCTCGTCAGATAGAACTCTAATTTCAGAAATTAACGCCGATAGCGGACTGGACCTAATGTCTACTCTATCCACGGTATCCGGCACTTCAGGTCTAGGCACTATGCCACCGGGTTTGCGAACTGCATACGACGGTTGGCCTGCCATTGCAGCTAGTACATCCGCTGAGTAGCCACCGCGATTCATGATGTCTTGCACAATAGGATCAAGCGCACGCTCTGCCTTCATGCCTGCTTTTACAGGCGCATCTACGACCGGTTGGACTTTTGCACCAAACGTACTTTGCCCTGTTACTGGATCAATCTTTGTGATGCCTGCTCGCGCATTGGCAATGTCGGTTGGCAGCTCTTTAACTTGCTTGCCTATGCGCTGTGCATTGGCCGCCGCAACACGTAAGTCGTTTGGCGTAAACCCACGGCTCGGAATCCTAGGCATACCAATTGCTCCGGCAAGCTTAGACTCGTCGAATGCTTTAACTAATCCTTCTTGCGCCATTTGACCAGTCGTAGACTGTAGTGGCAATTGAAAGTTAGACGGTTGAATATTTGTATTACGAGCTGCGGCTTCTTGCGCCGACTGCTCATCACCTGTTAACCGATGTAGAAACTCAGCGCCTTTGTTTTGCATTCCTTGGAACGGCACTGACCACATGCTAGCCAATGGTGCAGCCAGAGTATTAGACACAATCTTTGGCGCATCGGTCAATGTGCGCATCATCATTAGTGGGTTAAAGTCAAGCGCCATTTGCTTGAACATGTCGGTCGCTTTATCAAGCGGTCGCTTTTCAGGCGCTGCTTGAGCTACTACTGACTGTTGCGCCGGTGCTGGGTGCCGAGCCAAATAGTACCGCATATCATCGATACTAGCATTTGGTGAGTCTGGTACATAGTTGCCTAGTGCGTCATACGCCATATGGGTTCACCCTCTTAGGTCGATCATCGTCATACGAGTCGTCAGGATCATACTCCGGATCGATGTTCAAGAATCCAAGATCGCGCAAAATACGCAAGGCTTGTGTGGTCGAGTCTACCAAGTCATCATGGCGCACTTCAGGAAATGCACAGATCTGAGCTATCAGTATCTCGGCCCAGTCTCTTGCCATGCCCTCGTTCTTGGTCGACTCAGGCACATAGACACGCCCTTTTTGAATGATCGGCGATACTATATTAAGCCGCATCATCTTGTCCGCCATTCCTGGGTTGTAGCTTCTGACAGGTAGTCCTGCACGCTGTAAGTCTTGTATTAGGCTTATGCCCGCGGACTTGTCCTCAATCAGAATCAGGTCAACCTTCTTGCCGCTGCCAAACTCGTTGTCATCGCCGTAGATGGACGAGGCTTCTTCAATGACTCGAGGCCGAAGGTCTGGGTACTGCATGTACTCTTCCCAACAATCAATGAGCATTACAGCCATCTTTTTGTCAGGGCTTGGCTTAAAGATGCCCCAAACAGTGCAGGCAGTTGGGTCGTTCTTTGTCTTGTCGCTGGTGGCGCAATCATAAGACTGCACAACGTACTCGAATCTTGGCAACGGCTTGTCATTGGGCCACAAGTTGAACCATGCGCGTTTAACAATGCCGGATTCTTCGGGATCAATAATCTCGGCATAGATCTCTTGCCGCCCAAGTGTAGTGCCTTCATATTGCAGTATCTGTTGTTTAAAAGTAGGCGCCAAGTTTTGAAGGTTGTCAAACGTAGTGGCTGTTTTGTAGATAACGTCTTGCCCGTCGCGGTTGACAAGGTCAATGATCAAAGGCTTTGGCTTAGGCGTTGTGGTGCAAATGATCTTAGGCCGTTTGCCAAGACGCATGCCAAATTGCAACATGTCCCATGCTTCGTCAAGATAGTGCCAAGCTGCTAGCTCATCGCACCAGCCGCCGTGAAACTGTGGGCCACGAAAACGTTCGGGCTCAGATGCGGCAATGCCTTTAAGTATTGACCCATTGACTAAAGTGATCTCATGCTGTGACTTATTGTAGTTATCAACAAGCTGTTCAGGAATAACATTCATCAGCCCTGAATCACCCTCAATACACACATCGCGCACATCGCCGGATGTTGGCGCCGAGATCAACCAGCGCGTCTTTGGCTGTGTCCAAGCTTCCCACCATAGCCACTCAGCGGCGCATCTTGTCTTACCAGCACCACGGCCTGCCAGCAATAGCCAAATAGTCCACCAATCGCCCTTAGGCGTAATTTGGTGCGGACTTGCTTGGTGTAATAGCCACTTGGTGCGAGCTTTAAGCGCCGCTTTCCATTCAGGCGATGCTAAGTTTAAGTTAGGCCCAGCCTTAATGCGCTCGGCAAACTGTTCAGCGATTGTCGGATTTAGCACTCTTCTTAGCCGGCTTAGCAGACACTCTAAGGTCTTTAGCTGTCGGTGCGCCTTTGGCGCCCGGCTTGCGCATGCGTTCGCCAGATCCGGCTTTTATGCGATCTTGCTTTGCATGTATGTTTGCCCATAAGCCCGGTGGTTTAGCCATGTTAGCCCTTTCGTTAAGCGTTCTTGCCGTCGTTTTGCCTTGACGCCAACAAGTCGTCCATCAATGATTGCGCAAAGTCATGCATAACGTCAACTTGAACGGCACCGTCATTCTTACCAGTGACTTCAAGCTTAGAGTTTTCGCGATACTTAGTAGGGAACCGAGCTGCCATGGACCGAGACCACAGCGCTGAGTTTAAACGATCGCCCTGAGGCTTCTCAATCATGTGATTAAGCGCCACTTTTTCAAAGAACGCCATCTCTAATGTCTTAGCTTTTTCTAAGGCCGTTTGAAAATCTGGGTTTGTTTCAGTCCAGCCTACAAGCGTAGTCCAAGCAACGTCAAGCTCGGCTGCGATCATCTCACGACTATAGCCTTGTCTGCCCCACTCTACTGCTTGATCGCAATATGAAGGATCGTATTTAGACGGACGACCTACGGGTTTCTTAACAAGTGTAGTCATGTCAAGATTGTACTACTTCTGGCTAGACCGCACACTAAACAGGTCAAAATTACAAATTACAAAATTACATGTTCAAAAGAGTGTATATACGATGTGCATATATATACTCTATATTTATACTATACTCTCTATAAGTAATAATGTAATATTGTAATAATAGACTAAATACACTATACAAATCAATGGTTTATCAAGCTCTTTTAACGTAATTTATAAGTAACTTTGACCGTAACTTTGGTTAGCTATGCTCAATTTCACCTCTAACAGCCAAGTCTGTAGCACTTGCTAGCCCTGTCATAGCGCCATGTTTAGTCAGATCTATAGTTTTGCCTTTGTGTTTTGTAATTTTGACCAAAGTTAGTCTAGCCGTTTTGCCACCAATCGAGGTGGATGTTGACTCAACGTCGGCATAGTTTAGTAACGCTTTCTTAATATACTGGGCTCTTGGCCTTGACTCATGGCCCCATCTCTCGCATAGCAGCTCAAGGTGCGCAGTAGTAAATGCCGCCAATCCGTCCAGATTTTCTATAGTCCAGTCGGATAGATCTTTGGCAAATGCTTCCATTGGGCTTCTTGCCGCTTGTATTGCCGTTTGTTTGTACTTAGTATCTGGGGCAGGTTTTGATGGGTCAAACTGACTGATGTCTCGGTTGTAGTACCAGTTAAGCGCCTTGCCAAAGCCTTGCTCAGACCGTGCCCAGGCCATTAAGTTTACGACCAATGGGTGCGTCTCGTCATTAGTCAGGCTGGTTGGCTTGTAGATGGCTTCACGCCTAGCATTGTTGCCCATCTTAGTGATATACGGCTTATTGCTAGTGAATATGAAGTTCATGAAGTTTTCAATGTTGTACTGTGCCCCGTATTTGTTGTTGATGGCAATCTCCTTGCCTGTGATCATGCTCTTAAGCTGAGCTGAGTGGTCTTCGCGGTCACTGCTTGGCTCATTAATCACAATTAGAATCTTGTTCTTAAAAATGCCGTTAAAGTTGCCAAACAGCTCATCCGGTCCGATGATGATGGCTGGTGCATTCTCACCGAGGCCAAGCATCTCGGCTATAAACTCGGCAACGGCCGACTTGCCAATGCCTTCAACACTAGACACGAACTGCGGAGTTGTGTTATTCCGTCTATGCGGAAATTGCACAACATTGGCAACCCAGTCATGCCAGTACTCAGCAAATGCCGGCTCATCACGAAAGAAATAGCCGCAAAAGTTTAAATATAGCTGAGCATCACCGACAATAGGCTCATGGCTCCAAGTACTTAAGTAGTTATAGCAACCCTCAGGCGTGATCTTCAGCCCTTGATAGTGCGGAAACACGCCAACTTTGCGAATGTCGCACCGTTTGCGCCATTTCTTGTACTCCTCAAGCAATGTGATCTCTCGTGTGACTGGTCTTGGCGGCTGGTTGGCACGCCCCGGAACCATAGTGGTCTGCATGAAAATATGCTGGGCACTATCAATCTTTGCTTTATGAAACGGCATGATGTGACCATCATCAATTCGAATCACATCGCCATTAAACAATGCATACTTAGTGCTAAACTCATGCAGCTTTACATCCAACGTGTCAATGCCGTTCATAATGACCGACGTGCTAGCCAATACGCTGCCAAGACTGCAATTAGCCTGTAGGTGGTCGTCAATGGCAAACTTCTTGCCCTTACCTGGGCCAAACCGCCCTACACGGCACAAATGCACTTCAGCCCCGAGGCCACGAAGCGTAATGGCTAGCTTAGTCTCAGCTAAAGCAACCTGCTCATTTGGCTCACCGTCTTCTTTGGCTCCGTCATAGTCAAAGACAATGAAAACTTGCCGATGCTTGGTGTCAAAGCTGGTTTTCTTTTGCCACATGAACTGCATTAGATCAGGGTGTAGGTGCGTGCCACTCTTGCTTGTCCAACTAGTCACACCTGCCAAGCCAATACAAGAATGGACCAGTCCCTCGGCTTGTATTGCCTTGGTAATGGCCCATGCTTTAAATTCGCCCTCGGTGATGATCAGCGGTATGTCAACATTGATAAGTATAGGGCGCCAACTAACAGTGGGTGAAAAGTAAATGTGTGAGCCGCTGGCTCTTGCCTGCGAATACTTCATCTTAGTCTTAGGCACTAACAGCCTAACGCGAACAAACCCTGTATCTTTGCCATCTACGTCAAAGTACGGTATTTTGATTGACCACTCATTGGTGTGGCCAAGCAATACCTTGGTCGTGTCTTTGTCAAGCAATTCAAGACCAAGTATTTGGCTGTCTTGGTCCGTGAACTGTCTATTCTTAAGAAATGTGTCGTATAATTGAGGCGGTTGTGTTATATGAGATGCGAATCCCATTGACATAGCGTATTTCCTTTAGCAGTTGTCTTTAAAGGCCCTAGGTTACCGCCAAGGGCCTTTTTTTCGATTATATTGCTGCAACTAGATCATCGGCTAAGGCAGTTGCTGTAAGCTTAATGGCTTGGCCGTCACCAAACCATGCACGGTCAATACGAACATCGGATGTACGACCACGGTGATGGTCTACAAACTCAGTTACCGCATTGACCAATCCCCAGACTGTCCCCTTAGCTGATGAGAGCTCGCTGCCCTTGCCTTGCCCATTGAACAAAGCCATAAGCCTCTCTGTCGTTTTCTTGCTTACCACTACATCACCATCCGTGGTCTGATAAGAAGCAATGCTATCAAAATACTGCTTGGCTTGGTCACTATTAACACCTACTGAGGACCAGGTCTCTACCGACCGTATGAAACTATCCCATGAAGTGGCGGCAATACCGAGTTGTGTTTTAACCGCAGCCTCATCAAACACGGACCGATGACTAACGCGTACCACATGCTTGGTCTTGCCTTCAGCTTCCTGCATTGCAAAACCTAGCGTGTTATTGCATACTACACGGACCGAGGTGAACATTGCCGTCGTTGCCATGCTGCCATCACATGCAGTGCCTAGTAATAAATAGCCTTTAATGGTGTCATCAAGCACCTTGGCCTCTTGGCCCATGCTAGCCAATGCCCAGTACTTTGTACCACCCCGAAGCACGCCGGCCGTTTCCATGTCAAACCCTGCTTTAGCCGTGAGGGCACGGTAAAACTCCAAGACTTCCTGGGGTTGAACTACCTGATACTTCTTGCTTACGACGGCAAGGGCCTTCCGTGTGTCAGAGCGGACCAAGACCTTCTTGCCTGCCACTTTGTCCATGGCATATACATTGTCCTCGTGAGACTTGTAATACACAGGGGTTTCCTGAATGGAGAAGTCCATACCGGCCGCGGTTTGCCATTGCTCGATGCTGGCGCCTTTGGCCATGACCTGACCTAGGCCGTGCCATGGGGCGCTGCCGATATAGGCCATTGCTGCAAAGCCTTTGGATGTGTCGATTTCGTGTGCCATTTTGATGTCCTTTGTGAATACAGAAGTTAAGAGATTTAGAGGGTTAGTGTGTTGCCACATGTGCATTGTACACCGTCTGCAATGAAGTAAACAGGCTGCGTAAAAAAATATTAAAAAATAAAAAATTTTTGCAAAATAGTGTCAGACATTAAAAATATGTGTACAATGCAACTGTGCTCAGGCACACTAACCTTCTAAACTACTAGGAACTATCATGGAAAAAGTAATGGTCAGAATTACAAAGGTCTACGGCAAAGAGACAATTTATGCAGCCAATAGTACGGCTCAAATCTTTGCTGACATTGCCCGTCAATATACACTAACTCGTGAAACACTCAAGCACATCAAAGCCCTTGGCTACGAGATAGAGATTGTTCAACAAGTATTGGAGCTTGCATAATGAAACAATCTTCTTTTAAAAAAGAGATAGATGTCATGGCACAACGTTTAGTTGCCAAGGCCGAGCAAGAATATAGCAAGCAGTACGATAACTATATGGTCAATCGTGCACCTGCTGTTACAGCTCAGGCATCTATTAATGATGATGATCTGTATGTCTATGATCTTCGTCACAATCAGATCGTGCACAACATAGGTGTACGCAACATTCCTATGTTCACCTATCCTGTCCGTCCTGGGCAAGCATTGGTAAGTGGCATTCAACTCAAAGGTCTTTTAAGGAACCAAAATGACTAAACGTGAAATTTATAAAGTTCGCAGCCAAACTCACAGCGCATTGGCAAACGCAGACAAAAGCAAGACCTCGTATAGCCCACTTATCAGAATGGAGTGGAAAAAGTATGGTTACATACCAGTCTCAGCAAGGCACATTAATTTAACCTAAAGGTGTAATCATGAAAATTAACGCTACAACATTTATTTATTTCCAGAAATACTCTTTTCAAGAGCAAGGCAGCTATGTGGTGGTGCCATTTAGAGTTGATGATGATGAGACTCGCACATTTGTATGCGAGAAAGCAATCGAGGTTGATGTTCCGGATAACTATGACCCTACCGCACAGCAAATAGCAGCATTGGAAGCGCAAAAAGACAAAGCCAAAAAAGAATGCGCCAACAAGATCGTAGGCATTGACATTCGTATTAGCAAGCTTCAAGCATTGGAGTGGAGTACACACCATGAAAGTTAAAGACTTTTTTCAAGACCTGCAGGACGTGATGGATAAGCATTCCATTCCTGGGTTTACAGAGCCACAAAGCCGCGTATGGGTGGATATCGATGAAATTGAAATTGATGATCATGCGCATGACTGGGATCGTGAGTATCGTGAGTGTTTTCACGAAGCCGTAGAGTGGGCAATTATTCGTTTTAAGGAGTTAAACAAATGAAAGTTAAAGTAACGTATGACCCCAAGCCCGTACCATTTTGCAATTTTGATTACGAGGCTTACGTCGACAGTTGGGATCTTGGTGATCCTTTGGGTTATGGCTCCACCCAAGAAGAGGCCGTTCAGCATTTGCTTGATCAACTAGAAGGAAGTGAAAATGAGACCATTGAAGTGGTTTAGAAAACGAGCGGCAACTAGAATGCCGTTGCCTGCCGAGCTCATCATGGACATGTTGGTACTACACAATGGCATCAACATCATGGCGGCTATTTCATTGTCGGTGGACACGCATAAAATTACATCTCGTAGCACTGCGCATTCATCGCTTATGTGGCTACGTGAGCATGGGTATTTGTCCATCAAAGACGGTAAAGACAATCGTCAAAAGTTCTATAGTCTTACTAGCAAGGCGCATAGGTATCTAGGCACAATTGAAGAAGGTACAAAATGAAAGACAACGCAACAATATCAAGAGAGTACACCGAATGGAATATCAAAAACGGCGGCATGGTAACTGCCATGACTATGCGAGACCACCTTGCGGGGTTGGCTATGCAGAGTTTAATTATTGTTTATAAGGACGATAAACAACTTGTTGGTGATTACTCAGAACGCGCTTACTTGATAGCAGACGCAATGCTCAAGGAGCGTGCCAAATGAACTGTTGTAACGACATAGGAACTTGCACACAAGGGCGTGACTGCCCTATACGCAAGCAACGCCAACAGGAAACCAATGATGCGTACATCAAAGGATTTCTGATGGGGCAGGAAGACCCACTAAATGACCTTGCCGACACTTTCAAAGTACTGCTTGCCATGATAGCTGTAATCGCAACACTCACGCTGCTGGCCTACGTTATATGGGGGAAGTGATGACCGGATTTAAATCAAAGAAGGCAGCGGCGCTGGACGAGGACGGGATGTACCTTGTGCATCACACTAAGCGCAAAGACGATCAAGACGACGACATTCAAGTCTACAAGCGCGAGTGGGTAAGCCTGACGGATGAGGAGTTATTACAACTAAGCAATAAATGGAGAATTATCTATGGCGGTCATGTTGATGATTTTGCCAAAGAAATTGAAGCCAAACTCAAGGAGAAGAACGGATGACTAAAGAAGCAAAGGAGAAAAGCATATGAGCCCTGAAGAAAAGCTTAAAGTAATCGAACTACTTGAAGTTAGTTATCAGCAAGGCTGGGACAATGCGCTATCTAAAGTGGCTATTGAGATCTTAAACATGAAAGCATTTCCTGATGACACAACGGCATCATTTGCTGTTTTTATACAACAACGCAAAGGTAAATATGAAAGACCCGCAATTACTAGCTGAATATGTGGCAGGCTTTGACGACGGATGTGACTACGTTATTCATGAGCTTAAGCGCATTCAACGCAAGCAAGGCGAGGACCTTGTTATCGCCGAAGTTATCGCGCAATTACTTAAACTAAAAACTTCATCAGAACATGCACAACACATCCAATAAATACGAGCCACCTACATGGCTATGGCTTACTATCTACGCCCTTTGCATAGCAGTTACACTCTTAGACTTATTCATTTGGAGACCGTAATGCTTACTACAATTCTTATACTGTCATGCTTAATGACCCTAGGCGCACTTACATTAGTGTTTGTAATTCTTCTTTGCTTTCACGTAGGACTAGAAATTCTATGATCTCGCCAAACCACCCTTACATTCGGCGCTTATTGCATCAGTATCATGATGGGTTAACATCAATGCAAATAGCCGAACGTTTAGATCGTAAACGAGACACTGTGTATCGAGCTTTACGCGACATGCCTGATACTTACATTGACAGATGGACAATAGCAAAAATACGACAGCCTTCAGAAGCAGTGTGGTGCGCCGTTGTACCGCCTGAAGACTGCCCTAAACCTACCAAAAAACTGAAAGTAAAAAAATGACAAATGACATGTACTCTAAGGTCTTGCAGTTTCGTAACAAACTAAACTTGCCGGTATCACATCAACCGCAATTGCTAGAGCCTGTTCACATCAGCTTTTATGCACGGTTTCTAATGGAAGAGCTAAGCGAGTTGCTTAAAGCCCATGAAAAAGGCAACTTGGTCGATGCTGCCGATGCCATTGCTGATTTAGCCTATGTCACCATGGGCTGTGCGCATCACATGGGTCTGCCACTACCAGAGATTCTTGACATTGTGCATGATTGCAATATGAAAAAAGTCCCCGGTGCTACTAGTCGAGGCACACAGCAAGATGCCACAAAACCTGCAGGCTGGACCGGACCAGAAGAAACTATTGCTTTACTTTTATTTGAAAAAAGTCGAAAATAAGTGTTTACTAGCCAAAAAACCTAGTACAATGCCCTTGTTTACTTCGGTAAACACCTAAACTTCTTAACTACTAAAAGGCTAAAATGAACATCTTCTATCTACACCATCTACCGCAAATTGCAGCACAGTTTCATTGCGACAAGCACGTTGTCAAAATGGTCGTGGAATCATGCCAAATGCTGGCTACGGCTCATCATGAGCATGGCAATGGCCACAATGTTACTTACAAACCTACACATAAAAATCACCCATCGGCAATCTGGACTCGTGCAACTGCTGAGCATTATGCATGGGTAGTTAAGTTGGCCATTAACTTGTGCAAAGAATTTACATTCAGGTATGGCAAAGTGCACAAGTGCTTAGCTATGCTACAAGGCGAGCTCAAAAATCCACCGCCTGCAATTTCTGATAATTACCGTTGGGATAACCCGCCACAATGCATGCCGGATGAACACAAGCACTATGACACAGTGCAGGCATACCGTCGGTACTACCAGTCTAAAAACCCTTTGTGGGCACGTACCTACTATCGTGGCAAAGGTCAGCAGCCTAACTGGATGGGAGCTGGTGATGTCTAGATCAGGGGTTAAATGGGATCATAGGTATTTAAACATGGCTAGGCTGGTTGCCTCATGGTCAAAAGACCCATCCACTAAATGCGGTGCTGTTATCGTAAGCTCTGACAATGCAATTGTGAGCCTAGGCTTTAACGGTTTTCCGCCTAATGTTAAAGACCATGCCGACCGTCTAAATGACCGTGAAACTAAGCTTATGATGACATTGCATGCTGAGACTAATGCTATACTATTTGCAAAGCAAACGCTTAAAGATTGCACAATGTATACATGGCCAATGCAGGCATGCAGTCAATGCGCTGCTATGATGATACAAGCTGGCATTACACAACATGTGTCGGTTATGAATGAAAATGACCGATGGGCTAAGTCATGGAAATTAGCAGACCTTATGTTTAATGAAGCCGGCATTACGCAATACTTTTATCACCCTTCTTTTTTAGAGCGTAAATATGAATCTATCTGAAATAATTAACAAACTTGTTGAGGTAAGAGCCCAACGCACCGAGCTATCCAAGAAAGATGAAGACCTTGGTAAGCAAATTGCAATACTAGAGCGCGATCTTATGCATGCCATGAATGAGGCAGGCACTATGAAAGCGGCATCTGATCTTGGCCATTCGGTTTCAATGAACAAGAACAAACATCCAACCATTACGGATTGGGACAAGTTTTATGCGTATGTCACAACTACAAACAGTTTTGATTTATTGCATAAGAGGCTCAGCAGTACTGCATTTAAGGATCGCTGGGAAGCAGGTGAAGAGATACCCGGCTCTTCCATTGCTGAGATATGGGGCATTTCAATCACTAAGTCACGTAAATAGGAGTTTCTAAAATGGCTAAACCTGAAAATCAATTGGCATTGTTCGAAAATGAACTGGAAAAGCTGGCCGCGGCAAGCATGGTGGCAGAACGTAGTACTGTAGGTACTCAGTTTTTAAGCACCAAAAGCGGTGTGTTAACGTATCGGGATAACCCGATTGCTAACAATCAGATCGAGGTGGTGATCTTAAGCAGCCCTGTTGAGCGGCTGTACTACACTAGCCGGTATGACCCAACAAAGCCTGCAGGTCCGGTGTGTTTTGCGCTTGGCTCAACCATGTCAGACTTAAAGCCTAATGTAAATGCAACTGAAAAGCAATTTGCTACTTGCTCAAATTGCCCTAAAGACCAATGGGGCAGTTCTGCCAATGGTGGCAAAGGCAAAGCATGCGCTGAAAAGCGTAGGCTGTTAATTATGACAGCTGATACCGTTAGCTCGGTTGAAGCAGTAAATGCAGGTGAAGTGGCAGCACTTCGCACACCGGTTACAAGTGTTCGCGGCTTTGCCACTTACTTGCAAAAGATTGCAAGCACTACTAAACGGCCATTGTCGGCTGTTGTTACACGCATTAGCGTAGTGCCAGATGCTAAGACACAGTTTAAAGTTAATTTTGACTTTGTTCGTACCATTGACGACATTAATGTTGTACGCGCTTTAATCGCTCGCAGTGAGAAAGAACTGGCCAATGCAATTGCAACAGCCGGCGTTGAAGAAGACACTGATGTTCCTGTAACAGCAGAAAAGTCGAGCAAGTACTAGCATGATGGATCCAATCTTCCTTGACTTTGAGTCCGAGGCGATTGGTCCACGTCCGCATGAGTATCCGCCTAAGCCAGTTGGCTTGGCGGTGCTTGACAGGACAGGACAATTTAAGTCTGGCTACTTTGCATTTGCGCATGATAGTAATAACAACACCACATTTGTTCATGTTCGACAAATGCTGCAAGACATGTGGGCGTCTGGTAGACATGTGTGTTTTCACAATGCAATGTTTGACATGGCAATCATCTATGAAAAATTTGACCTACCGTTTATTGACCCAAGATGTTTGCACGACACTATGGTGCTTGCATTTCTTTATGATCCATATGTTAGGAGCTTATCGCTAAAAGAGCTATGTAAAGACTGGTTAAATGTGCAACCAGAAGAACGCGATGAGCTGTTTGACTGGCTAACTATGAACATCGAAGCTGTTCGTAAGAAGCCTAAACAGGCAGGCGCTTACATTGCTCGTGGTCCTGCCGATCTTGTAGGTAAGTATGCCGAGGCCGATGTACGGCTTACTGCAGGATTATGGGATTTCACTAAAGAAGTCCGCGATGCAATGCCTGAGGCTTACCTTCGTGAAATACGACTAATGCCGGTGTTGCTGGAAAACAGTAAGCTAGGCATTCGTGTAAATCGTGACGGCTTAAACGCTAGCCTTGAAAAAGCCAATGCTGATATTCAGATGTGTGAAGTCTGGCTGTTTAAGTACTTTGGTTATGAGCTTAACTTTAATTCCGGCGCTCAGCTTGTAAAGGCTGTTATGGAAAAAGGCGTGTATGACACAAACAAGCAATGGCCCACAAGTGACAAAGGTACCCCATTATCTGACAAAGACACGCTAAAAGTAATGCTAACCGACACGGAGTTATCCTCCGTCCTACGGCATAGGGACGTGTTGGTTAAACTAACCGGCACCTATATAGAACCATGGCTAAGTCAATCGCTTTCAACAGGAAGGATCTACACGGAATGGAATACCGTCCGCGGTGAGGCTGGTGGTACACGAACCGGCAGATTGTCGGCTAAGCCAACACTACAGACCATGCCAACACGTGGGCCTAAGACCCCATTGCCGGAAATACTGCAAGACTTAATAATTCCTAAGGTTCGTGAGTTTATCTTGCCTGATGAAGGCCACATGATGGCAGCGGCTGACTTTCAAGCTCAAGAGCTGCGGTTATTTGCACACTTTGAGGACGGTAAGCTGGCCGATCAGTATCGTAAAGATCCTAATGCTGATCTGCATGCTTTTGCTGCTAATTTGATGAGTGAAAAGTCTGGCAAGACGGTCATTAGAGACTATGCCAAAACTATGTCCTTTGGTATCTTGTATGGCGCAGGCCCTAAGAAGATATGTGAAATGCTAGGCATACCTTATGCAGAAGCCCGTCAGCTGATAGATCTTTATAAGTCTGAGGTAGCCCCTGGGCTTGACAAAGTCAACAACGACTTAATGGACAGGTACAAGATACGTGCCCCGTTCTCTACTATTGGTGGCCGGTTAGTTAAAGGCGAACCGCCTAAGATCATTAACGGTAAACTTATGAACTTTGGGTTTAAGTCACTGAATACACTAATTCAAGGTAGTGGCGCAGACATGGCAAAGCAGGCAATGATTAACTATTGGCGCGTTGCTAAAGATGCTCGGTTGCTTTTGTCTTTGCACGATGAGCTGATTATTTCAGCAAAAGCCGATGTTGTTCAACGTGAAGCTGATAAGTTAGCTCATTGCATGATTCATGCATTTACATTGGATGTTCCTTTAATTGCAGAAGCCAAGATTGGCAGCAACTTTGCAGAGGTTAAATAATGGCATATTCCTATTCGGCGGTAAAGCTCTATGAGCAATGTCCTTCGCGGTACAAGTTTAATCGTATTGATCGATTGCAAGAACCATCAGGCGATGCCGCATCTAGAGGTAGTCTAATTCACTCCGAGATTGAATCCATTATTAAAGGTGAATTGCCACTGGCATCGAATGTTGTTCAGTACTTAATACCACAGCTAAATAAGTGGAAGCTATCTAACGCACAGTCTGAAATGCAGTTTGCTATTAACGAGGCATGGGATCTTGTAGATTACAAAGACAAGAATGCGTGGTTTCGCGGCGTGATTGACCTGTACTTTGAAGAAGGCGATACAGCCACAGTGCTTGACTTTAAGACAGGCAAAGAACGTGACTATGTAGATCAAGTGTCTGTGTATGCCGCGGTTGTGTTGGCTACTAAACCTCACATTAATCGTGTAAACTTAGTTATTGAGTTCATTGACTCACAAAAGAATGTGCAATACTCTCGTATTACTCGTGATGAACTTGGCAAGTACAAAGATGAACTTGCCAATCGCATAAGCACAATTAACAAAGACAATATCTTTGCAGCCAATCCATCAGGTTTGTGCAAGTTTTGCCACTTTCGCAAGAGCAATGGTGGCCCTTGCAAATGGTAACCAAAGTTATTCTTGAGCGGCATCTTGAAGCATACTTCTCTAAAAAGTGCAAAGAGCTTAAGCTACTAACGCTTAAGCTAAATGTGCGCTATGCTCGTGGTTGGCCTGATCGTATTGTGCCATTGTCTAATGGTCGTGTTTTGTGGGTAGAACTAAAGCGCCCTGGTGGGCAGCTATCGGCACTACAAACCAAAGTGCATGCTGATTTACAAAGTCTTTCGCACAATGTCTACACAATTGACTCAAAAGAAGGGATAGACCGTGTTTTGGGAACCTCATGAATACCAGAAAAAAGCTGTAAAGTTTTTAGTTAGCAATGGCTCAGGCCAACTGTGGCTTGACCCTGGGCTAGGTAAGACCAGTATTACTTTAGAAGCATTCAAAATTCTAAAGCAAGCAGGCGCTGTAAAGAAAGCGCTTATTGTTGCCCCACTTAGACCGGCGTATGCAGTATGGCCTGAAGAGATTAAGAAGTGGGATAACTTTGCAGGCATTAGCATTACGGTTATTCACGGGCCTAATAAAGACAAAAGCATTGAAGACATGTCGGACATTCATGTAATTAACTTTGAAGGCTTGCAATGGCTAGCTAAAGTTTTAAACGGCAAACCGTTTCCTTATGACATGCTTGTAGTGGATGAGATTAGCTACTTGAAAAATACACGTACTGAGCGGTTTAAGTCACTTGCTGTATTTCTTGACAGGTTTAAGCGTCGGTTTGGGCTAACAGGCTCACCTGCGCCTAACAGCTTGCTTGATGTATTTGGGCCACAGCTTGTGATTGATCGAGGCGCAACCTTTGGTCGGTTTATCACGCATTTTCGCACTAATTACTTTTATCAAACAGGCTTTGGCGGCTACACATGGGCTTTAAAAGAAGGCTCAGCCGATACGATTTACTCGCTTCTTGCGGATAAAGTCCTTCGCATGAAAGCTGAGGACTATCTTGATATGCCAGAATTGTTGCTCAATCGGGTTTATGTGGATCTACCCAAAGCAGCTAGAGCAGTCTATAAGGAACTTGAAGATAAGCTTCTTATCGAGTTTGAAAGCAATCAAGTAACAGCTACAAATGCCGCTGTTGCTGTAGGAAAGTGCCAGCAAATTGCAAATGGCGCAGTATATATCGACGGCAATGAGCGTGAAATCAAAGAGATTCACGAAGAGAAGTTAAATGCCGTTGAAGAGCTGGTTGAAGGCTTAAACGGTAAACCGTGCATTATTGGTTATCACTTTAGACATGATTTACAACGTTTAAAGAAATTATTTCCGCACGCGCCTCACATTGGTTCAGGCAGTACAGGTAAAGAGATGCAGGCCGTCATTGACAAGTGGAACAACGGTGAGTATCCGGTTTTGCTGGCACACCCACAAAGTGCCGGCCACGGCTTAAATTTGCAAGGGGCAGGTCATGCCGTGATCTGGTTCAGTAATACGTGGTCATTAGAAACCTATGAGCAGTTTATTCGGCGTCTATGGCGCCAAGGGCAACGCAACAACATCGTAGTTCATCAGATTATTGCCAAAGACACTATTGACGAGGCTATCGTGGCTGCCATCAATGCTAAAGACAAAACTCAGCAGGCTTTAATGAATGCAGTTAGGGACTACACAAAAAAAGTGAAAGAAAAGGAGGGCCAATAGAAAATAAAGTGTTTACTTCTCTGCACATAAGGTATAATGCAATTGTTTACTTCAGTAAACGCTTTACTTCTAAACTACTAAGGGCTAAAATATGAAACACAACTTGTTTGATGAAATGCAGGCGGACCTGCTTAAACAGATTGAGCGGTACAAAGCCATTCCGGCAGAGCAGCACGCCGAGGAGGAGCGGCTTCGCCAGATTCAGCGAGACTGGGAGGCAGCGCACACGTCTTTCGAGACAGACGAAGACCGTGCCGACAAGGAAGAATACCCCGATGAGGAGGATGAAATATGAAACACACTCAAGTCAAACCCGGTACTAAATTTGGGGCTTCGGCCCCGTCAACTTCTAGGAACAACTATGGACTCAATCACAACTAAGCCCTATGTTTACATAGCCGGCCCATTTTTTAATCCACGACAAGTGGAAATCATCGAAAGCACTAAGGCACTTCTTGACGTCCACGGCGTCCGGTACTTTAGCCCTAAGGATGAATGCCTATTTGACCCTAAGTCCACTACTCCTGAACAGGTCTTGGAACTTAATGTTAAGGCTTTACTTAAAACTGATCTAGCTTTGTGTGTAACCGATGGCAAGGACCCAGGAACCTTATTCGAGGCCGGCTGGTGCTACGCAAATTCAATTCCCCTCATATACCTATGGCTGGATGGTCAGCCTGGTCAGAAGTTTAATCTAGTCTTAGCTGCATCCGGTTCCGTGGTTAGGAACTTCATACAGTTGGACATGGCCATTAGGGAAATAATTGACAAAGGCGTGTTTGACCGCAAAAACTGGTCAGACTTGGAGATGAGCTATGAATAGTAAAGACATGGACTTTTTTATGCGAAGCTATACCTTGGAGCACACCAAGCGATATAGCATGAAGCCGGTAATTCATCAAGAGAGTGTGGCAACACATAGCTATTTTGTGGCTTTAGGCGTCTTGCTAATGGCGCCTTTTTACAAGTTTGATGTCAATGAAGCAATTAAGATTGCTATTTGCCATGACTTGGCCGAGATGGAAATCTCTGATGTAAACCACTTGGTTAAGAAGAACTATCCAATCGTTGCAGCGGCTCTTAAAGAAGCCGAAGAACAGATCGTACAGAATTTTCCACCTCAAATAAAGCATTTTTGTGACATTTACCATGAGGACTCGCCTGAAGCCTTGGTTGTGCATTATGCCGATGCTCTTCAATGCATGCAGTATTCACAAAACGAGATTGCACTAGGCAACCAAGGCTACATGGTTGACGTGCATGCCAATAGCGCTAAACGGTTACTTAAGTTGCAAGAAAAACTTAAGCCTTACGAGGTTGCGTAATGACCACGACAGATCAAGTTTTAGAACAACGAGGTACCGTGTACGGTGATTTTTATGATGGTGTTTCATTAGAAGCAGTTATCCTTGAAAATATAAAGGACAGGTATCGCAAAACCCATGGAAAGGAGCTCGACCCCATCTATGTTATTTATCTCTCAAAGATAGCCATGAAACTTTCTCGTTTAGCTGTATCGCCTAATCACATAGACAGCTGGACAGATATTGCAGGCTACGCACGATTAGTAGAACTTCAACTCATTAAGGAACAACATGCCAAAGGTTAGTAAAGAACAAATGCCGCATCTACAAAAGATGCACACCACACTTAAATTCGGTCAAAAGCCAAAGCCAATTGAGTTTGTCAACCAGCTGGAAGCCATTGATGTCAAGATCGTCCATGCCCCTACGGTTGAGCAATTCCGTCAGACGATTTCAGTGTTTCTAATGAACACATGGAATGACAAGATCCAATGGGACTTTCCAAAAGAAGACGTTGATCAAACCATTGATGAGCTATTTAAGTATGAACTGTTGCCTACTGCAATGGAAACGATTAACATCACTTGGTCGGTTAATGGCATGGATATGGTTGATACAACGCATTTAATCAGACACCGTCTGTTTAGCTTTGCGGCTCAAGTCCATGGCGATAGAGATATGCGCGATGACCGCGTTGTGGTTAAACCCGGGATTATGGCTAACAAGGACTTCTATGATCGTTATCAGCAAATTACTACAATGGCTCGAGATCTTTATATCGACATGCTTGATAGTGGTCTTGTGCACGGTCTTGATACTCGGACTATCATGCCTCGCAATTTTGAGCATTTTTATATGGTTAGGTGCACGATTAAAGACCTTATTGGTTACTGCATCATGCGTGGTGATGAGCAAATTCAAACCACGGTAGACAACATTATCGCCATAAAGCTATGGCTTGAAGTATTAAAGGTCTATCCTTTTCTTAAAGGGTTGGTAGACTTTAGAAAGCCGGATGTGTTCTATCAGCGGCAATCGGCCAAGGGTAAAACAAATATCTTTCCGCCAAATGCAAAGAACGATAACTTTGACTGGTGTGAAGAGCAGTTTTACCATTCTAAAGGCCGTGATGAGTACCTTGGGAGTGATGTGTACTTAAAAATTCGTGAAGGCTTGCTTAGCCAGATCGATGCCATTGAGAAGAAACACCCATGAATAACTGGAAGGCAATCCACAGTAAGCTTAAGGTAATGCCTTTGAAGGCTCGTAAAGAAATTTTTAAAGCTTTTAAGATTGCCTATCCAAACTGGAAGAAACCAACATTTGCTGCTCTTGAACGTGTGGTAGTGCGTCTTGAGCGGCAAATAGATGTTTGTATTGAATACAACATTAAGAAGCAAGCACTCAATAGAAGTGTGAAGTACTACCGCTACTATATTACTGAATACAAAAAGGAACTATGATGACTGCTAAAATTCGATGGACAAATGAAGAAAAAGAAAAAGTGCTTGATAAAGCAACAGAGTACTATAAATTGCGTGCACTCTCGCCTTACGACGCGATTAAGCAAGCACAGCTAATGGTGCTTACTGATCGCAACCGACATAGAGCATTTAATTCTTACTCATCATGCTATGACTTAACTAATGAAGTTAAGAAACGTGCAGCTTATGTTAAGCCACTTGCTAAAGAGCCAGAGCCAGAGCCAGAGCCAGAAGTAACGGTTGAACTTGCACAAGAGTCTTCAATAGATGAGTTAATTAACACCATTGCTAGACGTATTGCATTAATTGTCAAAGACAATGTGAAGTTGGTAGTTAAAGAGCTTGAGCACGAATTTCGTTTAACAAAGCATGATCCGACATACAATGGTGATAATTTTCATAAGCCTAGAATTGTGGTTATAGGCTTACTTAATTCACAAACGCACATGATTGAGTCAGAGTACGGTCATAAGCACGATTTTAGATTTGTTGATGCTAGTAAGTCAGTAAACGAAAAGTCAGTCATAAATGCCGATGCTTATCTTATTATGAAGAACTTTGTAAATCATTCGATTTACGGCATCTACCAGCAATTCTCTAATCATGTACTAATTGATGGCGGAATGTCTGCACTTCGTGCATGGCTAAACACCAAAGGAGCTGAACTATGACTACCAAAGAGCATTTTGTGTACACACCTGCATCCACTGATGTATCAATCCGATGGAGACAGCTATACGGCTATGTGCCACCGTCGGAAGACCCTGTCTACCAACGTAAATGGGCAGAGTTTAGAGCTTTGGCTATTAAAGGCATTGAAAGCATTGAAAAGCCAAAGCCTGTTTATTCTGAAAAAATTCTTAAGCTAAGGAATACTCATGCAGCCTCTTAACATTGTTCGTGACGGCTATGAAAACTGGATTGAGCTGTTAAAGCGCACCTGCAAAGAAGATCTTCTTACAGACCCGTATGATGTCTGGACAGAAGCTTTTCACGTAGGCTCTATGCTGGAAAGGCGTAGCGTTTTGCATGCCATTCATACGCAGATTCAGCTGGTAAGGCCTGAAGACTTTGATGACACCCTAAAAGTGTCAGTTGATGACGCCAAACAGCTTCAAGTTGCAATGCTAAAGCAGATAATTCGAATTATCGAAGCTAAGGGGCTTTAGCTTTTTCTTTCTCATCTGGCTTATTAAAGTATTTGTACGCTTCATATGCCAGCGGAGGAATGGCCATTGCAGCGCCTACGCCTTTTGCATACAAATTAGGGGTTGCCATTAATGCGCCGCTGGCAGCACCCATGCCATGAAATGCAGCATCGGTGTAGTTACCTTGTTTGTAGTCATCATATGCTTGTGCAGCATCGTATCCTGCAAATGCGCCTGATGCGATATTGCTAAATGGAATCTTGCTAATAAACTTTCCAGCTTGAACCATGGACGGAGGCGCTTGACTAGCAAGTGACGAAAGTTTTGCTTTAGCAGCGTCAGAAACCGTTTGTGCAGTGTCTAAAGCATTACTTAATTGCGCCATACGGCCTGGGCCTGCAGCTTTTTCAAGCGCAGATTGAAGCTTTAAGACTTGCTGTTGTGCCGCTTCATACTCAGCTTGTGCTTTAGAAAACAAGTCATGCACATTTGACATAGCAGTGCCGAAGTATGCTTTAGTGTTCTCAAGAGTATTTGGCACAATTAAGCCGGACCTAGCAGCTCTAAACTTAGATGCTTCATCAGGAGTTAGACTTTGCTGTAATTGATAGTTTCTTGCAGCTTCAGTGCTACTTGCAGCACCAGGGCCTAGATCGCCTACAACTTTACGGTTCCACTTATCGCCTGAAAGCTCCGTGCCTTCAGGTACAGCGGACTCAACAGATGAAATTCCGAACTTACTGGCTTCTTGTTTTGCCAAATTAAGCTCAGCACGCTTTTGGTCAAGCACTGCTTGTGCACCTTCCAATTGCTTCATAATGTCCGATGCAATTGGTGACTTGCCGGCTTTTGCAGCTGCAATAGTCTGTCTTAGACTATTTACGCGAGCTTCAGCCGCGGCTACGTTTGACGATGCTGCTGATGTACTAGGCGCTTTCCACTCTGTAGGCTTAACGCGGTTTAGCACTGCCCCTGTTACGGCGCCTGCAACTGCGCTCATAGCAGGGTTTGTTGACTTAGGTTCACGCTTAGGCGCGGTTGTAGTTGATGATGGTGACCTAGGCATGTCTTTAAAGATGTCATCCATACCCTCTAGATCAATCGCAGAGCCACTGTCATCTTGAACGTAAAAATCATCTTTGGTGCCTGCTTTCTTAGACTTCGAAAACAGTGGGTCAACATCTTCAAGTGCATTAGAGTTATCAGCAGACTTTGGAGTATCGGCCATGATTACCTCGATGGAGATGAGAAGACAGGGCTGTGTGTACGAGTAAGCTCACGGAAGAGGTTGTCATACCGATCAAAAATTGCTTTGTATTCAGGCCCTGTAAAGAACTGTGACGTAGGCACTCTTGACCCATACTTTTGATCAAATGCTGTTAGATTTTTATACAGCTCATCTTTCTGTTTATTGGCAAGCACGTTTTGCTTCACCCAGTACTTAATGGCTTCTGCAGAATCTTGATCAGTAATAAGCGGTGATTTCAACAACACCACGTCCGCATTGGAGATTTGTGGGCCAAGCACTGACTTATTAGTTTTTGCATTCTCAAAAAACTGTCTGCCAAGTATCTTTTGCGCAATGCTTAAGTCGCGCTGATCATCTTCGCTAAGCCTGTATTTCTCTTCCATGATTTTAGCAGGAAGTGAGAAACTGCCCCATGGTGTAGTTACGCCTTCTTGTGCCGCTGCTTTCATTGCAGCAATGGCGCCTTCTTTTTGCAGTATGCCAAAAATATGAGGCTTCTTATTGGCAATGTCATATAGCTCTTTAAGATCACGAGTCTGAGAGCTAGTTGCGCTTGGGTCAAACGTTAAGATACCAGACCGTTTGTCTTTCCATTCGACATCGCGGCCTTCAGTGCGCTTTTGCGCAACTTCTATGTCTGATTTGCCTTGAGCTTCTACAATAGCCCGATTTGTGCTAATTCTGGCTTCCAAAGGTAAACTTGCAGTATTTATGCTTGTAGCTGTTGAGCCAACTGAAGTTGGTGTCGGTGCAGTAGGCGTATTTGCAGCCAATGCTGCTCGCATCTCAGGAATGCTAGGTGACGCACTTGCAGCAGGTCCCATAGCAAGCGAAGACGGGGGCGGAGGCATTAACGCGGCAGGGGCTTTTAACCCTGGTGCACCACCCATATCAGGGTTTGGCGCACTAATCATCGAAGACATTGGTATAGACGACACTGGCTTAGGCGCCGGCGGTAATGCCGAAGCCGGTGCCGGCGCAGGTTGACCACCCCCAGGTTGTACGTAGTTCGGAATCATGCTAAGAATCTCATCGCCGTACTTAGCTTTGAGCGTTGCAACGTCCATGCCATTTCTAAGATCAGCTTGCGCGTTAGTAACGAGACGCTGTGATTTCTCTGCTGTAAACTTATCTAACTCAAGCTGGTATTGTTTACCTTGCAGATCAACTTTAGTGACTTCATTTTGCATGCCAAAAAGTTTAGACACCATCTCGCCGACTTGTGGTGATAGTTGCGCAACTTGTGCGTATAGCTGAGGCGTAATTCTGCTAGCAGCGGCAGGCGGTACTGTGCCTTCTTGAAGTGCTTTAGTCGCAACATCAGGCGTTGTACCCATAGCCGATGCAAGTATACCCATAGCCTTGGCTTGGTTTTGCATCTGATACTTTTGGCCTGAGATCTCGGCTCTCATTTGGGCAATAGGCAGCATCTGTGCTTGCTTTTGCTCTTGTTGAGCTCCCATTACTTTTCCAACATTGCCTAGCGACTCACCGAAATTACCTGTCTTACCAGGGTCTAGAAATGCGCCTGCAATTTGAAACCAGTTAGGGCCTTGGTTTGCACGAGCATCTAGCGCATCTAATGTCTTTTGTAATGCGGCGTAATACTCTCGGCTTGCAGGATCATTTTGATTGCCTATCAGTGGGGGCTTTGAAGGTAGTGCCATTTTTAATCCTTAAGGGGTTTCATCGGCATTGCCACCACCATGAGTCTTGTACCAGTCTTCCCAGCCTGTAAAGTCAAGCGCCGTAGGCCCAGCTGGGTCGGTGTACGTAGAATTGCTGCTTAACCAACCACCGATTTTGTTGCCTATCCATTGCCCAAATGGCGTATTGCTTGAACCTGCAATGATTGAGCCTAAGCCTGCTATTTGTGACAATGGCGATGTTGCATATGCACCAGGGATGGGCCCGGTGTAAGTATTAGATACTGAAGTTGGTACGCTATAGCCACGAAGTGCCTGTGAGCCTAAGTTTAGTGCTTGAAGCGGAAATAGCTGCTGATTCTGGTCGATTGTCTGCTGCTGTCCACCCATGGTAGCCAATGCATTGATGTCAGCCAGATTCATTCCTTGGCCTTGTTGCGCCAATGTGCCAAGTTGCTGTGCAGATGCTAACTTTTGAGCTTGATCAGCTTGAGTCGCCCCCAATGCTTGGGTATAGCCTGTCTGCAAAGCTTGTGATTGTGCGCCACTAAGATTAGAAAGCCCAGTGTTTACTGCCTGACCAAGTACTTCTGCGCCTCGTTTAGAGCCAAACTGACCTGTGCCTACTGCACTTGCATTGGCTTGCGGCATTAAATAATCGTTAATGTTTCTTTTACCTAGCACTCCTAAGGCATCCACAACTTGATTTGTGTATGGCGTCATAAACTGACCTACTCTTTGAGTAATGTCAGTATTGCCTACGCCAGATGCTAGTCTACTTGCTTCTGCTATTTGTGGCTGATACTGGCCTGCAGTAGACCCTGCTAAATTAAAAGCTCGATTTTGTAGATCATTAGCGCCAACAAATTTAGCATTTTGCGCGCCTGTGGCGGCACTATTTGCCATGCCACTTAGATAGTCGGTGTACCAGCTAGGGGCTGATGTTACCGCTTGCTGAGAAGTGGTGATATTCGGTAGCGCATCGCCCTGCGTTAAGGTTGCCATATTAGCCTTTCATGTATGCCAATGGCGATTTAGCCGGTGGCGGTATTTTGCCAGATGCGGCAGATCGCTTATGCTTACGAATATTTTCTCTCATTTTATCCAGAACCCTTGACCCTGCCTCATTAGATCCATTACCTAGTGCAGCAACTATGTCAGCATCAAAAACATACTCACCGTCGGCAAGCATGGCTGGAATCTCATCAGACTGACCGTCGCCTTTGCCACGAACATAGTTGCCTGTCTTGCCTGTGATGAACTTAGGCTTGTGGTCGACAGGCCCGCCTTTGCGGTATGCAGCCAATGGGCTGCCGTTAAGTAGACTTTGACCAGTACTGGTTAGATTGGAACTGCCTGTAGTTGGGATTGACCCAAACCCAGGGTTGTTGTATGAGTTGTTTGTTGTAAACGGAGACCCGTATGATGGCATTCCTGTGCTTGCTGTCATCAAAGGTGTGTTTAGATTACTTGTACTACCGTACTTATAGTAACTAGCTTTACCAGCTTTGCCTTGTAGATATTGCATAAGCGCGGGGTCTGCATTAGCAAGTTGTGGGTATAGTTGTGTGAGCTGCTCTAAAGTTGGCGCACTATCTACAGGCGCGCCTGGAAGCATATTGCCAGTAGGCTTGTTAGGTAGCTCCCCTGACTGATTGCCTGATAACATAGAAAGCGCGCCTGC
>Ga0181349_1000157_pt1 | contig 27758 bp, 20 predicted proteins | sample Su13VDMM110SD_FD_130106 | JGI IMG/M metagenome (GOLD analysis project Ga0181349, IMG submission 130106) | Freshwater viral communities from Lake Michigan, USA - Su13.VD.MM110.S.D | ecosystem: Environmental > Aquatic > Freshwater > Lake | place: USA: Michigan | collected 2013-07-16 | reverse complement strand
ATACCTTCTCTATATCCCAGCAGTTCTACAAACCACCAAGTTTCATTAACATTAACAGTGCGTACCCCAGAACTGAGAATTTCCTCAGACAAGCCCATCTACCAAGCTTTGTTTTCATACCACCCAATTGTTTCTATCTGCTGGTCAGGAGTTCAATGCTTATTCCTTGATTGCTCCCACTTTGACAATTGTTGTTAGTGCCTTTATAGTCATATTTTTGATTGAGCTATTCACCCCTATGCACTTCTCAGTAGTAGACTTCTGAACTGAGTAAGGATACAAAGTTAAAAAATAGTTTTCAAAAAACAAAATAAAAAAATAAATTTGCATATGTCAATAGTATTCCGTAGCTTTGGATATTGTTAAATAATTAAATGATTAAAAAATGAGTACACAACAAAATGAGAAGGTTTATGTAAATGGTATGTTTATTAAAACCCAAAAAACAACATTCGGTGACATTATCAAAATATCTATCAAGGTAGATGATGTTACTAACTTCCTAAAAGAAAACAGTAATAACGGTTGGTGTGATATTGACTTGTTGCAGAAAAAACAAGTTGATGAGAAAGGTCGCACACATACTGCTGTATTGAATACTTGGAAGCCAAACAAAACATCAGCACCAGTTGCAGCTGCTGAAACAAATGATTTACCGTTCTAGAGATGGCAATCAAGAGAAGCTTAAAAGCTCAACAAAAAAAGAATCGTGAGAAGGCAATTAAGGAGGTTAACGAAGTTATTCGTAATGCAGTTAAGAACTTTGATTTTCTAAGCACATTGATTGTTGAGGGAGATGCAGAAGCTACATACCACAATATTATGGACTTTAGAGAGTCTGTAGAGAAGATGGTAGAAGAGATTAATGAGGAGATGCAACAGCATAATTCCAAGTAAATAAAAAAGGGGAAGCTTATGGCGACCCCTTTCTCTTTTCTTCAAATCAAGATTAAGCAGATGCAGCAGCTAAGATTGCTGATACAGCCTCACCAACAAAGAAAGTACCATTTTGCAAGTTGTTAGCCACATTGTAGCTATAATCAATTGCAGAGTTGATACCGTTGATGTTAAAAGCACCACCTGAAGGTGAACTTCTAACTGTTAAAATGTTGTCAGTGTTAATTAAACGCTGAGCTGAAGCTGCTAATGTTCCTTCTAAAGGAGTTACATAAGCAGAAACGGAAATAAGTTTAGCCATTTTTGGTTAAATTTAGTTGTTAATAAATAAATGAATGATATACGCAAAGATAAACATAATATGATACGAATTTTAACATACGCACCAGTACCTTCCGATGGTACAAGTTTCTACAGAATGAGTGGTGTTATACATTATTTACAAAAAGAACATTCAGATATATATATTAAAGATATATCGGGTAGGCAGGATTGTGATTGGGCTGATTACACTGGGTATGATATGGTTATATTCCAAAGACCATTTATAGAGCCTCATCTAAGGATGATTAGTATGATGAAGCTTATTGGATTAAAGATTATTATTGACTATGATGATGACATCTTAAATATACCTATGCACAATCCTTATTATATAAACTATAATAACAACAAGTGTAATATAGAAAGTATTATAAAGATGGCTGATGAGGTATGGGTTTCTACACCAGATTTAAAAAAGACTGTTGTGGAACTTAATAAAAATGTAACTGTAATACCAAATGCACATAACGATTATATTTTACCTTTAAATAATAAAAAGGAATTTAATACTGCAACAAAGAAGGTTGCATATAGAGGTGGTACTACACACGAGATGGATGTTTACTCAAGGATTGATGAATGGACCTCAATAGTAAATAAAAACAAAAAGACTAACTTTTATTTTATTGGTGCAAGATTCCCTTATTTGGAGAGCAAGTGTGATGATAACTATCTTATTGTTCCAGGCTCACACATTCTTGATTACTTCAGAAATATGGGTAGCTTAAATCCTAATATATTTATTTACACACTAGAAGATACTCAGTTTAACAGAGCTAAGAGTAATATATCTTGGATTGAGGCAACATATGCAGGTGCAGCAGTATTGGCTCCTGAATATCTTAGCGAGTTTATTAGACCAGGTGTAATAAACTTCAATGATTCTATGGAAGATATATTCAATGCAGTTAAAAAGAACTATAAGCTTCTTAAAGAAATGAACGAAGAATCTTGGGATTATATACAAAATAAGTTACTTTTATCAACTGTAAACGAAAAAAGATATCAATCTATTGTAGAGGTTAAAAATCGTAAGTAAAAAGTATATATCTTTGCATATACAAAAAGGAAGAAAATGTCTTGGAACACAAAAACAAGTAAAATATACCCACTTCGTATAAAAAACTCACAAAGATACAAAGCTGAGGTTGTTGCAAATAACAGAGGAAGGAAGCTCTCCGAACATCTACATTGGTTAATAAATCAATCAATTACTAATTACGAGATAGAGTTCGGTGAAATTAATGTACCAAAGGAAGATAGCTAATGAAAACATTTGGAGAAAACTTTTTTATTAAATACAATAAAGGGGATATTAAAAAATATGAATTAGCACCAGGTGTTGTAATTCAAATTGAGTCAGAGTGTAACACAGATGTTAGGGGTTATCACGAGCAGGTTGGAACAATCGTATGTGCACCAGAGGGTCATACTTTTTTTAAGGAAGGAGATAAGGTATTGACTCACTATTTATCATCACACGAAAGCAATGCTCTTGAGGTTAATAAAGATACTGTACATAAGGTAACATTACCTCAAATATTTTTAAAAATAAACGAAGATGATAGTTTTACATTAGCAGAAGATGTTTACCTATGTGAGCGTATTAATGTATCATCAGTAACGGAATCTGGTATTATAACTACATTCTCTGGAGAAAAGAACGAGAATTTAAAATTATTAGTTACACATATTCCATCATCTGTAAACAAAAGATGGGCTGATGAAAAGATTAATGTTGGTGATATTATTATGCCACAGGATGATTTTAATTATTCATTTATTTATAAGAAGAAGGAGTATATTAAGATTGACCATAAGTTTATAATGTGTACATATATAAATGAAAAAGAAACTGCCTAGTACAATAGATGAGATTGAGTTTATCCCATTTGTAGGTAGAGATATAGATTTAAATACAAAAGGAAAGCCCTCGTTGTATTTAAGAAATGTTATAATCCCTTATTATAGGAAGGTGATAAGAGGATTAGAGGCTGAAATAGTTAGGTTAAGGAAATCAAAGAAGGAACTGCTTGATAGGAAGAACAAGCAGATTAGTGCAAAGAGGTGGCTTACATACAAGAGTAATCAACAGAAGTATGCAGTACAACAAAAGAAAGTAAGGCAACAGGCTGTTGAGTTGACGAAAGGAAAGGTTAGGAAGTCTGCATTTGAGAAGGCAGATTTATTAGCAAGTGTTTATTATCTACCAGTTTATATTAAGCTGGCTAAGGAAAATGGATTAAGGTTGCAAGAATTTGTGTATATTATTTATACAAGTAACTTTAATTACATAACATTGGCAGATTACAAAGAGTTCTTTAAAGATTCGTTCAGTATGACGCATTTTAACGCCTGTAGAAGACTTGAATTTATTGATTCGAGTAAAAGTATCGTTAATAACTATTTCTTGTCTTTAAAGGGCAGGAATTTGATTAAAAAGGTACAAGAAGAAGTAGAAGTATTTAAGGATGAATAGACCAGAATTAAAAGGGTTAAAAAAGGACCAATTAGAGTATGTTGAGTATTTGGAAAAAGAGCTATCTACCTTTCAGAACGATGGTGCAAAAAGGTTACTCTTTGAGTTATCTGGCATTGCTGGAGATTTTGCCAATGACATTGCTTCCATCAGAAGTGGGGCTATTGCAGGCAAGTACATTAATGACGATAAGTCTGATGCGATGATTGACAAGGTTATGAAGCTTGTTGATAAGATGGATAAGTTTAAACTACTTGCACAGCTCACCGAAACAGATGAGGAAGATAAAACAAAGGCTAAGAAGATTATTAGAAGACCAGAAGACTTGATACGTGGCAATTAATCAGGAACTTATAGATAGTGCGTTAGATAAATTTGAACGCAAAAGAATGTGTGGTGAGATTAGTGTCGAATTACCAGCTCCTCCCCTATTTAGAAATATAGAAAATTACAATAAAGATAAAAAGGACCAAAAGTTTAATTACACAGATGTGCCATTAAATTATGAAGAGCTGGATGATGATGAGCAGGGTGAGATAGCACTTCGTGAATACGATAGGATAAAGAACGGTTACTGGTTTTTCAATAACGGAAACTTAGAATATATTACAGGATACCATTACGCATTCTTAACGTATATGGTTATTGATGGTGATAAACCATTATTTACAGATTCTCAAAGAGATTTTTTTTATGTGTGGGATGCGGTGGAGAAAGACCCTAGTTGTTTCGGATTATGTTTAACTACACCAAGACGATGGGGAAAAGGAGAGGTGTCAATCATCATCGCATACCTACGCACAATTCTAAATCAGTTCTCGCATTGTGGTATACAGTCTAAAAATCTTGATGGAGCAAAGGACCTTTATTCAAAGCTAGTCCAAAGGTGGCAGCGTATGCCTGCATATCTAAAACCTATAGATGAGGGTGAATCTAATCCCAAGTCAGCTCTCCGTTTCTTTGAACCAGGAAAGAGAAGTACCAAGGCACAAAAGAAGGAATACACTACAGCATTAAACTCCTGGATTGACTATGCAGCAACAGTAAAAACTGCATACGATGGTCAGAAGTTAAAAACATACATATTTGATGAGGCTGCAAAAGCTGAGAATGTGGATGTTGAGGAATGCTGGAACGTAGTAAGGTTCTGCTTACTTAATGGTTCACGTATTATAGGAAAGGCATTAATAACAACAACAGTAGAGGATGGTGACTCTTTTGAGGCATCTATTCAATATAAGAATATATGGGACAAATCAAATCCAAATGAAAGACTGGAAAGCAATAAAACGCAATCTGGATTATGGCGTTATTTTAACCCTGCGTATATGGGCTATTATGGAGAGGATGATATTACAGGTGTTTCCTTTATAGATGATTACGGATACTCAAGACAGGAACTAGCAAAGGACTATATACTAAGAAACAGACAGGGATTGGATGACAGGCAATTAGCATCCGAGAAAAGAAAGTTACCACTAACTGTTGAAGAAGCATTTCAAACCGACTCAACTCAGTGTCATTTTAACTCTATAAACCTTAATGAGCAGCTCACCTATTTAAGAGAGTATGCACCTAGGGGATTAGTAAACAGGGTTACATTTTATAGAAGCTCTAATGGTGATGTTACCTGGAGAGCTGACCCTAAAGGAAAGTTCCAAATGTGTTGGGATTTCAAGGACCGAAAGGATGCCAATAAGAACATCGTTGAGAATGGGCTTAAGAAGCCGTCTAACACATCATCTTTTGCAATTGGGGTTGACCCCTTTGCCAGCACAATTATAACGGGAGAGCAGGGCTCTAATGGCGTGGCATACGTATATAGGAAGCACGATATAAACGACCCAGAGGATAGTGGTCTTGTAGTGTGCAGATATGCAGACAGACCTCCACTAAAATCTATATTCCACGACCAGGTTATTTTGATGTGTGAATACTATGGATGCAAGGCTAATTACGAGAGTGATGTGGAGGATTACTATGAATACTTTATCAATAAAGGATACAGGAACTATGTAATGTGGAGACCAAAGTCTACTATAGACCCTAATAGAAAAAATAAAAAAGTTAAGTACGGAACCCCATCTAAGGACCCATTTGCTCTACAGAAGCATTTTGATACCGTATATGACTATGTTGAGCTCCACTGCAATAAAATATACTATGAAGAGTTAATACTTGATTTAATAAGCTATAAACACGCAAAGAGAACGAAGTATGATGATACTGTTGCATTTGGTATGAGCTTACTTGCAGGGACCGAAAATGTCAAAGTTGAAGGCAAGGAGAGTAAGTTAGTATTTATGAAATTTGCTCAACCAGTTAAAAATGTAGGTTATTAAAAAACAAAGACTTATATTAGTTATTTTTGTAAAGAATTATATTTAGGATAAATGGCATACGAATCATACTACGGTTTTCCCAACCCATTAGCTACAGATAGCGATAAGAATAACCCAGACTACGGTTTAAAAATTATGAAAACTGCTTATAGTCAGTGGTTAAATGGCTATGGTGGTGTTAGCCAAAAGCAAAGACAGGTTAGATTTGACTATAATAAGTCATATGCAACAGGTATGCAACCTATGCAAGAGTTTTTAGACTACCTTGATATTAATGGTCAGCAGCCATACTCAAATATAGATTTTACACCACTACCTATAGCTATTCCTATTATCAATAGAATTAAAGATAGATTCAATCAGCGTCTTGAAAAAATTAGATGTAATGCTATAGACCCAGTTAGTGTATCAAAAAAGAATAAAGAGAAGTTAGATGCTCAGTTCCGTATGGACTTTAAGAATGAGATTGCTCAACTTCAACAAAATACAGGAATACAATTTGAGGACCCAAATGCGTTTACCCCAGAAGATGCTGAGGAAAACGATATTTACTTTGGCTTCAATTACAAGCAGCGTGAGGAAGTTATGATGGAACAGGGTATTGACCTTGTGATGTATGATAACGACTGGTCTGAGATTAAGGATGCAATGCTTGATGATTTAATTACATTTGGTATATCTGGAACTAAAACATTTATTGATGCTAACGGAAAGGTTAGATTAAGAAAAGTAAATCCATATAATCTAATATTATCTTACAGTGAACGTAATGACTTTAAAGATATAGAGTGGGTTGGTGAGGTTGTTTATACTCCAATTACTGATGTTCGTTTAACTTATCCAGGAAAAATTTCTGAGGAAGAGTTATTCAACTTAGCTAAAAACTCGACTAGCAAGTATGGCAATCCTGCATCTTGGGCATTCACTTGGAACTACCAATACGCAAATGCATTTTCAAGACCATACGATTCATTTAGAGTACCTGTATTAAACCTATCTTTTAGAACCTTATATAATCTTAAATACGAAAAGAATCAGGATAGATTTGGTAAAACACTTCTTGATAGAACTGAAAAGATGAAAGATGGTAAGGAGTATGTAGAATCTAAGCCATACTTTGTTGAATATCAAGGTGCTTGGATTTGTGATACTAATCACCTATTGCAATGGAAAGTTGCAGACAATATGATTAAGCCTAATGACAATTTACAGGAATGTTTATTGCCATACTCTATTTATATGTACAACAATAATAGAATGACTAATAAGCCTATTATTGAAACAATGATTCCATCTATTAAGCAGATGCAGTTAGCTCACCTTCAAATGCAGAAGATTGTAGCCCAGGCTGCACCAGATGGATACACTATTGACATTGCAGGTATGAGTGATGTAGACTTAGGAAATGGTAAGGGTGCATTACAACCTATGGAATTACTTCGTATCTACAAGCAGACTGGTGTTATTTTCTACAAAGGTCAGGTTGATGATATGGAAGGAAACAACAGACCTCCAATCGCACCATTGAATGTTCCGTTTACTGCTAAGTTACAAGCATTCATTGAGCTATACAATTTTGAATTAAACAAACTTGAGAGAATGATTGGCTCCAACTCCTTGGACCAGGGTATGATTTCAAATCAGGCTGTAGGTGCAAGAGTGTTAGAGTCTGCTCGCCAAATCGGAGAGAGCTCTATTAATTACATATATAACGCATACCTAAACATTTACGAGAGAGCAGCTAAGTTAACTCAAATGAGATTGTGGGATATTTTAGTATTTGGTAAAAAAGGTTATGAAGGTTATAAATATGCTTTGGGTTCTGATAGAGTTGAATATATTAAAATGGAGGCTGAGAATGGTTTTGAGTTCACTAACTTTGATGTTAAAATTGAAGCGACTATTGATACGACTGAGAAGCAACAACTAGAGGCTAATATTCAACAAGCATTAGCTCAACAGAGTATAGAGCTAGAGGATGCTATTCAAATACGTTTATTAGACAATCCTAAAGCAGCTAACTACTATTTAGTATCTGCACAGAAGAAACGCAGAAAGCTAAGAATGGAAGAAGCAAGAGAAAACAGTGAGATGCAGATGCAACAAGCTGTACAGGCTGCTCAAGCTAAATCTCAGGGTGAGCTTCAATTAGAACAAGCCAAAGCTCAGTTCAAGTTACAACAATATGAAGAAGAGTTAGAAAACGAGAAGGAGAAAGAAACTCTTAAATACTACAATATACTTCGTGTTAAGACACTTGAGAAGCTTCTTGAACAAGGCACACCTATTGAAGAGATGCCATCATTTATATTCGAAGGTATAGAGGGTGTTGTTCAAACTCAGAAACAATTGATTGCTGAGGATATTATGGAGCAGCAGCAACAGGCTATGGAGAGAGAGCAGATGCAACAACAACAAGCTATGCTCGCCCAACAACAGCAACAAGAAGGTCAAGAAATGGTACAAGAAGCTGGACAGGAAGGAACTGTTGAGGCTGAAGAGATGCCGACTTAAAATGACAATAAAATAATAAGTAATTTTGTAAAACAAGAAAGGAAGAAAAATGGAACAAAACGTAAACAAAGCAAACTCTTGGGAGGATGTGCTTTTGGATAATTATAATGCCGAACCACAAGCTGAACAAGTAGAGCAAACAGAACAGCCAGTTGGTCAAGAAACTCAACAGGCTACAGATGCTGCTGGTAATCCAGTAGAGCATCAAGAACAAACTGAAGAGCAAGTTGGTGAACAACAATATGAAGCTCCACAGTATGAAGAAGAAGATGAAAATGAATACTACGAGCCACAATATGAGGCTCCAGTATCATTAGAAGATTTAGATGAGGATACTATTTATGAGTATCTATCTATTAAAAAAACTAACTATGACGAGGTAAATGATATTGACGTTTTAGCTGGTTTTATCTCTTCAGAAAATCCTAAGTGGGATACAGAAGATATCGAGTTTGAGCTTGAACAAAAATATGGTTCAGCTTTATTCGAAGAAAAAATTGATTTGGAAGAGATTGATAAAGATATCTATCCAGATGAATACAAAGAGGCAGTCAAAATCAACAAAGAGATTGACCGTGCCCAAAGACTACTTAAGCGTGATGCCTTAGAAAAAAGAGCAGAGCTTGAGGAATTAAAAAGTAACATACAAATACCAACATCGGGTAGACAATCTGATGATAATGTTAAAGGTTCTCAACAAGAATTAAGTCCAGAGCAAATTCAATATTTGCAACAACAATGGCTTGATTCTGTAGAAAGAGATGTACCAAGTGTTAACGAATTCAAGTTCAATTTAGGAGACGAGGAAGTGTCCTATAAGGTAACAGAGGATGAGCAACAGCATTTGGTTCAGAAAATGAGAGAGTTTAATGCTGAGAATTATTTAGTAGACCGTGGATGGTTAAACGAAGACGGAACTCCAAATGTAAAGAAGATTACCGAGGATGTGTATATTCTTGAAAATGCGGAGAAGATGTTTAAGTCTGGCTGGACACAAGCTAAAGAAAAAGCTAAGATGGATATTATTGGTAAAGATATCAAGAATATTAACTTAGGCTCTACTCAACAAACATTTGATGCAAAAGGTGGAAACCCTTACGATTTTGGTGATTATGTGTTAAGCTTATAAATATATTATTCACAATTTAAAATTTAAAAAAAATGCCTACTCAAACTACTCCAAGTACCTACACCACCGCAGATGTAAATCGGGCAGGTACGTTAATATCTGAATTAAATATCGTTGTACCTCGTGCATACAAGGAATTCATCGATAAATTCCAATTCGTTCCTTACGTAATGATGAACGAACTTGCTGGTAACACTATGGCTACCGATAACAAATTATTCTACCACTACGAATCAAAAGGTCGTCAGATGTCATTTGTTACTGTTGCTAGTGGAACTGCTGTTGCAGTCAATGTTGCGTTTACTTTTACTATATCTGCTGCTGACCACTATGCGTCTGGTACTAAATCTTTACCTGCTGTAGGTATGATTTTATACAATGCTCGTACTGGTGTTGAATCTCGTGTAACTGCTGTAAATACTACTACTGCTAATGCTCATACTGCTACTATCGTTCCTGTAGTTTTAGGCACCAATGCAACTTCAATTGCTGGTGACGAATTACAAGGTCGTGGTTTCAAATATGTTGGTGAAGCTTCTGATTACACTGCAACTCAGGTTCAGACTATCGACAAGTATACCAACTTCGCTACTCAAATCCGTATCGATTCTAAATTCACCGATTTATCTATGGCTGAAGCAATCGATTTCGAATATGATGGTCAGCGTTACTACAAGTACAAGCAATTAGCTGATGATAACAAGAAATTCTTGTTACAAAAAGAATTGGCGTTAATGGATTCATTCCTTACTACCAATACTACTGCTGGTGCTACTCCTGATGGTACCACTTCTGGTGGTTCTGCTGGTGTTATCCAACAGACTCAAGCTAACGGTTTGCAAATCGGTTACGGTACCTTCGGTGCTCAAACTACTTTTGCTAACATAGAGCGTCAATTAGACTCTCAGGGTGCTCCTCAAGAATACGATTGGTTATGTGATGTTAAACAACACATTGCTATTCAAAATGCTTTAGGAAATGATTTCAACAACGGTGCTGTGTTATACGCACAAAACCAAGATTCAGCTAACTTAGATTTAGCTCGTGGTTTCAAATCATTCACTCCTTACCAACGTAAGTTTAACTTTACTCGTTACTTACCATTCTCTGAAGGAGCCTTCTACGGTTCTTCTGCAAATGGAACTACTCGTTCTGACTTCGGTTTATTGATTCCTAAAGGAACTTCAACTGATGCAGTAACTCGTAACGTGGTACCTCGTTTCAACATTCGCTACCAAGATATCTTAGGTAATGGACAAAGAGTACAAATCGCTGAAACTGGTGGTTTGGCAAAAGTTCCAACCTCTGCTAAAATGGAGCTTGTTGTTTCTCAAGTTGCTTACTACGGTGTGCAAGTTATGGGTGCAAACCAATACGCTATCGTTAAAGGTAGCTAATAATACTGGGGGAGGGTTCGCTCTCCCCCTTTATATTTTAATACAAGGAAAAAAAGGATAAATTAAATCAAGAAGAAAATGGAACAAACAGTAGAAAAGAAAAAAGGTAATCCTAATTTTGGCAAAAAGGCTGATACAGGATTTAATCAAATTGAAGACATTAATAAAGTATATCAATTTATTTTATGTCAGACTTATGAAAGATATAAACCAGTTGATAAAGACAGTGGATTTATGTCAACATCTCCATATCCACCTAAATATCAGTTACCATCAGAAGGTGTAACACTAGATGATGAAACTAAAAGAATGCGTAGATGGAGATGCTTAAGAGGTATTGATACTATCTGGGTTGATGAACAAGATGGTATGGAACCACAAGGTTTCGAAGATTACGAAATGGTTGAGTTTACTTATGGTAAATTAAATGTACGTGCATTTGAAAAAAACAAACTTGCTGTATTACTTAATTTTGATGGCTTTGAAGGGAAGAAGAATAGAAGAAATGATATATCTCCAGTATATAGATTAATTGATGAACAAAAAGATTTAAATAGTCAGCTTAATCATCTTGATTTAGAATACGAAGCTTTAAAAACAGCTAACGAGTGCAGTGATGAGGAAATGATTCCATTTGCATATGTATTAGGTATCAATGTAGAACAATCAACAAAAGCAATTAGAAGAGATTTTATTGGTAAAGCAAAATTCAATCCTAGTTACTTTGTTAAGTATTTTGTAGACCCTAAGAATAAAATTTCATACGTAGTATATAATGCTATTCAAAAAGGTATTATAAGTGATTCAGGAGTAGAAGGCAAACTTATATGGTCTGAGTCACAAAAGGTAATTATGGATGCTCCTAAGGGTTCTAGCGTTGCTCAAGACATTGCAAAATTAGTTATGAAAGGTGACGAAACTGCAATTAATCTTGTAGAGCAATTGAAAAAAATGTAATAATATTAAGAGTTTTAAGGACTTCCTTGATTCCTTTCTCTTGTGTGTGTAAGCCACCTGTCGTAATGATGGGTGGCTTTGTTTTAAAATAAACTATAAATATTAGCTATCTTTGTACTATGACTATTGACCAAGTATACAAGTTCATTGATTTTACAATCAAGAAAAGTAATGCAGGTGGTTATCTAACTCCTGAAGAGTTTAATTTGATTATTAATAGAGCTCAAATACAATATTTTAATAAGCTCTACGGAAATCAAAATGATTACAGGTACGATAGACCAGTGCCTAAAATTTCATATGCTGTAACAGAGAAGATTAGTAATAGCTTAAGCGTATTCCTATCAGACTCTACAACATTGACAATTGATGCTAATGGTCAGGTTAACATACCAGCTGATTTGTTTCAGACAGTATCTATAACTAAAACAATTAGTGGTATCGATTATGAGATTAAAAGGGTTGAGCAGGATAGGGTTGCAAATAACCTAACAAGTGAATATGATGCACCAGATACTCAATATCCAATCTATACTCAGTTAAGAACAAAGTTTCAGTTTTATCCAAAAAACCTAGGTTCTGCCAATTTGTATTACTTGAAACAACCTACAGATATGGTTTGGGCATACACCATTGTATCTAGTAGACCTCAGTACGATGCAGCTAATAGCGTTCAACCTTTATGGAAAGATATGGATATGAACGAGATTATCTATATAGCATTGAGTTATGTTGGAATCAATCTTAAGGATGGGGATGTATCTCAATTTGCTCAACTTAAAACCCAAACAGGATTATAATGGCACTAACAACCTACGGATATATTTCTGAACAAATCTTAACTACCTACTATAAGGGTATAAGAAATGACGATAGCCAATATTCGTTAAAACATATTGCTACTATGGTTGCCCAGGAGGTTGCTGTACTAGCTCGTAAGAATGCTTTTGAGAATAGTCAGAATGGTGATGTAACCTATATGAATGATATGTTCATTAGCACATACACTAGCGTTCCTGTTTTAACAGATAGCGTATCTACATATAAATACTGTGTACTACCTGCCGTACCAACAGCTCTCCCTAATAATCAGGAGATAGTATCAGTATCACTAAATACAAAAACAAATAAGACATTCATACCCATCAAGAACAAGGATAGATTTGCTCAGGCATTCTTAAAACCAATCAAGGGTATTGTCTACTACTATATTGAGAGTGGAAAGTTATTCTTCGATAACCCAGAGAACTTCCAATTTACAGCATTGACAATAAAGCTTGCAGGTGCTCTCCCAAGTGGAAACATCTTAGATGCACAGTTAAACATACCTAAGAACTACGAGTCTGAAATTATTGACAAGGTATTACAAAGGTTATTAGCTATGTCGAGATTGGGTCAGGATTTAACTAATGATGGAGATAGTATTTCTAACAACTTATAAATATGGCAAAAGTAGGATTAAAAACAATTATAGCTGAATTGATAGATGCTAAAGATTCTGGCTCACACGAGTTCAGAAGACTTTACAATATTGGTGTTAGAGGAATACGTGAATTTAATACGGATGTTGTTGGTACATTTACCACTAAGCTAATTGATGTAAATCCCAATAAAACCGTTACATTGCCTGATGATTATATAACATACTCTAAAGTAGGTGTTATTAACGAGAAGAACGAAATTCTTACACTAAGGTTAAATAATCAACTATCTAACTATAACGATGGTCACATATTTAATGCAGATAGATTTGAGGGTGTTCCAAAAATTACATCTGTAACAAATCCATCTGTTCCATATAGCTATCCATATATCTACTACAACTTTTTTATTGCTAACCAATCATTCAACTTATTCGGTATTGGTGGTGGTGGTCAAAATATTGGTGAATATAAATTTGATGATGAGTGTGGCGTTATTATACTCAGCCCAGGATTTCGATATGAAAAAGTTTTATTAGAGTATCTAAGCGATGGTATGGATTGCGATTGCGATGACTATATGGTTGACTCAAGAGCAGCAGAAGCTATGCTCGCCTATATGAGATGGAAGAGTGCTTTAGATGCTCCTAAAAAATATGGTCAAAGTATTATAAGAGAATATAAGAATGAATGGAAATCTGAAAGACTTAAAGCTAAGATGAGAATAAACTCTATCAAGGTTGCTGAGTTTGAGGATATGCATAGAATTACAAGTAAACTAGCACCTAGAGCGTAATGATTGAACAAAAACAATTTGCTGGTGGAGGTCTTAATCAAGATGTCGATGAAAACTTCTTGAAACCTAACGATTGGACCAATGCATTGAATATTCGTAATACGGATAGGTTTAATAGTGCAGATGGTGTTATATCTAATATTCAAGGCAATAACTTAGTTAGCTTCACACTTCCTGGAGGAACCAATAAATGTATAGGAAGTTATGCAAATGAGCAAACTAAAAAATATTATTCCTTTATATGGAACTCTGGTGGTTTACACACAATAACTGAGTACGATACAACTACTTCTGCTGTTGTAACGGTATTGCAAGCATCATACCTAAATTTCCAGCAATACGAATTAATTAATGGTGTAGGTATAATAGATGAAAACTTATTGTATTGGACTGACGGATTTAATCCACCAAGAGGGATTGATATAACTAAAGCTAAGACTGGTACATATTATACAAACAGCACAAGTATATCATTAATAAAACCTCCACCACAAAGCTTAATTATAGCCTCATACGCTAATGATACTAATACAACAACTGCGTCTAATAGATTAAAAAGTCAGTTATTCCAGTTTAGGTATTTATATATTTATGAAGACGGAAGCAGAAGTGCTTGGAGTTCAATAAGTGCTCTCCCTTTACCACAATTAGAACTAAACTCATCTGTTGATACAACTCCATTTAAGAATAACAACATAGATTTAACATTTGATATAGGTACAAATTATGTAAAGACTATTGAGATAGCTGCTTTAGCCCAAGGAGTTACTCCATCTGGAACAACATCTGATTGGTTTACCATATTAACTATAGACAGAGCTTACCTAACAACATATCCAGGTGTTATGGAATTTCTTGCTGTTGGTAATAATCGCACCTATAAGTTTTTTAACGATGGTTTATATCAATCCGTAGATGTTAAAGAGGTTGACTTACCATATGATTTTGTTCCGTTAAAATCTAAATGTTTAGATATTGTTAACGGTAACGTACTGGTCCTTGGTAATAATACTGAGGGTTACAATAATATTTCAGGTTCACTTGATACATTTAACGTACAATTGGGTGTTTCTTATAGCGTTCCAAGTACAAACCCATTAACTATTACCGACCCAACTGGTCTTGCATTTACATTCTCTGGTATACCTATAGGTAATGGAAATCCTCCACCAGCATCAGATAGTCTTACTTCAAACTGGAATATTCCAAATCCATTTGGTGGTCGTTTAAACGTTTCAACTTCTGCGAACCCTTGGAATGTTCCAACATTGGCTTCTGGAAGTTTATTTGGAGCTATACAGGATTTTGGTTTAGCGTTAAAAAATGCTTCATTTGCGATTGACCCAAATAATTATTATCAATTTGATGCAGTTACTGGTGTACAACAAGTTACACCTACTTCTGTTAGACTTAATTTTACAAAGTTTGGTGACCCTTTAACTTTAACTCTTAGTTTAACAAATGCTACAGCATCTGCCAATTCAACACCATCATATAAAACAAACTCTAAATATCAATTAGGCTTAGTATATTATGATGAATTTAATAGAAGCTCATACGTTCAAACAAATGATAAGTTGTCATCTCTTAGTGGAGGTTGCGTAATTCAAACATCATCCTTTGGTGCTGTAGAAGGTAAGGTACCCAGTATAGCGTTTACAATTAAACATTCAGCACCACCTTGGGCTACTAAATATCAATGGGTTAGAACTGAACAGCTCTCCCATAAGAAGTTTTTATTCTGGGCTGCAAGCTCTGTGGTTGCTAATCCAAACAATACTAATCTTCTTGACTTAAACATCGCATCTTTAAAAACATACAATACAGCAAATAACGATAGCATATTAGCATATCAATATAGCGAAGGAGATAGATGTACTATACATAAGGATGATGTTGGTTGGAGAAGTGGATACGATGTAAGTGTAACAAACTTTGCTGAATCAACTGGTGTATTAACTATACAAAAATCAACAGCAGCATCAGCGTTAAGTGCTACTGGAAACCCAATTCTATTAGAGGTGTACACACCTAAAACAAGAAACAATACCTCAACAGATAATTTCTTTTATGAATTTGCTGAAGTGTATTCTTGCTCAGGTGGAGTTCACTCTGTATCTGCTGGAACATTTAGAGCTGGTGATATATATAATAGAACGAGAGTTATACCTCCAGCAGTAACTGGAACACAATTAGAAGACCCTAACTTTAGCGATTTCTATGTAAGTAATTTTAGTTCTAATGGTAGAGCAAATATAGCTGCTCCACAAGCCAAACAATTGACTCTGCCGACAGATATTAGATACAGCGATACCTATGTACCAAATACAAATATTAATGGCTTGAGTCGCTTCTATGGAGATGCATTTGACACATATGACCGTGTTAACGGTTCTATACAAAAGCTCTCCGTAAGAGATAACTACTTAATGACATTTCAAGAGCTTAAGACAGGTTATATACCAATAGAGCAGAGTATCATTGAAGACCAAGGTGGTGGTAATCCTAACGTAGCTATATCAACTAAGTTATTAAACAAGATTAGATACTTTGCAGGCGATTACGGTGTAGGTAGAAACCCTGAGTCTGTTGCAAGGTTTGCAGGTACGTTTTATTTTGCTGACCCTAACAGGAATGAAATATTAAGAATTAGAGATGGCATACAATCGGTTAGTAAGATTGGTATGGATAGCTATTTTACTGCTAAGCTCTCCTTCACTAAAACGCAAACTAATGCCCAAATACTAGGTACATATGACCCAAGGAACAATGAGTATATAGTATCCTTTAAATACCCAAGTGGAACTAATCAAGAAACTCTTGCATTTAATGAGGACATAAATAGATGGACTTCATTCTATAGCTTTATACCAGATTTTGGTGGATATATATTTAATCAGTATATTACATATAAAGCTGGTGCAATGTACACTCACAATACCAACTCTGTGTATAACTTATTCTATGGAATCCAATATTCATCTATTGTTGAATTAGTATACAATTCCTCACCATCACTTATTAAATCATTCTTAGGATTAATACAACAAACAAATACTGTATGGAGCGGTGGAGTATCGACAAGTCAAGGACAAGCCTCAACATTATTATCAACAGACTTTAGTCAGAAAGAAGGTGTATGGTTTGCAAGTATTTTAAGAGATTCATCAAGCCCTGGAGGTATTTTAAATGGCGATGATTTAAAAGGTAACTGGATTAAGTTCTCGCTTGGTAATGGCTCTACAGCTCAGATAAATCTGTTAGCTATTGATGTAAGACACATACCTTCATACCAAGGTATAAAATAAGTAATTAATTTTACTTAAATTTGTACTAAATAAACACATATGGAGTGCAGATATTTTGCAGATAGTGATTATGATAATATTGTAAAATGGTGGAAATTTTGGAGATTCCCAGCTCCATCATTAAGTATGTTATCAAATATAGGAATTATTGTTAGTGAGGGTGATGTTGATATTGCGTGTGGATGGTTATATGTTACCAATAGTTCTATGTGCCTAGTTGAGTTTATAGTGAGCAATCCAGAAGTTAGGGACAAAGATTTAAGACATCTTGCAATAACTGGTTTGATTAATGAACTAACATTATCTGCAATAGAACTCGGATATGAATATGCTTATACATCGCTCACCAATAAAAACCTACAAAACAAATATAAAGATTGTGGATTTTTAGAGGGTAGTATTAATTGTACAGAATACATTAAAAAATTATAAAATGGCAATAGGAACAATAGCAACAATTGGTGCAATTGCAGCAGGAGCGGGAGCCGCAGCAAAGGGCATATCTGGAGCAAGTCAGGTTTCAAGGGGTAAAAAAGCTCTAAGAAGAGCTGTTGACCCAGGATATAATATACCAAAAGAGTTTGAAACAAATCTTAGTCAAGCCGAAAATATGGCTCGTGTTGGTTTACCATCACAAGAATATAATTTAGCATCTACCAATATCCAACGTGGTACACAAGCTGGTCTTCGTCAATTAGGTAGAATGTCAAATCCATTTGCTGGTATTGCTGGTTTGCAAAGAGGTCAATCTGATGCTTTTGCAAGATTAGATGCTTCTAATGCTGCTGCACGTAGACAAAATATGTTACAGGCTATGGGTGCTCGTAGAGAACTTGCAGGACAAAAATTGGCTCAACAACAATATGCTCAACAGGGATATTTCGATAAGGTTAATCAAGCTAATGCTTTAATTGGTGCTGGTAGACAAAATGTAGCTGGTGCATTTAATACTGTTAGTAATATTGGATTGGGTTTAATTGGAGCTTCTCAAGGAGGTGGTGGTGGTGGTATGTCTGTAAATAAGGCAACAGGTAATGCATTACAATCTGGTAGAGCTAATTTGTTTCAAAATAATATAGCAGCCCCAACCTTTCCTTAATTAATTTGTTTTTTAACTATAAAATAACTAAATTTGTATAATGGGAATTAAAACTGGAATAGGTATAGGTGACGCTCAAATCTACGATATAAGTAGTATTGAGAAGGGTTACTATAATCTACTCAAGAATGAGCAGCTTAAGCAAGCTAAATTCCAGGAAGAGATGGCTGGTTATTTAGCCAAGTATTCTAATAAAGGCTTAAAGCCAGAAGATATAAAACTTCAAGACGAAGCATATGCAAAACTAAAACAAATTGCAGCAGCTGGATATGGTGGTAATGCTACTAAAAGAAATGAAGCTAGATTTGCTGTACTGAATGGTATGAAATCTATTGATGATTACAATCAAATGGCTACTCAGGCATATAAAACATTAGATGAAGTTTCTGCTGATGCACTAAAAAACCCCTGGGCTTATCAAGATGGAACTAAAGAAAAAATAGCTGAACTATACACAAAGCCATATGCAAATTGGGGTGATTACGCAAGTATAAATAAATCAACATTTGAAAGAATGCCTGATATCTCATCCGTAGATAAAGTTCTTGAAAAAGCTAATAAGTTAATTGAGACCTCTGCCAAAAGAGAGGGTAAGATGGTGACTAACAAAGATGGTAGATACTTCTATCAACTAGACCCAGCTAAAGCAAATTCATTTGTAGTTAGTGAGCTCGCCTTAAATCCAGAAGCAAACTATACACTTATAAAACAATACAAAGCTGCTAATCCAGATAAAGAAGCTAATACTGAAAACTTAGCTAAATATGCTGTTGACTTGTATTCTGCAAAGTATTCAAACAATGCATACAACTTCTATGGTGGTATAAGGGAACCCAAAACAGGGGGTGCTACAAAAGAACAACAAGCTGTATATGATAGAGGAGCACTATTAGACAAGTTAGTTAATGCAGTTCCAGGTTCAGATAAAGAGTTATTAGAAGTTTCATCATTACCGTATGGCACAGATACTCAGTTCTTAAATGTAACTAAGGGTGGCAAATTGGTTAAGCAACTATTTAAAATTACTGTTCCAAAATCTGGATGGGATAGTGCTGTTGCATCTAACCCAATATTTGCAGATTACGGTTTCGGTGTAGATGATGCTAAAAATAAAACAAAAGTATTTGAATTCGACTTAAGCTCACCAGATGCAAGAAGAGGTCTCAATGTATTCATAGACCAATTCTCTGGAGGTAAGAATGTACAGTACAAGGATGTAAAAAGAAACAATCCAACGCCATCGCCTAAACCAGGTGGAGGTAGAAAGAAAATAACATATTAAGAATATGCCTCAAGAAAGCAGAAAAAAGTTATACGATGCAGTATCTACAAAGTTTGATATTGGCTCGTTTGATGAGTTTAATAAAAAGATGGATGACTCTTCAAGTAGAAAAAAATTCTATGAGGCGGTTTCTACTGATTTTGATTTAGGTGATTTCAATACATTTGAAACAAAAATTTCTGTAAAAAAAAAAGCTCAGTCAGTCGCTTCAGCAACTGGTGGGTTCGGTTCACAGCTTGGCTCTCAGACTTTCCAACCTACTAAAGCCTATGTTCCTACTCCATTAGTAGGGGCTGGTGTAGAGGATTTCCAAAAACAAGAAGCAAGAAGACAAGTTGCTGCTGAAAAACTATCCAATAAACTTAAGGGTCAACAAGCTGCATACCTTGCAGGACAGGGTGAGCAGGGTTTCGTTGATGTCGAGAACGCCAAGCTACAGTCTGACTACAATCAATTACAGTCTGTAATACAAAAAGATTTAGGGAATAAGGGTAATGATTTTAGTATTACCTACAATAAGTTACTTCAAGGTACTGGTGCTATGATTAGTGGTGGTATAGATGCAGGTTTAAATGTATTGAAGTATTCTAATATGACTCCATTTGTTAACGATGCAACAATAGTAGACTATAGAGCAAATATAGCCCCAGATATTAAAAACTTTTTAAAAGAAAATATTGGTGCTGATGTAGATAAGGGTGCCGAAAGAAAATATGACGAAGATTTTATTACTGGTGCTATCGGTGGTCTTGCATATTCAGTACCTGCTATGGTTACTCCATTTGGTATTGGTTTATACTCACAGGCATATGATTCAGGTTTAGATTTAATTAACTCAACAGATGCTGGTAAAAACTTAACAGAAGCTGAGAAAACTTTATTTGCTGGTACGCTTGGTGCTGTTATGGGTAGACTTGAGAAGGTTGGTTTAGACAAAACATTAGGTAGAACCTTATCTTCAGAGCTTGCAAATGGTCTTGCATTTAAAGCAATAAATGAACTATCTAAAAAGGGTGGGGCAAAAATAACATCAAAAGCTATTGGTGATTTTGCAGAAGCTTCTTTGCGTAAAACTAAGAACAGATTATTAAATAGTGCCGACCAGGGTTATAGAGCATTCTTAGATGAGTTCACCACAGGTGGATTGCAGGAGATTGCTACTATTGGTGCAGAACAAGCTGTTAATAAATTAAAAAATAAAGACATCTTTGATACTCAGGATATGGGTGAGATGTTTGGTAGAGTATTAAAGTCAGCTGCTGCCGAAGGTGTTGGTGGTGCTATTCTTGGTACTGCCAAAGGTGGACTATTAGTAAATACAAAAAATCATATTGTAAAAAAGATTTCTGATGCTAAATCATTTGATGATGTTAGAAACTTATTATTAAGTGTTGAGCAGATTGGTCAAGAAAATAATTACAGCCCAGAAGAAGTTCAGGGTGTTGTAGATACCGTTAATGATATTGTTCAGAAAAAAGAAAAGCTACCAAAAGATTTAACGCCAGCACAAACAACTGGGATAGTTAGTCTTATGATTGATAGAGATGAGCTCACCGATAACCTAAAAGAATTAGAGGTAGAGTTTAACAATATAGATGAAGCGTTAAAGCCAGTAAAAGCTGGTGAATTAGAATTACTTAAAAAACAAATATCTGCTGTTAATACAAGGATAGCAGAAATTTCACAAACCCCAGATTATGCCATACAAGAGCCAAGCACAACAAGCCAAGTTCCATCAGTTACTGAAGGAGGGCAAAATATCCAAGAAGGTGGTGAAGGAGTGGGACAAGGAATCGAAGGGACTCAAGCTCCCCAAGAAACTCCTATCCAAGAGCCTACAGCAGAGGTTAGCCCAGAAGAAGAAGTAGCAAGATTAAGAGCAGAAGAGCAAGCAGAGTATGCTGCTATGGATAATCCCAATGATGCAGTAAAGAGAAAAGAGATTTACGATAAGTATGATAAGCCAATTACTGAAGCAATACGTAAAGCTAAAAAAGAGGGAGTAAGAACAGTTAAGTTAGAGGTTAATGAAGACTTAACTAACAACGGTATTGGATTAAGAGCAGTTGAAATGCCTGATGGTAAGTTTGGTATTTTTAAAGAAGTAGATGGTAAAGTAACTGGAAAATCATTAGGTCGTTCTTTTGATACTATTGAAGAACTAAACTCTGCATATGAAGGTGGTATAAAAAATGCTTTAACTGCCGATGCCATTAAACAAGCTGAAAAAACTGTTGCTGAACCAGCTAAACAAGAAGCTCCTAAGGTTAATGAAGAAGTACAAAGACTTGAATCAGATTTATTTAGAACTGAAATAGAATTTGAGGATGCAGAGCTTGAAATAGAAAACTTAAAATCAGACCTTAAAGATGAGAAGGCAAGAATTAAGCAAGCTATAGCAGATGTAAGAAAATCTAACCTAAGTAGAGCTGAGAAAGAAGATAAAATAGAGGACCTTAAGTATGAGCTTGAGGACTTTATAGATACTCACGATTCTCTTGTAGAAAACTACAGAGAGGATATGGCAGATGCTGAGAAAGAGATAGCTAAGATAAACAAGAAGTTAAAGAAAATGTCTGAGGCTCCAGCAGAAACTATAGCACCAGCAAAAACTAAAGCTAAAGGTGTATCTGCCACAAACAAATCTCAATTAGCTGATTTAAAATCAAGAGTTACAGATGCAGTTAAATCTGGTGTTGTCCAGACAGCTGAACGTGCTATAAATACATTAAAGTCAATATTTCCAGATTTTGATATTGTTATACACGAAGATGAGGATTCATATAATAAAACAACAGGAAATCCTAATACAAGGGGTAACTTCACATACTATGTAAATCCAGATGGTACATATACTGGAGGAACAATTGATATAAACTTAAGCAAGGCAAATGAAAGAACTGTAGCTCACGAAGTTGCACACGCTGTGTTGCTTAAATCATTTGGAGAAAATCCTAAACTATTTAAAACATTTAGAGATAAGATTTCAAAGGTTCTTAATAGTAGCAGAAATGCTGAGTTGATTAAGTTCTCTAATCTATATGAGGGTGATGTTCAGGCTGAAGAATACCTAGCTGAACTTACTGCAATACTTGAACAACAACAGGATAAGCTCTCCCCTAACGTATTACAACAGATAGCTGCATACATTAACGATTTAGTATCTAAGCTCACCAATGGAGCTATAAAACCATTTGAGAATGTTAAGGATACTAAAGACATTATAGACTTCTTTAACGCTGTATCTAAATCAATTAGAGAGGGTGAAGCAATAAATGAGGCTGACATAAAAGTAAAAAATGTCGGTGAGCAATTAAGCACTAAGGGTAAATCAAAATTCCAAGCAAACTTTACAGATGATAAAACTGGAATCACATTCTCATATGATGAAAATGGCGATTTCTTTAAAGAACTTGTAGATAAGGGTTATATTACATATGATAAAACTATAGAAGACTTTTTTGGTCAATTTGCTGTATTCCATAAACCAGATTATGCTTTCTCTGGAAACATTTTAAAAGATGGTTTTGTTATTGTTGAGGGTCAGGGTGGTATATACTATCCAATTAAATATCACAAAGACGGTTTATTCTGGGCTGCATCAACTGCTGATGCAGCAAAGGGTTTAGTTAAAAAGATAAACGAAGCAGCAAAAAACAGTCCTGACGGAAAAGCAAGACTAGTTTTAATTTCTACATCATCTGATAAGGTTTTTTCATCCTATAATGCTTCTGCTGGTATTATGGATGTTTTATCGTCAAAAGTTTTTGATAAAAAATTTGGGTTAAATGAGAATGATGTTAAATTAGCGATACTAGAATCAGCAAAGTCAAATTTGGGATTAAATGTTAATGATAGACAATCATTAAAGGATATTATTAATTCTGTAAAAGAAAAGTTAAAACCAGAAAATATAGTCAATATTAACAAAAGAAAAGACTTTGTAAGTCTTGGTAAAAATAATTTAATATCTAAAATATCAGAACAAATAACAGATACTAAGAATGTACAAGACCTTATTGAGTTTTTTGGAAAGGGTATAAAGAATGATAAATTTGTTGGAACTAAAACAGGAAAGCTTACATTTGCAAATTTAAAACAAGCTTTTTCTTATATGTTTAATGAACCCATTTTAAGGGATGAAAAAGAAAGTGATTTAATTTATGCAGTATTAGAAGTGCCAGCATCTAAAGATGGTGGAGATGTTGTTACTTATGAAAAAAATGAATCTCATAAATCATATCCATATTCGGTTGTTATAAAAGACAAATCAGCAAAAACAACATTACACATCCTATCTAAAAAAGTTAAGTGGAACGATTATTCTATTGACCCCTCTACTGGAGAAACAATTAAAAAAGATAGATTACTTAATATCATTCCAACCTTTTCTGGATTATCGGTTCCATTAAAGATTAGTGGTCCAGTAAGCAAATCTCAGAAGATTAATTGGGAAGTATCTAAAGAAGGTAAGGGTGACCCTACAATTTCTGTAAGAAATCCTATAGCCCAACAAGCTGCTCAGAATTTAAAAGAAGGTAAAATAACAAATGAAGAGTATAGAGCTACTGTTTCAGAGAATAGTCCAATAGGACCAATCACCAGATTCTTTGCTCCAGCTACCGAAGAGCAAATATATAATGCACTTGATGCAAATAAAAAAGATAAAACAAATGTACCAATAAAGAGTGGAACTAAGGTTGCTTTAAGACTGGATATACCTGCATATAAAAATAAAAACACTTGGGTTGTATCAGTGCACGATGGTACATCAAAATCAGGTGGACCAATATCTTATACAAATGTTGCAAGAATAAAAGATATAACTGATTTTAATTCAAGCCCACTTGGTGCTTTAAATATTGCATCAAATTTAAAAGATAAAAATCCAATTGGTAAAATATTTGGAACCTGGGTAGATATACCAGGAGATACTTTAGAGGAAAAGGGAGAGAATGCAAAGAAGCTTGTACAGGATATCGTAAATAACCCAGCTTGGGTGCAGATTGGAATGAATCCATTCAGACATTCTTATTTTTACGATAGAAGTAATGATATAGGTAGACCCGTAATGAAGGCTGATGAAGTTATTCAGGTTGGTGGATTAGTATACGCTAAGAACCCAGTATATGGTAATTGGAATGATGAGGCTTTTGAAGTAAAAGGATTACTTGATTCTTCTGGTAATGTTGTTAAATTCCAAAAGATTCAAGAAGAAGATAATAGAGAAGCTCTAAGAGTTGCTGGTTTACCTTATCTTGAGAATACATTAAATGTATTGTCTGCAAAGTTTGGAATGCCTTATAAGGTTATATTCGATGAAAGCAGTGATGAAACTGGATATGTTGATTATGATAACTATGGTGAGCCAACTATTATAGTTAACACAGCAAACGCTACAAACGAAACACCATTAGTTCAGTACGGTAATATCTTTATAAACCAAATTAAGAATACAAATAAAAATTTATTCTCAGGTTTAGTTAAACAAGTATTAAATACAAAAGAAGGTCAAGCTGAATTAGAGTTTGCTAAGGAAATATATAGCAAATATGATTATGAAGACCAGGTTCAGCAGGCAATAGTTAGCTTATTGGCTAAGTATGCTAAAAATCAATTTGACCCTAAGACTGGTATACACAAAGCAATTAAAAAAGTATGGGATACTATATTAGATTTCTTATCTAAGTCGTTCAATGTTAATATCAATGAAATACCTGCAAGCACAACAATGGAGCAGCTTGCAAAAATATTAAGCAATCCTAACATATCTATTAATAAAACAACTTATAGCGAAACTGTTAAAGAAGAGATTGCAAAAGAATCTAAAAAGGCTTTAGAAAACCGTAAAAAAGAATATTCGGAGATAGAAAAAATACCAAATCCTTCATTGCTTGAATTTTATGGAAAAAAATATCTTATAAATAAAACACAATTTAATGAATTTTATGATAACTTAGAAAAAATAGTAAAATATTTAAGGAATTATAAAAATAATCAATTGTTGGTTGACTTAACTAATATTAAATCTAAAATTTCAGATAATACAGACGAAAGCGACAATTTTATTTTTAATAGGTATCCACTTTTTACCAAACTTTTAAAGTTTATAGCCAATGACCCAAAAACAGCTCTTTATTATGTAGGTAGAATTATAGATAAGGGTGAAAACTTACAATATTTTTTTAATACAGAAGCAAGTGAATTAGATAATTATATGGACTCAATTGTTTCAGATAGTATTAGTGGATATGGTATAAGTGAAAAATTTGGAATAAAACCACCTACAGCTTATAGAGTATATAGCGTCTCATCGGATATTACTGTTGATGATATTATAAATAGATTAAAGGATGATATTGAATCTCTTAGTAAAGCTGTTGAAAATCCAGAATTAGGTGCAGATTATTATCGTAGAAATTTTATAGTTCCAGTAGGTGATGATACTTATACTATTAGGGGATATTATAAAAATGGTAATATAGATATAACATTTTCTTCTAAAAAATATGGACTTACAGATGCTAATGAAGCATTGTTTTTCAAAGTTTTGCCTAAAGTTATAGATGCAATATCCTATATGTATTCTGATGTAGATTATAATACGATATCATTTACACCTATAACTGGTGAGTCTTCAAAAGGTCGTAATTTAAGACTTAAGGGATATAATATTTTTGCTAAACGACTATTTGGTGATTTTAGTTTAGTAGCTCAAAATGATAATACAACCATTATCCCAATTCCAGAGATTTTTAAAAACAAACTTCTTTTTCAAGAAAGAACTACTTCAAAGTCTCAAAAGGTTGAAGGTGAAGAGCAGGCTCCTAAAAAAGGTGGACCATTAGCAAGAATAAAACAAGCTATAGAAAAATCAAGAGCTGGTAAGACATCTGTCGGTGCACCTAAAAAACCATTAGAGTTTGAAGAGGCTGAGATAATCCCATCTGAAAAAGGTAAGGCTAATTTATTCAGGTCTCTGAATGCCCCAGCAAGAAGTTTAAATAAGTTAAAACAGGCATCAGAAGGTGCTGGTAGTTTCTTTAATAAGGTTAAGAGAGCAGCTATAGATACTAAGTATGATATAGCTAAAGCACTAACCAGGTCTAAGACACCTATTGGTGATATTGCAAGAGCTGCTATGAGAAATGCTAAAGGTTATACTGGTGCATCATCATTAGTTATTAAGCTTGTTAACTCTCAGATATTTGATAAGTTGAGCTTTAATCCTAATGTTAAGATGAAGCTAATTAACGAAAATGGAAAATTAGTTGATACTGTTTGGTCTGAGAGACAATTATTTGATGCATTCCTTGATGCTAACCGTATTATAAATATTGATGCAAGGATTCGTGATAAGTTCTCTGAGCTTGTTGTTTTATCTCGTGAGCTAAAGAATGGTATTAAAAACGAGTCTCTTACTAAAGAAGAGCAGGATGAGCTTGTTAATCAGATATCACAACTTAAGGATTATTTGTTAAGAAGAAAAGCATTAAATATTAGTGGTCCTGAAGGTCAAGTTCAAATGATTGGGTACCAAGACCCTGACTTTGTGTACACAGATAAGCTCATCAACTTATTAAAAGAAGATTACGCTCCTATTCAGTATACACATACGGATGGTAAAACACAAGCTGATGCAGAAGAGATGCTCTCCGAAATGAAAGCACAACTTCCAGACTTGTATAAAACATTTGATAAGATGTCAAGTGATTACTATGATACCTTTAGATATCTTCTTGAAGAAAGTCTTAATAATGGTTTAATAACTAAGGAAGTATACGATGAGCTATGGTCATATAACTATATACCT
>Ga0181349_1000155_pt1 | contig 28014 bp, 30 predicted proteins | sample Su13VDMM110SD_FD_130106 | JGI IMG/M metagenome (GOLD analysis project Ga0181349, IMG submission 130106) | Freshwater viral communities from Lake Michigan, USA - Su13.VD.MM110.S.D | ecosystem: Environmental > Aquatic > Freshwater > Lake | place: USA: Michigan | collected 2013-07-16 | reverse complement strand
TATAACATTAATAATAATAATAATAATGTAATGATAATATATAATAAAATGGCAACAAAACCACTTATTTTAGTATTTGATACAGAAACTACGGGATTGCCTCCAAGGGGAGAAAGTAGCGTTAGTGCGTCTTCTGATTTAGAAAAGTGGCCTATAATTGTGCAATTAGCTTTTTTTCTTTATGATCCTGATTCTATGGAAATTGTTGGACAAAGTGAAGAAGGCAATGATGTAGTAAAACTAAGAGAAGAACAATTTCCTATTCCTCAAGGTTCAATTGATGTTCATGGTGTAACAGACGAGAGATCGCGCACAGAAGGCAGGCCTATAGACGTAGTTATGGATGAATTTATTGACGCGTATGATAGAACCAGTTCATTGGTTGCACACAATGCGCCATATGACATAAATGTTGTGTGCGCTGAATTATTACGTTTAATCAATTCTGCTGATATAGATGAAGCAAGAAAAGCTAAATATAATGATGCTTATAAAAAAATGCGAGGACTTGACCCCGATTCAGCACCCGAAATTGTAGATACGATAAATTTGTCAAAAAATATCTGCAATATATGGCCATATAAATATGTGAGAGATGCAGCTGGAAATGTCATAGTAGATAAAATAACAGCAGAAGATGGAAAACAATACGAAGTAAAACGCAAAGAATATTTTCAAAAAGCTTATTCGCCAAAAGGGCCAAATCTTGAAGAAGCACATATTGCATTATTTAACGAACAAATAAACGGTAGAACGCACAGCGCTCTTGTGGATGTTGCTGCTTGTCTGCGTGTTTATATGCAAACTGACCCCAGGTATAATAAAAATATTTGCGCACCTGAAAATAACACGCCAAGTAACGCTGAAATATGCAGAATAATTAATCCAGGGCCAGCTTTTGCGTTTAAAGTATCTAGACGAATAGGGTCTAAACAACCCGCTGCTGCTGATTCTGCTTCTGTTGCTGTTGCTGCTGCCCCTCCTCTAACGCAAGAACAACGTGAACTCATCGCGAGAAACAAGGCCGCTGCACTAGAACGGTTAAGGCTAACACGATTAGGTGCCAATCCTGATGCTCCGAGTGGAGGCAAAAAAAATAAATCTAAACGAAAAACTATGAAAAAAATAAATAAAAATAAAAGAAGTAAAAAACACAGAAAAAATAAAAAAACCAGATTAACGAGAAAATATTAATTTATTAAACAACTGCATAACATTTTCTGGAGTATATGCTCTATAAGCATTCCAATCGTCTTTATTTTTAATAATGTTTTCAATATTATTAAATATATTCAATAATTCATCCTTTGACCTATACAAGACGGCCTTGTCTCCCAAAATTTCTATATGACCTAAATCTCCGCTTGGACAAGTAATAATCGGTTTATTTTTAATAGAAAACTCTGCTATTGATAATGGGAAAATTTCTCCTTCTCCTCTTGCGTGTATCATCGCATCGCATGTGTTTATAAATTTTGTTTTGTATTTCAAATCAATATTTCGTTCCAAATAAATTATTCTAGGATGTTCATAAAATTTTTGTGTATTCATAAAAATAAACCATGTGTTTGAATTATTGTATGAATTTAAAAAATCTATAATAGCATTGTGAGCAAATAAAATATTAAATTCTGTAAAACCTCCGTATCTTCCAAGAACAATTGCATCATTTGGTATATTTAATTCGTTTCGTAGATTATCATCGCCAGTAGGAAATTCTACTATATGCGGTATAATTGCAAAATTTGTGTTATATTTTAAGTTTAAAAAATTAGAAATTCCAATATAAAAATCACTCTCTTGTCCTCTTGTATCAAACACGCAATGTTTTATTGTTTTGCATTTACCCCACAAATTTTTGTTTTCAAATTGATATATATCATTTGGACAACCATGCGTTAATGTGTAAAAATACCTAATATTAAATTGGTGAATAACATAATCCATCTCACCAATATCACATATTTCTATTATTTGAAACCTTTGTTTAAATTTATCATAAGAAACGCGTTCTGTTGGAAATCCTAATCCCAATTGAGATTGTTTTCTCTCAGTAAAGCAAATAATATAACTTTTATTGTTCAAAATATCCTCGTTATATTTTGCATAATCATATATCGCAACTTCGGTCCCTCTTTCAGTAAAATGTCTGACAAAAAATGCAATGTTCATTGTATTTACTGAATTATAAGTATTTAAATGCATTGTGTTATATTTAATTATATTTGTAACATGAAGATAATAGACTGTTTTCTTTTTTATAATGAACTAGACTTATTAAATTATCGTTTAAATATTTTAAATGGCACGGTAGATTATTTTGTAATTATTGAATCAACGCACACCTTTACTGGTCACAAAAAAAACTTATTATATGATGAAAATAAACACATGTTTGAGTTTTTTGAAAGTAAAATAATACATATTGTTGTTGATGATTTTCCGCACAAATATCCCAATATAAATTATATCAACAAAGAGCAGTGGAATAACGAAGCACATCAACGAAATGCATTCGCCAAAGGATTCAACCGCATTGAATTAAATGATGAAGATATTATAACAATTACTGACATTGATGAGATTCCAGATCCTGAAACATTAGAAAAAATTAAAAATGGCAATCAAATTGTTGATTTAAATATATTGCAAATGGACATGTATTATTACAATTTAAATTCCTTGCTTGTAAATTCTTGGCCGTTTGTTAAAATAGTTTCATATAAAACATTTAAAAGTGCATCAAAAACGTGTGACGAGCTTAGATGGTTGCAAAATTGTTCAATAATACCAAGAGGTGGGTGGCATTTATCTTATTTTGGAGATAGCAATTTTATTAAAAATAAGATTAATAATTTTTCGCATCAGGAATTTAATACAGATGAATTTACGAATATAGAAAATATAGAAAATAGAATAAAAAATGGTTCAGATTTATTTGATAGAAATGAGAATAAAATTTTAAAAGTATCAATAAAAGATAATTTATATTTACCGTATAAATATAAAAAGTACCTGCAAAAATATATAATTGAATAAAATGCAATTAGATAAATTGATGGATGAATTGATGGATGAATGGATGATTTGATGAAGCTACTTGCGTTTCATTGTTCGTGATTTGCTTTTGCAGTGGGCTCTTTGAGAGAAACCTTTGGGGTGCCTGCAATTTATACTTCTTTTATATTTAAGAGACCATTTACCTCCACGTTTTAAACCACGTTTTATAGGTTTTCTTCCTCCGTCTTGATGAGCTTTTTTAGTTTTATTAATCGCGCGTCCTTTTAATTTTGAATCTATCCATTCTGTGAATGATTCAGCGCTTCTATCTGTTTTGGCAATGCCGCAATTTTCGTATTCTTCTATGGTGTGATTTTTAATATACCGAAAGCAGGGATAACCCATGGGCTCTTTGCCAACATTTTGAAGTTCTTTAAACAAATTTTGATTAATTTGAGCAACAACAATTTCGCCATTTTGGGCATGTTCCTTTTTCAAATATTTTTTAATATTATTCCAATTTGGTTTTGTGTCTTTGCATGGACCACACCCATCCATAAATAAGAATAAAAATGTATGTTTTCCAGATTTTACCCCGTGATTAAAATTAGTTAATAAATTTTTGTAATTGGGCATTTTTGGATCAATATAAGGAAAATCAGCTTTTGAAGACATTGCTATAAAATAAATATAGAAAATAAATCTTGCATTATTTTTATCTTAGTAATTTAATTTTATCACAATCTAATATATATAATAAATGAACACACCGATATATATATTAATTATTGTTAGTTTTTTAGCAGGAATATATTTTTGCATTGCGACGCAGTCACCTAAATTTATGGAGGGTTTAACTAATATTAGCCAACCAAGATGTCCCGACATTCTTGTTCAAAATGGTAAAAATTACTTTTTATATAATTCTAAAGTCGCAAAGGTTCCTGGGGTAAATCCAGTTGAATTTGAAAATTTAGAAGATTATGTGGAATTTGTTGATTGGCAACGCAGTCAAGGAATTAGGTGCCCTGTTTTATATTTACAAAATACTTATGATACGCAGGGCAATTCAGTATATAAAGTTCGTCCTGGACCAACAGACTTGCAGGGTGGATTACCTCCGACTATACCAACTTTACCAAACCCCACAAAATTAATTGATGCAACTCGCAATGATATGCCTTACAATGTAAATTCTTTTCCAGCATATGACCAGACATCTTTTTATCAAGGAACAACGACACCACTTGACCAGATGAATATTGAACAAGAAAACTTATTATATAGTCCTGATCCGATGGATCCTAATTGGGGTGGCGACAAATATACCCAATCATTAGTAGATAGCGGTTATTATGCAGGCAACGAGGTAAAAATAGCAATTCCATAAAAATAAAAATTGATTTTTATAATGTAAAACTGCAATTGTTAAAGAAATTCAGTATGGAATCATATGAACATGACAATTGTGAAATGGAGGAAATAACAGAAAAACTATCAATACAATGTGAAAATTGTATTGATAAAATAAAAGACCAACGAACTGGTTGGTCTAATTGTAAATGCCGTGATAAATATGTTAAAAAAATGTGTTGCAAGACATGCAATAGGATAAAAACAAGAATAAATTCACTGCAATACACACTGGACGAAACTTTATATTTTATAGCATATGACGCCAAAAATTTTATTGATTGTGAAGACAATATTAACAAACTTCATGAACTGTCAAAAGAGTTGCGACATTACAATCGCATTCTCTGCGAAAAAAGATAAATTACGCAGAATCAACATACTTTAATACATTATTCAAAGATGCTTTCGCCGAATTTAGTTCATTTAATGTTTTAATATTTTCAAGATTTGCCGCTGCATCTTCTGCCGTTGGATCAATATTCAATGTCGTTTTTAACATTAATGCATTAATATAATCATCCATGGATAAAATAATGTTTCCATAATCTTTTACATAATCCTTGTTATTCAAAAGCAATATATCGTTATGCAACTGGGTTACTTGATTTTTTAAAGTGACCGCATAATTCGCGGCAGATGCACCTATACCATTGGTGGTTGCAGAGCTACCCGGGTTTGTCAAACCTTCCATAACATTCATATGCAATCTCATTGATTTTACTGCTAAAAATACTAAAAAACCAATGATAACAACAATTCCAACTATTTTTATTAAATCTTCTGACATGTATTATATTATACTCTAAGAAAAACAATAAATTTTTTTTCTTCATTTTATCGTTTATAATTTTCTTACTTTTTCAAATACTTAATAATATTTGCTATCACGGTTTTATTTATTCGTCTAGACTGCCCCTTTGCACTAAGATAACTTATATCTTTTAAACACAATTCATTCTCATTTATTTTTGTTATTAAATTATGAACCGTGTGAAACTCTTTCATTACTGCAATTGCGCTAGTAGCACTAATCCCCGGAATTTGACACAACATAATTTCACCTATGTTATCGGGTGTGATATTTTCCTTCTTTACCTTTTTAATAACATTGCAATATGCGATAGGTTCATCAGTTTCCTCTGCTGCGGTTTCTTGTTCAGCCGATTTTTCATTAGAACTAGAAGTAGAAATAGAATTAGAATAAAATGCGTGTTTGTCAGAAGATTTGTTCAATTTGTATGCCATATTGCAAATGAGAAGGGCTGATTCTTCTGTATGCATGCTTCTCAAAACCGAAAAACCCTTGTAGTAATTGAGAGAAAACATTGCAGAATATAGTGTTGTCTTATCAATGCGATCCTTAAATGAGTTAAATGAACTCATTTTGCTTAAGTCCCCTTCAATTAAATACACAATATTGTGATTGTGATGCGATAACCCATTTAATCTATAGCTTTGTTCTTCATATCTACCATCTTTGATACTAGAAGCCAAATCTCCTAAACTTTTTCTCTCAATAATCAACTTTTCCGTGTTATTTTCGCACAAAATGACATCTCCTAGAGGCAACGTATCAATAACAATCTCTAATCCTTTATACATTGGTCCCGTTTCTATAAAATGTTTGCATAAACGAATCAATTCGTGTTCGCGATTATCAATTTTAATGATCATTTAATAAGTAAGTCAAATAGTTATTAAATGATTTTATCACAATATTGTTTTTTCCTTTTATGTATTGTGCTTAACCCATTATACCACGTCTAGCATAAGTTTGGTATCTTGTGCCTTGCACGGGGTTTCTAGTTGTATTACGGAGTGCAAATAACAAATTGGGTTGTCTTTGGGGTGCTCTCCAAAACACATGAGAGCCCATGTTACCTTGGGGCCATCCGACGCTTCCACCAAACGTTCCTGCTTTTTTGGGGCCGCCAACAGAGGTAAATCCGAGCGATTCTTGATTTCTTGCGGCTTTAGAGCCAGACATATAACTCATTCCTGTCATTTATATATACTCTAAATATTATTTTTATTTTTTATTTTTTCAAAGAGAGAATAAATAATTATGCTAAAAGGTTTAAATGCATCTCACTGACTATATATATAGAAATGGACGATTCAACTCAGGAAAAAAGCATTCTTCATGATGATGATATTGTAAATGGAGAAGATGGGCTAATATTTAACCCATATAATCCCCTAAATGTGGAGATTACATTGAATGATGTTCAATCTATTCTCACTAAATATGGTGTTCCGGGAATGGTTAATAACATAGAATTGTATAAAAGAGCTTTTGTTCATCGTTCATATACAAAACGGTCGCACCTTGAAAACGCTACACAGAATATTACCATTGTAGAACGCCCAGCAGATTGCATGACATTGAAGACAAAATCCAATGAACGATTGGAATTTTTAGGTGATGGTGTTCTAGAGTTGATTACAAAATATTATTTATACAGAAGATTTCCTAAAGAAAATGAAGGATTTATGACAGAAAAGAAAATTGCTATTGTTAAAAATGAAGCCATTGGGAAAATTGCAATGGAAATGCATTTGAATAAATGGTTAATATTGTCAAAACATGCAGAAGAAAAGAAAATAAGAACGAACCTAAAAAAGCTGGGCTGTCTTTTTGAATCTTTTTTAGGAGCTTTATTTTTGGATTTTAACAAAATTAGTGTAAAAGATGAAGAGGGGTGGTTCCAAGATATATTTGTAACAGGTCCCGGGTTTCAAATAGCACAGAAATTTATAGAAAATATTTTTGAAAAGCACATAGATTGGATTGCGCTCATTCAAAATGACGATAATTACAAAAATATACTTCAGGTGAAAATTCAGAAAGAATTCAAAGTGACGCCGCATTATTTAGAAATTGACCATGATTTGGATAATGGTTATAAAATGGGTGTTTATCTTTGTGTCGGACAGCCAATTCATTCCGTTAGCACACATAATGCCACACACATTGATCATATTAAAACATTTAAAGAAATTCAAGAATGGATTGTTAAATATGGAAAGGTATTGATTTTTTTAGGCGAGGGGCAACATAAAATAAAAAGAAAGGCAGAACAAATTGCTTGCAATGAAGCCTTACAAAAAATTAACAGTTATTCTATTTAAAGTTTTATATATTTAGTTTATATAGGCAATGAATCCTTTAGAAACATTAAAAGAAAAATTAAGAATAAAACCAATTGTGGAAGAGCGTGAAAAAATTGCAATTGTTGTCCCCGTTCCAACGGCTCCAGAAAAGGTTGAATTAAGTAAGATTACAATGATTGATGAGCGCGGGAAAGATACTGGGTTTAACAGAGAAGATTTATTTACTAAAATGAGAGACAGTAAATTAAACAAAACTGTTCTTAAACCAACAGTAAAATTGGCCGCCCGCGCAGAAGAAGAAGAAGCGCCTAAGAAAAAGGCAAAGAAAATAACAAAAAAAATATTATTTACACTTCAAGAAGAGGGTGTTCCCATCGTTGGCAGCAAGAAAGAGGAAAAAGAAAAAGAAGAAGGCAAAGAAGAAGAGGGCAAAGAAGAGGGCAAAGAAGAAGAGCCTGCAGTTGAAGAAACGATCGCCAAAAAACGCCGCACAAAACGCCCCGTTAAAGGTGTTGTTATTATTCCACCAGAAGAATGGGTTGATATTGACAGCATTGAAACAATTTCACGTTTGCCTCCTAAAAAACCTCATGTAAATATCAAGGTTTCTAGTTATTTTATGAACAATAGGGAGAAATTCATTAACTTTATTAATTCTCTCTTTGGCACATATCGTGAAGAAGTTATGGATGATTCAGCGCAAGTTTCATGCGACAATATTGGTCAAAGTTCGGCCGGCGAATTTTCTCTTTTAACGCATCAAAAATTGGTGCGCGATTATTTGAATTTATATACGCCTTATCGTGGGCTTTTGCTGTTCCATGGATTGGGCGCCGGCAAAACATTATCATCCATTGCAATTGCAGAAGGATTTAAGAGCAACAAAAAGGTTATTGTCATGACACCTGCTTCTTTGCGAAGAAACTATATGGAAGAACTTAAAAAATACGGCGAACCCATTTATAAAAAAAATCAATTCTGGCAATGGGTTTCAACGAGAGAGCACCCAGAAGCAGTAGATACGTTATCCAGCGTTTTAAATTTATCCATTGAATATATCAACAAAAAAAAGGGTGCATGGCTAGTAAATACAACACAACCAAGCAATTACGATACATTAGAATCTGCCGAGATTAAAAGCCTTGATGACCAAATTGATGAAATGATTCAATACAAGTATAAATTTATTAATTACAACGGCCTGCGCAGAGATAAATTGAAGGATATGACAAATAATTTTGAAACAAATATTTTTGATGACGCGGTAGTAATTATTGATGAAGCTCACAATTTCATTAGTAGAATCGTAAATAAAATTGCAAAAGAAAAAGAAGCTGCTGTAGATAAAACTGGTAAAAAAGAACGAGTTCCATTTGCATTGGCTCTTATTTTATATGATTTACTGTTAAGCGCAAAAAATGCACGTGTTGTTTTATTAACCGGAACACCTATTATTAATTATCCCAATGAAATTGGAATACTTTTCAATATTTTGCGCGGCTACATCAAGACGTGGGAGCTTCCTCTTGACATCCAAACGGGACAAGCTGTTAGTAAAGAGAAGTTGCAAGAAATATTTACGAGAGAAAAAGTATTGGACTATTTTGATTACTCAAAAGATAAAGTTTTAACCATTACGAGAAATCCATTCGGGTTTGAAAATAAATATAAAGAAGAAACTGGTTATCATGGTGTTACAAACAAAAAGAAGGAATATAAAGATGAAAAGGGTAAATTGCACGTAGAAGACCGTGGAACAATAAGTGATGCCGATTTTGAACGAAGAATCATCAGTATTTTGGATAATAACAAGATTTCTGTAAATACGCATGGAATTAAAATTACGTATCAAAAGGCACTACCCGACAAATTTGACGACTTTGTTGAAATGTTTATTAAAGCAGACACGGGAGATACAAAAAATATGGAATTATTCAAAAGACGTATTATTGGTTTAACATCTTATTTCAGAAGTGCGCAAGAATCTTTAATGCCTAGATACGAGAAATTAACGGACTTTCACGTTATTAAAATACCTATGAGTGATTATCAATTTACTACATATGAAGCTGCCCGCGCTCAAGAGAGAAAGCAGGAGAAAAGTTCAAAACAAAAGAAAGGTGTAATGGATGAGAATGGGATCTATAAAGATCCATCTTCAACTTATCGTATTTTTTCGCGTTTATATTGCAATTTTGTAATGCCCAAACCACCGGGTCGTCCTCTCCCCAAAGAAGAACGCGAAGAAACTTCGCAAATAGAAACCATATATGAGGATGCGTTAAAAGAAACATCTAAAAAGGGAACAAATGATTTGGAAGGCGAAGCCTGGGATGGCGAAATTGAAGGCGATGAAGCTATAGAAAAATTAGCCGATGCCACTTATGAAAAACGTATTGAACGCGCGATTGATTATTTGAAAGAACATGAATCAGAATTATTATCTCCTGAAGGATTGCAAACATACAGTCCCAAGTATTTACACATATTAGAAAACATTCAAGATTCTGAGCATCTTGGGTTGCATTTAGTATATAGTCAATTTAGAACTTTAGAAGGCATTGGAATATTTAAGATGGTGTTAGAGGCGAATGGATTTGCACAATTTAAAATCAAAAAAGATGCAGCGGGGGTTTGGAATCTGGATATTAGTGAAGAAGATAGAGGAAAACCAACTTTTGCATTATACACCGGAACCGAATCTTCAGAAGAAAAAGAGATGATTCGTAACATTTATAACAGTGATTGGGATGTAAAATCTCCTATTACTGCGGAGCTAAAACAAATTGCGCATAATAATCACATGGGAGAAATTATCAAAGTTCTAATGATTACCGCATCTGGTTCTGAAGGTATTAACTTGCGCAGCACGCGATATGTTCATATTATGGAGCCTTATTGGCATCCTGCTCGTATTGAACAAGTCGTTGGAAGAGCGCGCCGAATTTGCAGTCACAAATCATTACCGGAAGCATTACAAACAGTAGAAGTATTTTTATATTTGATGAGTTTCTCTCAAGCACAAATCAAAAGTGATGCATCAATTGAATTAAAGCGAAAGGATTTGAGCAAAAAGAAATACAAAATTATTAAAGAAGGAAAGGAAAAGGAAGGAAAGGATAATGAAGAATATATTCCATTAACTAGTGATGAAGCATTATATGAAATATCTACCATCAAAGAAGAAGTCAGCACCAAATTAATTACTGCTATAAAAGAGGCATCAATTGATTGCGCAGTTTATTCAAAACGCGGCACAAAAGAGCAGCTAAATTGCGTTCAATTTGGCGAGCCATCAGCCACATCATTTTCATATGTTCCTAGTTATAAAAAGGAAGAACCAGACACAGCATCAAAAATGAATAAAAAAAGTATTGAGTGGCGTGGAAAGCCGTATGAATTCCGCGGAAAAACATACATTTATCGTAAATTGGACAAAATTCGTGGAAATTTATATGACTTGGATAGTTATTATAGAGCATTAGAAAATCCTCAAATAGACCCCGTGTTAGTTGCCACTACAGAGCAGACACCGGAGGGGGTTGTTATTAGGAAGATTTAATTTTTATTGGGGTTTTAATTTTTATTTATTTATTGTGAATTGATACCATGCGGGCTTTTCTCTCTTCTTCCATGAAGCAATTTTTTGTTTGTCTGGGGTTTGATAATATTTGCGATAAGATTCAATAGGATCTTCACATTTACATTCAACTGGCATGGCAAGAGCAAATGGTGTTAATCCTGTGCTAGGAAATTTGTCGGCAGATGGAACATACTGTTTCAAATACGTTGCAACAATGAAAGATTTGTGCATTTTTTCGGCAGGATGGTCATAGCGATATTTCCATTCATTATGCATGGCATCAACCAAATTTAATGCCCACATATAATTATCTTGTGATGTTCGCATCCAAATAGTAACTGGATGATTTTTGTGAGCAATTTTATAGATTTTTATTTTACTACTTATTTCATTGTCTGGATCAACAATGTGAATGGCGGTGCATAGCATCTGAACAATTTCTAACATAATTTTGCTAACATGCTTATCAAACAAGTATTCTGCACACTCTTTGAAATTCCACGAGAGAATAAATAGATTCATTTTGTATTTTGATTAAAGATTTGATTGTATTTACTATATACTTAAATGCTTATATTGTGGTCAATTTTTTTTTATTTTTAATTGCAATTTTAAATATAATCGGAAATAAATTAAATAGTATATTTTTATAATAGTATTATTATTATAAAAATGAATGTATTGGTTTCATTTGGCGTGATCGTGTCTGCATTTTCAATTTCTACAATAACTACCTTTTTTATTTGTTATGCAAATGGTTACCCATTCACGAATCCTACGTTTAGCAATGAAAAAAGGATGACCAGAATTAATGAATATATAAGGAACATCCCTTTATTAATATTTCAATCCACAGGACTTATGTATTTCGTTTCTGATAATATAATTCCATATGGACAACACACTTGGGTGGAATCATTATATTCAATGTGTTTATATTGTGTGCTTATTGAGGCAAACTATTATATATATCATAGAATTATTCATAAATATTATTACGTGAATGTTCATAAAAAACATCATATGAATGTTATTGTATATCCATTTGACACGTTTTTTTTAACAGAATTAGATGACCTAGCATCAATTGTTTCAATCGGGGTGCCAATTATTTTTATAAATATATCCGTTTATGAACAATTGATAATTCTATATATATACATTACATCTTCTTATTTATCGCATTCAGAATTATATTGGTCGCATCATAGCATTCATCACAAATTTTTGAATTGCAATTATTGCATATTATTTCCTATTTTTGATATAATTTTTGGAACATATCGGAGTTATAAAAAGGATACATCTCCGGTAGATGCAATTAATTATACATAAAAATAAATTTTAATTTAAATAATTTTATACCCTATATATTATAAAGATGTTTGGATATATACTATTCTTTACTGGAATTATGGGGGTTGTTTCAAGGATGACTGAATATATTCCCATATTAGACTTTGATAAACATATTGTTGCTCGCTCAGCAGTTAATGATCTACCAAAATCCTTTTCTTGGAGCAAAGTAGATGGAATTAATTATTTAACCAAAAATTTAAATCAACATATTCCCGTTTATTGTGGGAGTTGTTGGGCGCACGGAAGTGTTAGCGCTTTAGCTGACAGAATAAAAATAATGCGCAAAGCTGCATATCCGGATATAAATTTAAGCATTCAATTTATATTAAACTGCCAAATGGGTGGAAGCTGTAATGGCGGAGATCATCTTGCAGCATACAAAGCTATTCATGATTACGGATCAATCCCCTACGAAGATTGTATGGTTTATCAAGCCTGTAGCGGCGACTCTTCTGAGACAGGATGTCAAAATAAGCAAAATTTTGATTGTAGTCCAGTTAATATTTGCAGAACGTGTGATACTTTTAGCAACAAAGGGGGGAGGTGCAGCCCAATTAAATATTATCCCAACGCGACTATTTCCAGTTTTGGTGCCGTTCGCGATTCAACAAATATGATGGACGAGATTTATAAAAATGGTCCCATTGCGTGCGGCATTAATGCAGAGGTTATTGTTGATTACAAAAACGGTATTCTAGATGTTCCTAATAAACCCAAATTTGTAAATCATATTATTTCTGTTGTTGGGTGGGGTTATGATGAAAGCACAGGAAAACAATATTGGAATATTCGTAATTCGTGGGGAAGTTATTGGGGAGAATTAGGATTTATGCGATTGGTTTTGGGGGAAAACCAACTTGGTATTGAGAAAAATTGTGCCTTTGCAATTCCAGGTAGTTGGACAATTGATAATGTTCATTGTTTTGAAGATGGCAGCAATTGCCAATAAGCCGTTTTATATTTAAAAATAATTCATTTAAACCCTCGAAGAATTAAAATGGGACAAAATGCCATAAAAATCAACAAGGGTTGCCCTTCACATAGCGTGTAAATTTTGATTTTACTGGTTCGTCTAAACCAGTTGATAAATTTTTGTTGATTGATAAATAATTTGGTATTGTTTTGTTATTTATAGTATTATAAGAAATATTATAAATATTTGTAGCACAATTCACATATCTGTTTCAATAACCACATCCGTTCTTTTTTCAACGTTTCAACCGCCGACTTTTAGAGGATTTTTTTTGGTTTTCTAATTTCCTTGATTTCTTTGCTTTCTTTGACTTCCTTGATTTCTTTGCCTTCCTTGATTTCATCGTCTTTCGTGATTTCCTTGTTTTTCTCGGCTTCTTACCTCCTAATACTAATTTGGCAAAAGCATAATTGATATCATCTGAATAGTCACTTATTTCGCGACGAACGATTTCGTTGTAACTACCTACTTTCTTTGCTTCATTCATCAAATACTGTATAAAATTTGCTTTTCTCCCTTCTTCATCCATCCTTATTACGTCACGCTTTATAGCTTCGTTTTCCCACCAGCTAGATGCGGCGGCTTGTATATCAAATTTTGGATTCATTAATTTATCTAGTTCTTTATAAGTTTCATTTTCACAACCATCTTTACAAACAATTTCAACCGCACTCCCAACACATAAAACAAACCTTTCTATTATTCCTTTTACACAACTCATATTGTCACCTGGGCCAGCATAAGCTTTACACGTTTCATCTAAATAAGATATTATGTATTGCTGTTTAAAGTTGTCGTCTTGCTCAAAAGCAAAACTTATGCTTTTGGCTATTAATTGCTTATTCGTATCTGGTATAGATTTACCCATTTTTGTAAATGCAGTATTAAAATCAACCAATTTTTTAGCGTCATGAGGAAACAATGTTGTTATGTTTTCAGTAAATTTATTTCTTATAAACTCGTAAATGTCTCCCTCAAAATCGGGTTGATTAATAAGTCCGAGATAGTTAGGTTCTTTTGGTTCAAATGTAGTAAATGCGGTATGAACTTCAAATGCTATACCATGCATTGGTGCGGTTGGTGCGGTTGGTTCTAAAATTGCGCCTGTTAAATCTGCATCTGTTAAATTTGCGCCTGTTAAATCTGCACCTGTTAAATCTGCACCTGTTAAATTCGCGCGTTCTAAATCCGCATATCTTAAAATCGCATTTCTTAAATTCGCATCTGTTAAATCTGCACCCATTAAATTCGCATCTTCTAAATCTGCACCCATTAAATTCGCGTCTGTTAAATTCGCGTCAGTTAAAGTCGTGATAGTTAAATTCGCGCCAGTTAAATTCGCGCCAGTTAAATTCGCGCCTTCTAAATACGCACCTTCTAAATTCGCGCGTTCTAAATTTGCGCCTTCTAAATTCGCGCGTTCTAGCCCCACTCGTTCTAAATTCGCATTTCCTAAATTCGCGCCAGTTAAATTCGCATTTCCTAAATTCGCGTTAGTTAAATTCGCATTTCCTAAATTCGCGTTAGTTAAATTCGCGCCAGTTAAATTTGCGTCAGTTAAATTCGCGCCTTCTAAATTCGCATCAGTTAAATTCAAACCTGATAAAATCGCATATCGTAAATCAGCGCCGTCTAAAGCCGCATCGCTTAAATATATGTTTGTTATATTTTGTAAATTGATAGGCACTGCCCGTGGATCATGGACAACGCTTCGTAACGCTAAAAATAGACTTATTAATTTTTGCGAAAGTTCTTTTTTTGTATCTACTGTTGCTGTAAATAATTGCGTTTTTATTTCTTCTATTTCTGATTCTAGCAATAATCTTCTTGCTTCTATTATTTCGCTCATGTATTTTATATATACATATACATATTTACATAATTTCATCACCGAAAATCAGCAAAATACATTATAGTCGTAATTGTTATAATGTATAAGGCAACGTATTGCGCATCCATTGGGTGCAATAAGAAAAATAAATTAAGACGCACGCAATTCGTGTAAAGGTGTAATATACACACTCTTTATCTTGTAAAATAAAAATGTCCCATTGTAAATCTTCAAGGGTTTAAATATAAATGATGCGCAATTATTCTGCGCGTTGAACATTTTTTGTTGTTAAACATGTTACAATTATAAATATCATCGTTATATATCTTCTTATTTTTATATATTTTGCATTATAGTCTTGCGACTGGTCAAAAATATATAATTTATTAACTCGGTTCATTTCATCATTATTTGTTTTATTGTATGTAAATACCAATCCCGTAATCATCGCAAAAATCGCCACATCCGAAGGCATAACCGCAAATTCCGGTGTTATATTTTTATTAAATACTGCAAAAATAGCATCTGTGTTAAATATTTCCTTATAAGTAGCTTTAATAATTACTGACATTGATGCAATTTTTGTTTGGTCCATGCTAATTACATGATAGAGCGGAGTATTATTATTTAACAACCCGATATACGGTGGTTTATGAGTTTTATTAACAATAAACATTTCGTCGTCAATGTTTGAAAAACGATCAAACTCCCACGCAACTTCTCCGTGGTCCCATGCATCATTATTTTCACAATGGGAATTAAATCTTTTTATACATTTATTTGCGTGACATGGAAACAATAATCCAGTTATACGCGTTGAACATATAATTGATATCAATAAAAATGCAAACAAACTACCCATGCTATTCTCTATATTATATTTATATTTATACCCTTTATATAGTGACTTTAATGTTGGTTTTGCTTTTTGCCAATAATTTCTAAAAGTTGATTCAATTTTTCATCCAAGTTATTAATCCTGTCATTCATATTTTTTATTTCTGTTTTTACATCATATGAATTTTCTTCCTCTTTGACATATTTTAATTTTGAAAAAATATTATCAACCCCTTTTTGAACTGGTATTTCTTGTATATTTAATCTAATACCATTTAGTTCGGTTGATTCGTATTCCGAATTTGTGCCCCACGATATTTGTTTTCTATCAACTTTTGAAACAGGCTGAGCCAATGCGTCATATTTTACGTCGGCGTTTTCTAAAACTTGTCCTATTTGTATTAATTTTGGCGGTTCTTGATGAGCATATTGATATTGTATTTGTTTTTGATCCATTTGAATTTTATGATTCTCGTGTTGTTGCACTTTTTCAACCTTTGTAGATGTTTCCTTCGGTTTCAACCATTTTGCAACGTCTTCTTTATTTGCACCTTTGTGAATTTCTTCCATATCAAAATTTCGCTGAGCCAATGTTCTCGCAATTAATTCACTCATTGATCCGCCAATTGGTTCATCCAATTTACCATCATTGAAATTGGGAGCTTCTGGAACGGGTATTGTCATTGCATTATTAAAATCGTTTTGTTTTTCAGCCAATGATTTTTCAAATGCATTCATGCGCTCGCTATGTAAATCCTCAATTGTAAAATGCCCTTTATCATCCGGTGCGCTATTTAAGATATTTATTTTTTGTGGTTGCTGATGCTGTTGGTGAGATTGATGAGGTTGCTGTTTTAAACTACTAAAACTTGCCATTATTTGTGTAATAAAATTTTTATTCATTTGAATCAAATTTTGATTGATTGATTTCTCTCTTTCAAAGAAAATCCTAGCTTGATTTATATAAAACCCTCTGGCGTGTGCAACGTGTTCTTTCGTTCTAAATTTATCTTTAATATCATCCAAAATTATTTCCCATAGCATTTCAATATTTTCGGTTGTAATGAAATCTATATTTACTGGTGTTGTCATTTTTGTATATAATTAATTTAATAAATATTATTTATATACTTTTTATCGTTTTATTACAGTTCGTTATTAAAATACACCCTTCTGAATTGTTCCATATATTTATCATTCATAATGTGAGTCTTAAAGTAACTGCTATCGTGTCTATCTTCTAGCATATGCGCAATAAAATATAATGAATAAATACCACATTCAGTATCCCCATATTGATGTTCAACTGGCGCATTTTGGTCAAACTTAAAACGAATTGGAACCTTTAATTGGTTCCCTTGTTTTATCACTCTATTTACTAACTTCATGACCTGTTTGGGCGCTTTGTCGCCTGCACTATCAAAGAAAAATATCTCTCCCTTTTTAATATTTATAAACATTGAAACCCAGTGAGATCCGCCTTTATAGTGTGGGTCCAAGTTAAAAATAATGCCGATCTTAAATCGCTTACTCTTTATTTCATCTTCTACATTAAAATGACACAACTCCTCCCAAACACACTCGCCGTATAATTTATGCGTATCAAAATCAATTGGAGATGGGCCAATAAAATCAAAACAGCTATATTTATCTTCATATTGTTTCATTACTTCTAAAATATCAGTGCTTGACAACCATTCGTTAGGATTTTTGCTCCACTCTTTTGGAGAAACGGGAGCAAATGATGTTTCCAATTCTTTATTTAGTTTTCCATCCACAAATTTTTGCTTTAACCAACAAGATTCTTTGTTACAAACACTGCTTAATTTACTATTTAATTGACTCCAAATTTCCTTTGCATCATCTGTATTAATTTGCGAATCGGGACGACGAGCATTCCATAAATCCTTTAACTTATACAAAGCATCGTCCTCTAAACATGTGTATTTTTTTCCAGCAGTTTTAGGACTGCAACGCAATTTAATAGTATTAAATTTCTTGATCATCTTTTCTCTAAATATATGATTTCTTCTTGTTGTATGACGTGGCTTTTTCTTCAGGCTCCTATTTTTTATCGTTTTTTTCATGGGTGTCATTTTTTTCTGAGATTTCCTCATATTTATTATTGATATTATTCTTTTTACGAATACCTTTATTTTTCAAAATGGGGTCCTTTAAATTAATATCCTTTTGTATTGGCATTATTAAAGGTTTTTGCGCTATTTTAGTTGATGTTCTTTTAACCAGTTTTTCAAGCGCGTTTGGCTCTGTTATATTAAACGAACGCATTAATAATTTATTCGTTTCTGTTTGTGTATTTTCTGTAATAGAACTATCATTTGGATTTACTGCGTCCGTAATGCCATCATAATCTTCTTGGAGTATATCTGTTTTGTCTAAAATTTTAAAATACTCTATACATATTTTTACATACGAATCAAAGGCGGTTGAAATATCGGGAAATATTTGCTCCGGCTTTTCATTATTTAATAATTGTTTTGTCAAGTCAAAAATACGTCTTTTATAAAATTTTTTTTCTTTTTTATTCACGATTGATGTGTTAGATTTATGTTGATTTTGTCCAATATATCTTGCATATTGGTCTTTGTTCATTAAGTATTCCAATGTTAATTCGGATATTAAATTATCTGACATTTATCCTTGAAGAAATTCTTAATGGTTCTTTAAGTTGTTATATATAGTTTTTATTTTTCTTATTTTTCTTATTTTTTAACACCTTTGTTATCTACAAACATACTTAAATACAAAAATATTAATTGTATATTATGAAATACATAACTACTATTATAAAAAAGTTCATGCTAAAAGAGCTGCCAAAACCCCTTGGTAGATGGAGAATGGAAAATTGTAATACGCAAATAAACCACAAAATAGATTTATCAAACGAAGACCATTGTGGTCCTTGTGGGCAGTATGCGTTAGAGAAAATAGAAATAGAAATAAAAAAAAATAAGAATGGTCATGTAGAAAAACAAAACTAATAGTTTTTTATTATTAATAAAAAATAAAAAATAAAAAATAAAAAATTATAATATGCGTGAAAATCGTAACCGTTATATACAACAAATAGAGGTGCAATATCAATTTGTGGTGCAGGACATTGGGATTAATTGCAGTTATTGTTACCGGGTGGTAAATCTCTTATCTGTTGCCTTGTGCAGTTTTGAAACAACCCCTGTCCAATGTGTTCGGGGTTTGGGTTAAATGGGCTAAAGTGTTCTTTCTGAAACAGACCGGGGAATGGCTGTTGTGTATTATTATTGTTGCTGTTGTTATTTGTATTTTTGAAATTAAATTTATACAAATCACTATCGCTGCTAGGAACATAAACTGCCTGACTACACGATTGTAAAGCATAAATTTGATTCCTTAATTCGGATTCTGTGTTGATATTAGTTGCAAATCCAGACCAGGGCGATTGTGAATTTCCAGGATTAAAAACTTCGTTTGTGTTATAAATCGGTTGTTGTTTTAAAGGAGTCTTTATAGGGGCTCGCGGATCAACAATCGGCATAATAGAATATTTAGTCATAACAGGTCTCACGCTTAAATATGGTTGCAACATGTGAGATGGAATGTTTCTATCATAAATTCGCGTATTAATGGAATTAGTTATTTGGGAGGCACATTCTTTGGAACTTGGAGTTGTCATTAATATAATGAAATATAATTTATTTTAGATTTGCTACACTTTACAAAAATTTATGTAAAATCAATATAAAAGAAAAATAGGTATAATAATATAACAGGTCATATGTGTGGTATATTTTCATTATTGAATAATTCATCATTTTTTCAACAACAATTTATATATGATCAGTTTATGAAAGGGCAAAATAGGGGACCCGAATTTTCTACATTGCAAACATTTTTAAAATGTATGTTAGGTTTTCATCGCTTAGCAATTAATGGTTTAAACGATGCATCCAACCAACCAATTATAATTGGCGACGTTGCTTTGATCTGCAATGGGGAGATTTACAACTATAAGGAACTGTATAAAATGATAGATGTTGAACCAACAACCCAGTCTGACTGCGAAATTATTATCCATTTATATAAACAATATGGTATGAAACAAACATTGCAAATGCTTGATGGTGATTTTTCCTTTATATTGTGTGATTCTGGTATTTATAATAAAAACTCAAAAATATATGTTGCTAGAGATCCTTATGGTGTAAGACCATTGTATATATTAAAACCAAAAAATATTCAAAGCGACGTTTCTGGGGTAAAATCAGAAATATTGGTGAAGGATTTTGACCCTATTTATGGATTCGCGTCAGAGCTTAAAGTTTTAACAAAATTTAATGATGCATTATCAAATTATACCGTTGAACATTTTAAGCCAGGAACGTATTCAAAATTTACTATGCCATTTACAGTTTCTCCTTGCTGGAATATTAAAAAGGAAAACGTGAGATATCACACTTTTGGGTTTTCAAGCATAGTATCTGAGACGCAAAATGATTTGCCGAAAATTCTTCAGAATATTCAATATTATTTGACCGAATCTGTTAAAAAACGCGTTCTAATTACCGAACGACCAATTGCATGTTTATTATCAGGTGGATTGGACAGCAGTTTGGTTACTGCTCTTGTAAATGAGTGTCACAAGCAAAATTCTGATAAGCCATTGGAAACGTTTAGCATTGGTCTAGAAGGTTCAGAAGACTTGAAATATGCTCGCATTGTCGCAGATTATTTGGGGACGAACCACACTGAAATTTTATTGACCGAACAAGACTTTATTAATGCAATTCCAGAAGTAATATATACAATTGAAAGTTATGATACTACCACGGTAAGAGCAAGTATTGGGAATTACTTGTTGGGAAAATATATTGCCGCTAATAGCGATGCAAAGGTGATTTTTAATGGAGATGGTTCAGATGAGTTATGTGGCGGTTATTTGTATATGCATGCCGCTCCAGATGCATTAGAATTTGATAAAGAATGTCGGCGCCTTTTGAAAAATATTTATGCGTTTGATGTGCTGCGATCAGACAAGTGCATTTCATCACACGGCCTAGAACCTAGAACTCCGTTTTTGGATAGAACTTGGGTTCAATATTATTTGAGTATTCATCCTTTATTGCGGTATCATCCGGGAAATAAACAATGTGAGAAATATTTATTGCGAAGCGCATTTAGCGAGGCAAATTATTCAAACTTAATTGGACGCGCGTTGTTGCCGGATTGTGTGTTATGGAGAACAAAGGAAGCATTTAGCGATGGGGTCAGCAAAACCACGCGATCTCTTTATGAAATTATACAAGAAAGTATTGTTTTACAGTCATCTTCTCCCATTAAAAATAATGTATTTCAACATAATCCTCCTAACACGGACGAAAAGTATTATTACAGAAATATATTTGAAAAACATTATCATGGGTTAGAAAATGTTGTTCCATATTTTTGGATGCCGCGATATGTAGAAGCAAAAGATGCAAGTGCGAGGACCTTGACTATTTATAATATAAATAAATGATTTTATTCGCAACATAATATATAAATTCTTTCATGTTTTCAGACAAACTAATCAATTATCAAAATACCGGCTTCAATATATTTATTGTCACAAGTTATTTGTTATATATACTGTTTGCAGTTGGATTATTTTCTAGCGCGCCACAATATATAGAGAAATTAGATTATTATGTTAAAATTTACATTAGTTTGTTTTTACTGTGGCGTTTTAACCCGTTTAGAGATTTAAAATTTACAGATTTAGACAGAAAAATTGCATTTAGTGCGGGAATATTTTTATTTACTACAAGCACGGTTAATCAAATACTTATGAAGTATTTGAGCAATGCAGAGAATATAGTTCAAAAAAATATTGCAGCTAATTTTTTAAAGACTCAACAATAAATTCATCTATATTATCGTTACACAATAAATGGACATGTGCATTTATTTTGTCATCATCCCAGTTCCACCATTTTATCTTTACCAATTGTTCTATTTGTTCCGTTGTAAATCTATATTTAATTAATTTTGCAGGGTTCCCTCCGACTATACTATAGGGTTCCACATTTTTAACCACGTGACTGTTGTTTGCTAATACAGAACCATCTCCAATGTTTGTTCCTGGCATGATTGTTACATTTGCACCAATCCAGACATCATTCCCTATAATTACATCACCCTTTATTTTTGGATGACCGATTCCATTAAATCCATTAAACACATTTTGATTTATATGACCAAATGGATACGTAGAAACCCATTGCGTATTATGACCACCACCCAACCAGACATTTACATTATATCCAATTGAACAGAAATTACCAATTATTAATTTTCCACCATCAAAATCAAAATGTGTATTAATATAATTATGACCATATGTATATTTACCAACTGACATTAGTTATTTATGTAGTATTTAATAATACTAATACTAGTTTTAAATAGAATTAAAACTATTTTATATTTTATCGGTTCTTTAAAGTTTTTGACTTGTAAATCTTATTTTTTAATGTTTTTTTATGCCTCGGGGGTGACGGAGGAGAGTTTGAATTTTTATTGAAAAATGTTTGCAAATGCGCCATTGTTTTTTTGGTAACAATTTTATCAATTTCATATTCTTCCTTGTTTTTTCCAGAATAAATAAATGTATAATTATTCATATTATTTGTCATAAATTGTATAAATTCTGCTTCTTTAGTTTTATCTATAAATTCCTTTGCAATATTGCTTTGCAAAAATCTATGAATCATCAAGTCAAATTGTAAATCGTGAATATATGGTTTAACCTTTATATAATACACGTTATCGTAGTTCATTCCCGGATAATATGTATCATCAAGATAACAAAACTCTGTATTTTGAGAGACTTTAGTGCATTTTATTAAATCCTTCATTGTTTTATCGTGACTAGAACGACACAATTCTACCCTTTTTCCATTTATTTTGAATGCAGATATGACATGATTAAATAACTTATATTTTAACTTGTTTTCAAAATAATTTTTAATATATTGGACCCATTCTTTAGGCCCTTGATTGTTTGTATAAATCAGAACACTTTGACATTGTTTAGATATTTTCTTGTATTTTAAATATTGAAATATTGTTAATATATTTGGACGTATAAATTCAGGATATAAATCAAGTATTTTATTAAATTCTTCTTGTGCTAGCCGTTTTTTATTTTCTAAAAGGCCAGAGTTCATATAATTATTCAATGAATCCCAAAATATTCCAAATTCTACAAAATATCCAATGGTTTCATCCATATCAAATATAACTATTTTTGATTTATTGAGAGGCATCTAAGATAGTCGTATATTTTAAATACCGATAAAATAGTTATTTTTGCACAATTTTAATATTTGTGCATTTTATATTCATTATGTTATCTGGAAAAATCGGCGAAAAATTAGTTGTATCTCTTGAAGAAAAAAAACAACAACTTGTTAATAGTATGAATATAATGAAAATTCAACAAAGAAGAATTCAACAATATAAAATGAATAAAAAAACAGAATATAACAGTGTTATTCCCTTAAAAATCTTTCAAACGTGGCATACTAAAGAATTGCCACCACATATGAAATTTACTGTTGAAAAATTGAAAGAGAGACATCCGCGATTTGAACACTTTTTGTTTGACGACGATGATTGCAGAGACTTTATTATTAAAAACTTTGATAATAGTGTAGTGAAAGCATTTGATTCATTAATACCAGGCGCATATAAGGCCGATTTATGGCGTTATTGTGTATTATACATAAATGGTGGAATTTACATGGATATCAAATATTCTTGCACGAATAGTTTTAGGTTAATTGAATTGACCGAAAAGGAACATTGGGTGTTGGACATTGATGGAAATAATATATATAATGCTCTTATTGCTGTTATGCCGAAAAATGAAATGTTGATGAATTTAATTAATCAAATTGTTGTAAATGTGCAAAATCGTTATTATGGTTCTAGTTGTGTAGATCCAACTGGTCCTGGTTTAGTAAGTAAATATTTTAATCAATCTGATAAAAAATTTATTGAATTAGAACACATTTGGAATAGATCAAATAACAGCAAGTTTATTCTTTATAAAAATGTGGCAGTGTTAAAAATGTATAATGGATATTATGATGAGCAAGATAAATACCAGAAAGTTGTTCATTACTCTAAATTGTGGTCTATGAGAAAAATTTATAGATAAATTTCATCAACATTTACATTAGTTTTTCAAAACGTTCTCTTTTCCATCCATCATTTTGAGAACCCAAAAATAGATGTTGTATCATATTATTGTGAAACATTTGAGATTTAAAGCAAATCATAGTAGGGTTTTTATATACAAAATATTGTTGTCTATTATTAAAAATTTGGCAATTATTTTCTTTTAAATAATTTTCAACTCCATCTGAAAACAATGCCGGGCCTGTTAAGAAATGAATAATATGTTCTCCTTTTATCACGGGCATTTCTAAAATTCTTTTTATTGAAAGCTCTATAACTGATTTTAAAATAGGTGAATTTGCGGGGGCAGCAAAACACCATTGGCATAAATATGAATGTTCATTTTCAGGCGCGCATACAAGCATCGTGTCATACATTGTAAATATGTTTGGATTGCACTTACATATTGTGTCAGCATCTGCGTATATTCCACCAAATTTATAAATTACACAATATCTCCATAAATCGGCTTTCATTACTGCCATTGGTAGTTTATTATATGCCTCATATATGCCTTCACCAAACAATTCAACCATGTCCGTTTTCATAAATTCATCGCACATTTCATTTGTATAAAAATGGTATCCGAATTCCGGAACATGTCGTCTCCACGAGTTGATTGCATTCTGCAATTGTGGTTTAGACCGTATATATTGCACTGATTTGTGCGTTTGAAATATCCTTTTAGGAATGGATGTATTCATTTGAAGTGATTGGTCATCAACTTCCTTTTCAGTAATTGTAATTTCCATTATATTTTAAATTAATTTAATATTTGTATATTCTAAACACAACAATGCCGTATAAAATTAGCAATTCCGACTATTCCAAAATTCTTAATTACTATGCAATGCCGATCCCTAAAAATAAAACAGACCTAAAACAAATCGCTGAAGATATGTTGGCGCAAAAACTATGCTCTTGTATTAAAAAATTGGGCGGACCAAAAAATGAAGCACGTGCAATTGGTGTATGCACAAAAAGCGTTATTAATAAAAAGGGGTTAAGTCGCGGTAAATTTAAATGCACTAAAGGTAGAAAGGTAGAAATCACAAAGAAAGTAAGAAAGATGAATATTGGAAGAAAACAAAAAACACAAAAACGCCGTTAAATTTTTTTATTTATTATCTATTATATTTATATGTCTAATCACGATAAATATGATATAATTATTGTTGGTGGTGGAATTTCAGGACTTTACAGTGCATATAAAATTCTCCAAATGGCTCCAGAAACCAAGTTATTAGTGCTTGAACGTTATAAAAGGCACTGGCTTGGCGGAAGACTCGGAAACGAAATGTTTCAAGGAACTATGGTTGTTAATGGTGCAGGCGTTGGCCGCAAAGAAAAAGATCATCTGTTAATTGACTTATTAAGAGAGATGAAAATACCATACAAAGATTTCCAGGTTTCACATAATTATGCGGCAACAATTTCCACCCCGTGCAATGTCAAGAAAATAATATATATATTGAAAAAAGAACTTAAAGAAAAATCCGGTAAAACGCCAGTTAGGAAAACATTTAAAGAATTTGCACTACCAATTCTCGGCGCCGACTTGTATAAAAATTTTACGGTTTGCTCTGGATATACCGACTACGAAAATGAAGATGTATATGATACCCTTTATAATTACGGGTTTGACGATAATTACGGCAACTGGACTGCTCTACATATCCCATGGAAACAATTGGTTGAAACTATTTCTAAAAAAGTTGGGTTTAAAAATATTCGCGTGTCTAGCAATGTTACAAATATTGAAGTCGTCTCTCCATGCAATTACGTCGTTCATACAGATAAAGATGTGTCTTATTCGTGCAATAAAATTATTCTAGCAACGACTATAAGCAGCGTTTTAAATCTTGTTCCTGGCGCTTCTGAAAAAAATAGCATTTATCAACAGATTCACGGCCAAACATTTTTGCGACTATATGGCAAATTTTCAAAATCATCTGCGCAGATTATGAAACAATATATTCATGGCCAAACAATTGTTCCAGGACCACTCAAGAAAATTATTCCCATGGATTCTGAAAAAGGAGTATATATGATTGCATATACTGACAATGAAGACGCAAAATCGTTAAAAACCCGGTTAGAAAATACGCCGGAAAATAGAGATTATTTTTGCGATTTATTAGAAGAAGCACTTGGAATTCCCGCAGGAACTCTTCATCTAAATGCTATTCTGGATTTTTATTGGCCAATTGGCACGCATTATTATGAACCTCTGCACGGCCCATTTAAGAATCGTAAGGATTTTATTAAAAAAGCGCAAAATCCATTACCGGGAATGCTTGTTGTGGGAGAAATGATCAGTATGAATCAAGGTTGGACCCAGGGCGCACTTGAAAGCGTAGAAGCCGTTGTTACTAAAAAATGGGTAAATAGTATTTGTCAATAATAAAATATAAAAATATAAAATATATTTTTATATTAAATAATGTGGGGTCCGTTATTTACAATAATTTGTATCGGTACTACTATAGGCACGACTTTATCTATTAATCAACTGTCATTTAGCGGTGGTGGGTCATTTGGTGCAGTTGAAATAGGCATTTTCAAAAAAATTTCAGAAAATGAAAATTCAAAATATGACCTTTATACGGGAATTTCCGCCGGCGCGTTAAATTCGGGGTTTCTTTCTTATTTTTCTGACATTAAATCAGGCATTGCATTTGCTGAACAAACTTACTCACACATTAATAACCATATGGTTTATAAATTAGAACCTTCAACTGGAGTTTCTATTTTAAACACTGAACCTTTATATAAAACATTATCGTCTATTATTGATAAAATGCCCAATCAACCTGTTATGCATACATTAATTGGTGCGACTAATTTGAACACGGGTAATTTAGACATATATTCATTTGAAGAAAATAACGACGCTAATAAAGTTCTATTATTGATGTCATCTTCCGCCATTCCTGGATTATTTCCACCAATTACATATAATAATTTTTTATATGCTGATGGTGGAACACTAAGCAACGAATTACTACAGGTTGGACATTATGATACATATTTTAACATTACATTTATTACCCCGTATGAAGGTATGCCTTATCAATCTGATCCGATTACCTCATTAAAAGATATGTTGCAAAGAACGGTTCTTGTTGTGACTAATAATTTTAATAATCAGTTGGCTAAAATAAATCAAAATTGTAAAACACCTTACGGTGAAATAAATAAGTATTTTGTTAATTCAAAATATTTAGAAGGTTATAATATGTTGAATTTTAATCAAGGTAAGGAATTAATTGATATTGGGTATAAATATGTGGAACATCAAAAATATAAATTATGTTGAAAAATCGTATTAAAAATTCAATGACTCATAATTGCATAATAACCATGATATCCAATTGCTGCAAATCCGAGCATCAATAATAACTCGTAAGCTGCTCTTGGGGTCATTTGTTTATTGTAGCCAATGTAAATTAGCAATGGTCCTACTATGAGGATGTGAAACAAATTAACCCACGGATTTTTTCCAGCATTAACTTTAAGATAAGTCTTATACGCGTGATAAAAAATAATGATTATACCTAAACCGAGCAAAATAGGATACATAAAAGATGGTGTGTTTGTGGATTTAATTCCTACATATAAAAACAACCCTCCAACTATCAAAATATGAAACAAATGCACATATAATTCTTTCATTTATAT
>Ga0181349_1000152_pt1 | contig 28117 bp, 43 predicted proteins | sample Su13VDMM110SD_FD_130106 | JGI IMG/M metagenome (GOLD analysis project Ga0181349, IMG submission 130106) | Freshwater viral communities from Lake Michigan, USA - Su13.VD.MM110.S.D | ecosystem: Environmental > Aquatic > Freshwater > Lake | place: USA: Michigan | collected 2013-07-16 | reverse complement strand
GTTTTGTTCGCTCAGTCTGGCCACAATATCATAACGATGCCCGTAACTGGCAATGTCATTAGTTCTGTGCCAGTAAGGTTTTTCCACAGCGTGTTCCATAATAAACTTACCAGCATCACTTTCTTGCCATTCATATATGGGTTGAGCCACATACAAGTCTGGATCATCAACATCACCCATACGGATAGTATGTACTATAATATCGCGAAACGCCACTGCCTTGCCGTCAAGAATCTTGACTTGGTATGGTTGCCAATGTTTGGGTTTAGAGGGATCTTGGATGCCGGCCATGTGCTAGTATAGCACAATGCCTATGATTGTGCAACCAACGTTTGTATTTTTTGATAGATTTGATCAGCATAAAATGCATGTGTTTGGATTCCAGGATGTATCAAGTCAGCCCCTATATCTAGAAACATATCGCTGGAATCTCTACCCCAGATTCCATTTAACATTATTAAATTAGGAAAATCTTGAATGTAGTTGATCACTGACTGATCCAGCAGGTTAGCCAATATTAATTTTGCATTTATCTTTGCACAAAAGTTGATGACCTGATGCACACTGATAACTGAGTGATACAGAGCTTGATCACTAACAAGATACTCTACTGTTGATGACGGCAGTTCCCACCCCTTGCAATTTAGGGTAAAGCAGCTGATCTCGTTCATTTCAAATTTAGTAAGCCTTGTATGAGATGTTATCCCCCATATCACAAGATCTCCAGGTCTAATGTCTGATCTAAGAATTTGATCAGCTGCCCATGCAATAGATGAGCCGGTTCGTGTTAGGAAACTTGCACTGATATTTAATCGATCTGCTAGTAATTGTCCGTATCGTGTGCGGGTGTCTACACCGTCGCCCTTGCTTATACTACATCCAGCAATCCACAATTGTGAACTGTCTGTTTTTCTTGTGTCAGCAAGTGTTAATATTTGATCAAATTCTGGCTCACGAGCATTGGTATAGTTTTCTACCTTGCATCGGAATCTGAATATATTTAAATAATCTTCAGTCCATGTTTGCATCTGACTGTTGCCAAACAAACTGTCGCTCCATTTGTCAGGCGGCGGAGAATACACAATACAATCGGCCTGCTGTAGCACATCGCCTAACATTACTAAATTAGTCAAATCGCCTAAACTGGTAAAGTATGTCCCGGACTCTAAGTTTTTGTAATTTCCTTCAGTGATTAACTGCGCATCTGAATCTGACACCACAGCCTGTTGTCTTAGATAGTCAGTTATATCACCAAGATAGATTGTGATCATTTTACACTATTCTATTAAGTCGGCTGCCATTGGAAAGATTGCAGTGATGGCTTCGGCGCAAGCTCTTGCAATTTCCATGTGTTCTTTTTGTGTGCCATTGGCCGCACGTAGTTCGATGTAGTGTATCCAGCTACGTAGTGTGCCATTCATGTACATACGGCTAATAGTAAGACCTTCGGGTAGCACAGCACGAGCTTGTTCTTTAGCAATACCGTTTTTAATCGCCCAAGAATATTCTTGTTTAACACTAAACAGCACACGTTTCTGAGCACGTTCCCATTCGTATGCAATCAAACGTTGCTGTTTATCAGACAGATCTAACTCTACGCTGTTCTGACGATTCTTTGTGTCTTGGAATCGTGCTTCGCGCAGAGTAAATGCTTCGTCTAGTTCTTGTGTGGGGTCAGCATAACGTTGGCTGAACTCTTGGAAACTAAAACTTCTATGTCGCAAGATTTGTCTTGCAATGTCACGTGTGGTTGTAATTTCCATACAGGCCGAAACCATTTCTAACGGACTCCAGTGCTGATGTTTAACCAGATACCGGATTAGTCGTTCACTTGTTTCTGTGTTTAGCTGATTAGCAGGATTGCTGACACGAGCGCAGTACGCAATTAGTTCTTGCGCATCTGCGACACCCTGGTCAGCAAACTCCTGGGTTGGTTGGCTATACGATACAAGTTGTATTTTCATAAACCATTTAGAATTTTGTTGGTTTCGGGCTGGACCAGGCTGGCCACAGCACCAACATCCACTACAAAGTCTATGTCGCGAATTTCGTCGTCTAGTTCTGCAAGGGTACGAGTCAACATCACTTCAATTTCATCCACACTCATACCTTGCTTTTGCAGTGTAGACAAGTTAAACGTCTTCTGACGACCGCCGTGAAATTTAAGAATTACTTTCTTGATACATTCTAACGGTACATCAGTTTTGGATACGTCGGCAATAATGTGTTCCCAAGCAGTTAGGAAGTCTTTATTGTGTTCCATCAGCAACAGCAGTCTTAACTTTGTTAGGGCCACGTGTGCGTTTGGCAGGCACAACTGCTTCGATTGCTACTGATTTGGTTTTGCTGGGGCGACTAACTGTGGGATCCATGCGTTCAGCATCTTTCTTCATACGTGCCGCTTCTGCAATCATTGACTTGGCATTTGTTTCCATTGCCTGTGCCTGTGACAACATGTTGGCAGCAATATCGCGATCGGTCAATGCACCATCAGCACCAGCTCGAAGCACTGGGGGAGCAACATAACCTGGTGCTGCCTTGGCAGCTTGTCCGGCTTTGTATTCTGCTTCTGCTTTGCGTTTGACTTCTGGCGCCACCATTCCGCGACTGGCATCATTCAGTGCCATGCGTTTGATTGCTTCTTCGCCAGTTTTCATTTCGTTCAACATTTTGTTGAGTTCGTCTAATCGGATTTTTGAACTACCAGTTGGCGTAATAATAATGTCACTGGAACGCACTTTCTTGATCATGCGTTCTTGGTGCAGAGTTTCTAAAATAGGGCGACCATCTGGGAAGTAACTGCGATGTAGTGCATCGGCAAATTCTTCTGCGCTTTGACCAATTGTGCTTTCCAATACCTTTTGCACAGAATCTTGCCAGTGTGCCTGTAGCGTTTCGGGATAGACAACCAGACTCATGTGATCTTCTCCGGGTACCTGACGGAACAAGATACAGACCTTACGGTCACCGTGTTTACCAACGTGTTTCATAAATGCCATTGTTACTCTCCTTGTGTGTTACTGGCCGCAGATTCTTCCTGGGCCTTGGCTTGTGCTACTACTGCGTCAAGGAAACTGGTTAGTTTGTTGTAAACTTCTCCAATCTCCTTCATTTCTGCGGCCCGGAACGCACCGCGTGTGCTTGCTAGATCAACGATATCTTTCAACAGATTTAAATCGGCGATAGTAATTTCTTTGTTTTCCATATAGATATTTAATAAAAAAATATGCAGTGCAAAAGTTTTTTACTGAGTATTGCACTCAAAATTAGTCACTCTGGACAAATTGATTGCTCAAAACTCCACCAACTGCTTTACATCTTTGACTGGAACCCATATGACATGGTGGATGTCAGTTTTAACTTTGACTGGAAGATCGGTATGCACTAGCACACGTTTATCTTGTTCTCTTACTACGGTACCGATAAATGGCACTCCAGTAAAATGTCCAAATACTCTGGCCCCAAGATCAAACTTTGGACGTGGAATATCTTTGTTTTTGTTGGCAAAGTATTCAGCGTAGCCCATATTAGTTGATCTCAAAGTGTTGTTTAATCATAGAAGCGGCACCACTGCTGGTAGTCTGAGTTGCAGTACCTTGTTCACAAACCTGAACACATTCCTGCACAATCAACTCGGCAAACTTTTTTGTATCAAAGTGCAACTGACCGTCTACCAGTGCGCCTTCTACACGATGACTCCAACATTGTTTTTCAAGTTCTGCAATACGATTGTTCATTTGTTACACCAAATTCTTTTTCTAGGTCTTCATCATTGTAGAAGAAACCTTGTCCTTGATCGTATTTGTTCTGCGCCAGTTGTTCAAATGTTTCTCCGTTGTAAAATTTCCCAATGACCATACGCCATCGTTCTTCAGGATAATCAATTAGTTCAAATTCGTCAACTCGGCCGTAGCCGTCATAGGTGCCCGTGACACGATTGCCGTTCTTAAACAGCACAATAACATCCGAGGCAAATGCCCACGGCGTGTTTCTTACTGCAACATCTGCCATTACAGGCTTGTCTGATTTAGCACAGCGCCAACTAAAGAATCCCATCATTTACTCCATTTAGTGTCTTGACAAGTACAGTTACGACCTTGATTACATTCGCCTGTGCATCCTGTAGGCGGCATCGTGGCAAACAACACTACGATGCTCACCACTACCGCCAATGTAATTAATAATACAACAATCATTTCTGGCACTCCTCAATTCTCTTCTTCTTCACCGTAGTAGGCATATTGACCGAATGGAGGAACAATAGTTCTAGTACCATGCAAGATGAACACAGTTTCTGTATAGTTCTCGTCGCCCCAGCTACCATATGGGTATCCGTCTGTGAACATGACCAAGCGTTTGGGCTCAATCTCGTTGTGTTTTAAATACTGGTACACACAATCAAAATCTGTGCCGCCACCACCTGCTGGCTCGTAGTCACAGATGGTATCCAAGTTGTCTGAATCGTATTGTACAGGATTGTAAGTTTCTGTATCAAAGCTAACAACATGGATCTTATATGCTGGAAACGATTCCATAATGCCTTGGATCTCACTCAGGAAGTCCTTCAACATGGCTTCACCAATGGATCCAGACGTGTCAATTGCCACTGCAATATCGATCATAGGCTCCAACTTCATGCCGGGCATGATGGCATCCATGTCCCAGCCTTTACGGCCGGTTTTCATCCAGGTGTAGTCACTCTTAATAGTGCTTTCTAACTGCATACGGAGCAGTTCGCGCCAGTTCATTTTGGGCTCTGTCAAATCCTTTAAGATACGACGGACGCCTGCGGGCAAGTTACCTGCGCCATCTGCATCTGCGGCCACTGCCGATAACATAGCTTCTTTAATCTCGTCTTTAATTTGTTGACGATCCTCGGCACTTAACTTGGGACGACCCTTGCCTTTTTTGTCGCCTTCTTCGCCTTCCTCACCAGAGCCGCCGCTGTCATCGTCGCCTTCGCCATCCAAGTGCTCGTCGATCATCTGGTCCATCAACTTGCCAATGTCGATCTTGTCTGCTTTCTCATACAGGATATCGTACACTTCTTCGGCACACAGTCCTTCATACTTTTTGTCATACAAGCAAGGCACACTGGTGATGAACTCGCCAACACCGTGCTTCTTCAAGTCTCCATTTACACAATAGTCGTCTGCAATGTTCCACAGCATGGGATCTCGTTCACCTCTGCGTCCAAAGTGGTCATATACACAATGCAATACTTCGTGTCCAAACAGAAATTCTACTTCTTTGGGACGGAGCAGTTTGATAAACTTACAGTTATAATAGAAATTACGGCCATCTGTTGCGGCAGTAGGGCACCACTCGTCTGCGTTGACCAATTTTAAACGAGTTGCCAAGTTACCAAAGAAACTGGCCTTTAGCAACAGTCCCACACGAGCAGTGGTCAAGATTTCTCGTACTTCTCGATCCAGTTTGGGGTCTATTTTACCAATGAGATCTTTAAACTTGTCGCTGTCTTTAGAGTCTGCGGTGGTACCTTTTTTGGCGCTCATACAATTCCTTAATTAAGCTCTGGCTTGCAAAATGTACTTGCCGTACTTCTGGTGGAACTCGTCAAAGTTCTTCAGCTTGGTAGGTTGGAACGGCAGGTCGTATGTGGTAAGAGCAATACGAGCACCCATAACAACTAGTTCTGTCTCAAAGTTCTTCATCATGTAGCCCAGGAAGTTGTCGGACATGTTATGGAACTCTTTGTCTGGCACTTTACGGGCCACTGCATCTTTGAGCTCATAGCACATGGAGATAACCAAACTGTACATGGCACTGACTTCTTTAACAGACAGATCGGTTACCTTGCCACTTAGGATGTCCTCGGGCTTGGGCAGTTTAGAACTGATCTTACGATGAGCCATAAACTTAACAGCAAGACCCTCACCAATTGTACCGGCAATTAAGTTGGTCAAGGTGTCGTTGTCTGTGTCCTCGTCATCCAACAACTGGCTCACAAAAGTCCATGAGCGTGGAGTAGCAAAGGCACGGCTGGCACTCTTAGCGTCAAAGTCGTACAGGTCCTGTTTAGCAAAGCTCAAATAACCCACAACGTCTTTGTGGATGTTGTGTTGAACAGCCCAGGCCTGGTAACTGGCAAAGTCCACCTTCATCTCTTGGTGGATGAAACGATTGGCAAGAGGAGTAGGCATACGATAGGTAACGCCTTTGTCGCTTTCTCTGTTGCCGGCGGCCACCATAACAACATTGTCCGGCAGTTTATACTTGCCTACACGACGGTTCAAAATAAGTTGGTAAGCGGCAGCCTGTACGTTGCCTGCGGCACTGTTCATCTCGTCCAAGAACAAGACCACAATAGGATACTGACTGGCAGTTTCCTCGTCCGGCAAGTCGATCGGAGGTGCCCAATCCATCTTGCCAATTTCTTTATTGTAAAAAGGAATGCCTCGAATGTCTGTGGGCTCCATCTGTCCCAGTCGGCAGTCGTACATAATGCCACCTAGCTCGTTTGCAAGTTCCTCTACCAGTTCACTTTTACCGATACCGGGAGGACCCCAAAGGAACAATGGGCGTTTAACTTTAAATGCTTTTAACAAACTCTTGCGAGCCTGTGTAGAGGTAACGGTACGGGTATCTGACATAGTGCTTCCTTGTTGCTAATGTATGTATTATACTGTTAAACTGTTTTTCCGTCAACCAGCCTACGGATGCGTACACCCATATCTTCTTCTGTGTCGCCTTTGCCTGTGAGCATGTAGGCAGTGTACTCCACCATGTCTGCTTCTTTAAACTCCAAAGCAATGCCCAAGTTCTTGAACACAAGGTTGACTTGTTTAAGAGTTTCTTCCACTGTTTTTTGCACAATGTCTACGTGGCTAGAGTCTACCTCGTCATCATCGTAGCCCATCTCGTCTGTCAGCACTTTGTGGAAGGACATTTCGTCGTCCATAATGCAGAACTTGCCAAACGCCTTGTTTAAAGTTTCGTTGCCAAAGTCTTCAATGTGTTCACCAATGTCGTTAGTGTCGATATCGCTGAGGCGTTCTTGTTTTGTGTATGTATGCATAGTTGGCTCCTAATTAAGTTACAATACAAGTATTATAGCAAAATGGGAATTATGGGTCAACCGGGCAAAAAGTGTCTATTTTTTAAGCAGAATATAGTGTTGTTTTTACGCAACACTACATTGTAGGGCCATTTATCAACTGGTTCTTTGCCAAGATTGCCGACAAACTGATTAATGATCAGTTTGCGTTATACTTTCTTAACAAAAAATACTTGTATAAACCACGCACTGTAGTCAGTCACTTGACTGTTGGTGTAATCGTATTTGTTACTGTGCTGGTGGTGGTCGCGGTGCAAGAATGTTGGAGATAGCAATCTTGACAACCAAACACGATCCGTGGACTTGTTTGGTCCTGGTAACAAAGGATCGTGACTGATCATGTTCACCAGCATGCCTTTGTGAAACGACAGTATTGCCGCAAACAGTATCACAGTTGCCAGAGTTGTGTTCAGGGCAAACAACACAGCGTAAAACACAGCAGGCGCGATACTCTCGTATTTCCACATGGACAACATCCAAGGGTGTTCTTTGATTAGGTCTTTGACAATAAACTTGTCTGACTCAGGCATTTTGTACGACACCAACCAGGTGTAGTAAGCATGAAGTCTGCCATGAATTGGACTGTGCGGATCCTGATCAGTGTCAGAATATTTGTGATGCAACCGATGAGTGGCTGCCCATGCCAATGGTTGTCCAGAAAACATCAACATCGACATCCAGGACACTGTTTTGACCAAACCTGGTTTGGGTGCAAATGCCCGATGCGACAGTAGCTTATGGTAGCCGATCACTGTGGCCAGACTATGCAAAGGATAATAAAACAGCACAGCCAACGCAACAACCAACCAAAAGTTTGTGTTGTAAAGGCCAAACAGCAACGCAATGTGCATCAAAGGCACAAAAAAGAAATAGTGGATTTTACGAAGAAACGTTTGCATTTACACCGTCCTGTTTTAGTATTTTTACAATCAACCAGCCAGCGTCAAATTCGTACCACTTGTTTTTGAATTTAGCATCGGATGCAATGTCGTGATGCTTGTGATGCAACCACTCGCCGCCCATTGGAACAACAAATTCCAACCACCAATGATTGGTTGCGTTGTCTTTGTTGTGGCTAAACGTTTTGTGAAAGCCTTGTCCAAAATGCAGAAAGAATATGGGCAACAGATATCCCCACACAAAAAAATCCATAGATACCAAAGCAGATAGCAACCCAAATCCCAATACAAACAACACAGCATTGTTGTGCAAAAACAGATGTTGTTGATTAGAAAACCAACGGCCTGGAACCAAAAACTTTTTGTCTGGCAGTTTATAGCTGGCAGTTAAAAACCCACGCAGTCCCTTGATATGTGAGTCTTTGTCAGTGTTGGCGTACCTATGGTGTGCTAGATGCAGATACGACCAATTTATAGGACTGGCATATGAGTAACAAACAGTCAAGGCGGCCAAGCACCACATCACATGCGGGTTGGCAGTAAACGCACGATGGGAAAAATATCTATGTGTGACAGCACTGAATATTGAAATCAACACAAAGTGGATGGCCAGTGCCATCACAAACAGATTCCAATCCCAGTTGAAAATAGCATATACCAATCCCAAAGCCCCAGCGTAGTAGGCAATGGTGGTATTACGGTTGTCCATTACTAATTTCATGTCACTCGTCTAAGCTCACTAAACTTTCCAACTCAGACTGACCGTGTACGTCAATGATTAGGTGCAGCCGGTCAACAGGGGATTGATTTGTGACCCAATGCTTTACTCCAGTGTTGAAAAAATAAATTCTACCATCTGCTGGCATGTGCATGGAATATTGCTTGCCTTGGCGTTCCATGTGCATAATGACACCGGGATGAGTAATGATTGGGATATGATAGCGAGTTACATAACTTGGATCATGATCCACATGAGGCTTTATATCATGCCCGGCTGCAATGTACGTCAATCTTGCTCTGGTAAGTTGTGACTTGAAAAGATCTAAAACTTTTGCAAGTTCACCTGCTACTAGTTCGTTTCTCTCGCCATAATTCAATTCGTCGGCATGCGGTATATAATTTTTGTGAGTTGGATCTCGTCGCTTTAGCCGATTAAAAAATGTATCAGGAGAAGTATTGTTGTTTTGCAAAGCCTTGGTGGTGTCAAATTTGGTCAATGCTATTTGCCTAAATTTCAAACTTTCCAAGCCGGGTTCGTCGGCATCTTTAAAAAAGTTATTGTAACAGTCTTCATTGATGCTGATATACGTTTTCATGTCACTGTCAGCACTGAGCCTGATATCATTGTACTGCTGTATATCCAGTATACTGTGATCATCAAGGTAACTGGCCAACGAAGCAATGTCAACCACATGATCTTTAAGATAACCAAAACAAGGCAATTGTTTTCGATTTTTCATTTTAAATCCCTTATTATATTTTTATAAATTCTTCTGGTGTTCTTGCCACTGTCCTAGAAATGTCGCAATGATTAAAATTAAGAGCAATACGATGCACCACTCGATTTTGAATATTTTCACAGCGCCATCTTTTGTGAATACTTAACCATTGTTCACTCAACACAATATCACCATCTTGCCAGTCATGGTGATATGTGTATTTTTCTTGCTCAACATGTAGTCGTAATTTTTGAATTAGAGCATCACTTTTGTCTTTGTCAAATCCCAGAATCTGATGAATTTGCAAAAACGAAAAAAACATGCCTGTGACACCGGCCTGATTGGTGTGTATTAAATTTGGATGCCAGTTATTATTGATGGCATTTGAATCTCGAGCGGTGATTGAGTAAGTGTCTTCAGAGATTACTTTTGCGTCAAACCCCATTACTAGTTTTAAATCTTTGATTTGTTCTTTGAGCTCTTGGTCAAGATCCTGATAGCTCATGATGTTGTTGATCCAACTGGTCCTACTGCCTTGTGAGTCTTTGACGCCATACAGCCAAATCAACGGATCCCTAGTCTCGTCTCCGGTTCGATTACTGTGCCAATCCATGTCACTTACATGTTCAAACACTCCGGCCACCCCGCCGTGATGATTGCCCCCGCCAACTCTAACAATTTTTCCACGTCCGCCTTCTACAAACTTTGTGCCTTGAGTCGGAGCATCTGGCAGCGCAAGTTGCTCACACACACCAATTCTTTCACAGATGTCAACTTCGTCGCCTGGAAAAAGATGTTGATTGCGAATTACAACCACAGTGTCTTTAGCGGCTAACCAAGCTATGGTGTTTATCTCTTGCTGTGAAGCAGAACGTAAATCAATGCCGGTAATGATCGAAGTCCATCCATTTTTGTCTAGTTCTATTTTCATGACCGTATTACTTCTCCATAAATTCTTCTTGTATTGCTGCCTGCCAATGATACTATTTCCCCAGGTTCAACATCTCTTGCCACCGTGACTTTGGGATAGATAATTGCATCGTTGCCGACAACAGTGTGATTTTTTCCAGTTCGTAAAATTGCCGCGCCTGGCATGATCGATACATTGTCTTTGATAATGGTATTAGTAGAAATCATACTATACGAGTTTATATAACAATTATCTCCTATTTCTACATGGTGTCCGATTATTGAAAAACTGTCAAGACGAGAGTGAGCGCCAATGGTAACATGGTGAGAAATGCCGGCACAAAACCCAATCAAGCAACCGGGTCCTATTTCTACCCCATCATATATTTCGCTACCGGGATGGATCAGTGTTGCACAATTTAGATTATGGTGGTTAATTATTGATATGTAATCTAATCTCTTTTTTCTAGACCTCTGATCTTGAGTAGAGTATGACTGCCCAATGAAAAAATCAAATTGATCGCGGACCGCATTAAAATCAAATGAATGTTCACTGCCGATGATTTCTACATCATTTTTTTTGTCAGTGTTTCCATAGTAATCATTGTCGACGATACCGGCCACTGGTATATTATTTAGCTGGCAAATACGCAATGGGACTTCTAAGTTTGTGCTTGTTCCTAAAAAAATTACAGGGCGCATGAATATTTTTCCAGAGTTGAAATATCCACGTCAGAAGAATCAAACTTTGAAGTGTATCCCATGATTCTCCATAACAATCGATCTTGAATGTGTTCAAACGGATCTCTAGCATGCATGCTGAGCCACTGACAATTTATAATAATTTCGTTATCGACCCAATTTTGAGAATAGCAGTATTTGGGTTGAGTTAAAAACTCTAACAAAAAATGATGCCACTGAATTTGCTGACGGTTAGAAACGGGTTGCTGATCTATGTAAAATTTAGGATATTGCATTGGGCTCCAGTGTATCCCTTGCTGTCCGGACTTGTTGGAATTAACCAGTTTGTTAAAGCCTACCCGACCTTGATAATTCACATCGACAGCACCAGGTCCGTTGTCGGTGCTGCCTTGATAATTGTAATAGCAATAAATTTTATCTAAATTTTCAAGTAGTCCATTGGGTGCATTATCTGCTGATCTCAAATCTTTTAGTGCCGCTATGCTGTTGCTAAAAAGTGTGGCGCTACCTTGTGTGTGCTCGACTGCATACAAGCATAAAGCATCGGGTCTTTCTTCAGCAGTTCTGCCTGGTTCGTTGCAATGCCATGGCAAGAGTTCGGGCATACCAAATAATCCCAACATGTCGCCAGTTTCGTCTCTACGACCAGTAACACGGATCACTTCTTTGTTAGTGCCTTCGACAAATACTTTCTCTTTGGCTGGAAGATCATTGTTAAGGCCTTCAAACACCTGTTGCGAAAAATGATGATATTGTTCCAGTGTCAACTTTTCTTTGTTATGAATCACTGCTAACAAATTCATGTAAGGCAGTTTTTTCAAGATGTTGGCATCTGCTGGATCAATGTTAAAAATGTCAAAATCGGTGATATGAATCACCCAGCCGTTTGGATCGATTGATAATTTCATATACCTATTTATTTAAATATAGCGGTGCATAACTATTTGTATGAAAATCACTTGTTCTGCAATTGATCTAATCCTACTCAGGCCACCGCAGTCATTTTTCCAATTTGTATGCTAATTAAATTAAGACTAGCCAAAGCACCAGGCCTTGACTAATCACATTACAGGACCGTTGCCACTCTTAAATCCAACAGTGCCGCCTTCTGCTTCAATGCGTTTGATAGCATCTTCAAAGAGTATTGGAGCAAAGTCTGTGGCTTCTACGCAAACGCAGTGGTAGCGAGGATCAATCTCATCGCTGTATAAGATTTCGCCAGTGCGAGCATCAACTCCACGTGCCCGCTTCACACGATTGGTGTGCAAGTGACCATGGATGTTAACTCCAAATCGACCCAAGCTGCCTTCATGCACAGGGATATGACTCAAGATCATTCCATTCATCACATGGTATGCACGTAACTCACGAAAGTACTCACGATACTCTACATCCGGGAAGATGTCGTGGTTGCCGCGGATCAAAACTTTGTCCCCGTTCAATCTGGCCAATGTTTTTAAACTCTTGCGGTTGATAACAACGTCACCCAAGTGGTACACCTTGTCGGCGGGCCGAACACGATCGTTCCATCGCTTTACCATTTCCTCATCCATTTCATCTGGATCAGTCCATGGCCGAATCTTTGTGATCCCGTCTGCTTCTGTGAATCGGCACACGCCGGCATGACCAAAGTGTGTGTCGCTAACTAAAAATACTGATGGCATTGTGTGCTCCTTTCTTTAAACAACAAGTATAGCACAAGATGACTTTTTGGTCAACCCTAGTATCTATACGTTTCTGGCTTGAATGGACCTGCAACAGTGACGCCAATGTACGCGGCCTGTTTTTCAGTCATGGTGGTGAGTTCTGCACCAATTTGTTCCAGGTGCAGTCGTGCAACCTTTTCATCCAAGTGCTTGGGCAACAAATACAATTTGCCTGTTTCGTACTTGTCAGTGTTGTTGTACAGATCAATCTGTGCCATTACCTGATTAGTAAAACTGTTGCTCATCACAAAACTGGGATGACCAGTGCCACAGCCTAGATTGACCAAGCGTCCTTCGGCCAACAAGATAATACGTTTGCCACCGGGGAAGATCACATGGTCCACCTGTGGTTTGATGTTTTCCCACACACAGTCTCGAATGCCGGCCACATCAATCTCTGTATCAAAGTGACCAATGTTACACACAATAGCATTGTTCTTCATTTGATCCATATGTGCGCGAGTAATAACATCCACGTTGCCTGTGGCAGTGACAAAGATGTCTGCTTTGTCTGCGGCATACTCCATTGTGACCACACGATAGCCTTCCATGGCGGCTTGTAACGCACAGATGGGATCTGCTTCGGTAACCCAAACTTGTGCGCTGAGTGCTCGCAAGGCCTGTGCGGATCCTTTGCCCACGTCTCCATAGCCGGCTACCACTGCAACTTTACCTGCTATCATCACGTCAGTGGCTCGTTTGATAGCATCTACTAGACTCTCGCGGCAACCGTATAAGTTATCAAACTTGGTCTTGGTCACTGAATCATTCACATTGATAGCCGGCATTAACAGTGTGCCTGCGGCAATGCGTTCCAACAACTTGTGAATGCCTGTGGTGGTTTCTTCTGTGACACCTTTGATCCCGGCAATGAGATCCGGGTGCCGGTCATGGATGTAGCCGGTTAAGTCGTGGCCGTCATCTAAAATCATGTTAGGAGTCCATCCATCGGCACCTCGAACTGTTTGTTCAATGCACCACCAGTATTCTTCTTCGGTTTCGCCCTTCCAAGCAAACACAGGGATGCCTCGTGCAGCCAAAGCAGCCGCGGCCTGGTCCTGTGTGGAGAAGATATTGCAACTACTCCATCGCACTGTGGCACCCAACTCGATTAATGTTTCAACCAGCACAGCCGTTTGGATGGTCATGTGCAAACTGCCCACAATACGTGCGCCCGCCAAGGGTTTTTGTCCGGCGTATTCACGACGAATGGCCATTAGGCCAGGCATTTCGTGTTCTGCAATGGCAATTTCTTTACGACCCCAATCAGCCAGGCTGATATCTTTTACTTTGTAATCCATGTTTTCCTTTTAGTTTTTGTGATGTTGCCACAGTACATCGGAACCACCCAGGTGTCCCCAATCACTGTCTACAGTCATGCGACTGCTGATACCACCTCGTGGTCTGAATTCAATTTCAATACGAATTCGATCTGGATCATACGCCTTGACCAAATCCTTGTACATCACATCCAAGGCTCGTTCGTAGCTGATTACCGTATCTCTATATTGAAACAAATACTCTTTTAAACTTTTTAGTTCTATGGTACGATCTTTGCCATAGAACCAAATAGTGATGTTGCCAAAGTCCGGCTGATTTTTTACCCCAAGGAATGTGAACTCCGGAATCGCGATTCTTTGTTCGTAACCCTTGGCAGCATTGGGCAAAGATTTAAGTGCGCTGCCATCAACAGCAGACCAAATTTTCACAGTCATTGTTTGTTCTTAACATTCTATATCAACATGTCGGCCTTTGTCCAAATCTAACCGAAGATTTCGACGCACTCGATCTGCTATAATTTGCTCTACTCTGCGGCGCTCAATTACCTTGCTGTAATCTTCTGACCGCTGCCGTTCCAACCGACTCTGATCTAGTCGATACTGTTCTAGATTGTACTTGATAACACTTTGCTCGGCTCTTGATATTTGCATATTAATTCCCTTGACGTATTAAACTTGGAGCGGGGTAACAGAATCGAACTGTCAGCATTAGCTTGGAAGGCTAAGGTATTACCACTATACGAACCCCGCGTTGCTCTGGTACCTGGACACGGTTTCGAACCGCGGACCCTCTCCGTGTAAAGGAGACGCTCTACCCCTGAGCTATCCAGGCTCTTATTCTACTTTGGTCTCGGTAGCAGGAATCGAACCTACGCTCGAACGTCCCAAACGTTCAGTGATACCATTTCACCATACCGAGAAAAACTTAACTTGGTGCCCTCAGTCGGATTCGAACTGACCACCTACGGATTACAAAACCGTTGCTCTACCAAATGAGCTATGAGGGCGTGTTTCTATTTATAGACTGGTACGAGTGGCCGGAATCGAACCGGCATGCCTTTTAAAGCGAGAGATTTTAAGTCTCTTGTGTCTACCTATTTCACCACACTCGCATTTCTAACTTGTATATATTATACAATAAATCGAGTTAATTGTCAACCAGAAATGTTTAACTGTTTAACACTTTGGCAACCGAATTCATCACTGCGGCAATACGTCCAATGTCACGAAGCTGTTCTACTGTGTAGCCTTCTTGCTTGAGTGTTTCGTAATGTGCTTTTACGCAGAAATGGCACTTTCCCACAATACTAGCAGCCAAACTAAACGCTTCAAAGTTGCTCTTGGTAGTTCCGCCATGACTAGCAATAGCGTTCATCCTAAGTTGTGCTGGTAGTCCTTTGAGTGCAGGATCGTCGGCCATTTCCACAAAAGGGTAAAATGTGTTGTTTTGGGCCATGATGCTGGCAGCGGTCATTGCCGACTCTGCGTGTACTGGAGCATCTGCCAGTATTACTGATAGTATTTTGCCGTTGCCTGTTGCGGCCAAAGCAGCTACCGCACAGCCCATGGCCACATCTGTATCTAATGTACTACGCAGTAATACAGCATCAATATTTAATTTGGTGTCCTTTGCGTAGTCTGGCAACGCACCTTTTACTGATTCAATAAATGTCATTCTTTTCTTTCTTCTATATTATAAAACCAATCATCGCCTGCTGACCACTTGCGTGTGCCATCCACTGTGAATATAGTTTGTGCGGCATGGAAGTCTGGAAACTTGACATTGCCTGAAATCAAACTTTGGTCATACCACAAACATCGGTTGTTGGGCTGACAGGCAAACTGACCGTTTTCTAATCTGATAAAATTAAAGCTCTTGTGTTCTTCTGCAACCTCAGTAAAGCCGGTGTCCACATCCATTCCGTCGGCACAAAAGTCCACTGTGAACAAATAAGTGCCGTGATGCCATTCTCGATCTTTGCCTAAGAACTTGACACCTAGATTGCGTAGACCAATTTTTTCAATGATAGTAAAACGATAGCCCATGCAGTCCCAAAGTTGTAGGGTATCTATGGGCAGGTTGCCTGTGTGGTTTTCTTGCCATACATAAGCATGGATAGGTAGTTTGTCATATAGTGCTCCGTAGTTGGGTAACAGACTTTCAATGCGAAATACCTGTCCTCTCAGTGCTTTAAGACTGACCCATATTGCAGGTTCTAGTTCTCCGTGACCCTTTTCAAAGTTATAGAGAAATTCTCTTTTGACAAAACATTTGATGGGCGGAAGAGATCCTACAATATAACTCATTATTTCCTATCTCCAAACAGTTGTAACAGATTGATAAACAAGTTGATAAAGTCCATATACAGTGTGAGAGCACCACGTACTTCGGCTGAGTCGCTGGTTTCTACACTGAGTTCTTCACGAATCTTCTGTGTGTCGTAAGCAGTTAGTCCAAGGAAGATAATGATAGCCAGTGCGGAGATCACCATCTGCATCACAGTTGATCCAATAAAGATATTAACGATGCTGGCAATCACAATTGCAATTAATCCCACAAACATAAACTTGCCCAGGCTGTCCAGGCTCTGTTTGGTAAAGTAGCCATAGCCACTCATAACGCCAAACAAGATGCCTGCACCCATAAATGCTGACACAATCGATCCCATGGTAAACACAGCAAAGATTGTGGCAAAGCTCAGACCCATAAGCGCCGCAAAGCCATGTAAGCATAGCTGTGCAGTGCCTTTGCTAGGATTGTTGCCTAGTACATAACTAACGCCAAAAATTGCCGCTAGTGGAGCAAAGATTACAATCCACTTTAATACACCGGTAAAAAAGAATGCCAGCAATTCTGGGCTAGAGCCCACAAAATAACTCACAAACATTGATACAATCACGGCTAGACTCATGTGTCCATACACACGACCCATTGCTGAGTTGATTTCGCTGGCAGAACGATATGCAATTCCACCTGTATAACTTGTTCCAAACATGATTTTCTCCTTAAAATTTTCCTGATGCTAATACAATACGAGCAATGTGCTCGAGGCGTTCGATATGTTCAAATGCCCGCCACGGACTGGTGTCAATGGCCACAACACCGTGTCCTTTGATGCCCACAATGTCATACTCAATGTTTCCGGCATCGTCCAACTGCAAGTTTCGGTGACATTCATCGCCCAGTTCTTGGCTGATTGGTGCCACATCGCCTACATTTGGTGCCACTCGGGTATATCTACTTAGCTCAGGAAAGTTGTCAGCAAGACTACTCAACTCAATGCCACAATGCATGGCAGCAACACAGTAGGTAGGATGTAGATGAACAACTACCCTGACATCGGTACTATGCTGACCCATTGCTCGTTGTAGGCCAAAGTGTAGGGGAATTTCTCCACTGGGCTCGAGATTGGCACTAATGTCTGTGTAGAATTCTTCTTCCCAAGATTTTGTTAAAAACGGCGGCGTTGGATTAATCTGATCAATCAGTTTAATCTTCTTGAACTGGTCCGGTTGTAGTGTTTGCTTACGCACACCCGAAGGTGTGATGTAAAAGTGGTCACGGTCGTGATGACGAATGCTCACATTGCCATCACGACTGGTAATCCAGTTGCGTTTATATGCTTCAACTAATGTATCGCAAATGGTTTCTAACATTATGCATGACCTTTGTGAATTAATTGATTTACCATATTAAGATCAAACTCCAATTTGTAAATTCGATCTCGCATCTGTTGATATTTCTCACTATGCACATCGCCGTCGGTTACCACAATATCTAAATACATCTCTGCGGCTTGATCATGCGCAATTTTAAGATCGTGTTCTAATAATACTCTTCTATCTCTTAACATTATCCGTTCCTTAAAAGTTGTTTAATACCAGCACATTTAGTTAGTTTGTATTCCGGCCAACAACCAGCCACCGGCGGATTTTGATTTGGTCATGTTCCATACTTCTTCAAATGCTTCAGCCTCCGCTCCTACTGTGTCTTGTATTGTGCCGGTAAATTCCACACTGGCTATGTAATTGGCGTCAGTTTCTTCTATGCCTAGAAGTTTTGCTGTCAATGATATCACTGCTGTTCTGTGCTCTTGATCAGCATCTCGAGATGCTAACTGTTGTTGTATCTCTTTCAACATGACATCTGTCATCATACTGCTGAGAGTGGCTGTGTCTGCACGATCCCATGCACCTTGCAACAGTGTAAAGTTCTGCTTGGCTGCTGACTCAAACCCTGCCACATCAAACCCTGCGGGAATTGTCCACGTGGTAGTGGCCAATGCTGATCCAATCATTGAGCCTCCCGAGAAACGTGTAGCCTGGTCAACTACAGGACCAGCTTGTGGTGTTTGATAAGCAAGATTTGGTAAATTAGATTGCATACGCTTACGCATAAACCAACCTATTACTCCCAATACCACAGCACCAATCAACAAGGCCATTAAGATATTACCAAACACCCCGCCCAGGCCCAAACTGCTGGCCAGCCATGCCAGTCCAAGACCTGCTGCCAGTCCTCCCAACATAGCACCCCATGGACGATTTGGTGCAGGCGCAGGCGTTGCTGTTGGTGGCGTGGCCTGTGCAGGTGGGGCGGCCTGTTTCTTACTCACGTTAGAACTTTGTTGTCCCACACTTTTCCCACCGCCCATGCGTTTGCTGGCTTCCGCACTCACACTGGCAAAAGCCATCATAGTTACCAATATCATTGTGATTAATTTTTTCATATTATCTCCTAGTTAGGGTGTTTCCGCAATTTGACGTATAGTATACTTATTGAAGGACTGGCTAACATTTTTATCCTTTGTAATATTGTACAATGCCCAAGAACCACACAGTGGCCAACATGGCAAAGTTTGCGGCACTAGGCCAATCTTGACTGCGTACAGCAGTGGCCAACCAAGCGGCATTTCCCGCAAACAACAATATGATACCTACGATAGGATCCAGATTGAAACTGACCACCACGGCTCCCGCCAGCATGATGGCAAAACAAATCCATTTGACTAGATTCATATCTTGGGTCCGGTGAATATTCTAGTGCTGTTTTCACCTGTGCCTAGCACACAGGCTATTTTCTCATCAAACTGAATCAATGTCCATGTTTTGGTCTGTTCGTTTACAAACAAACTGTATTTTGACAAGGTAGCATCAGATTCAACACCCAACCAGATGGGTTTTTCTTTGTAGTCGCTGCCAATTAACCCTTGAAATAGTGCTTCTGTCTCGACACATTTCACAGGCTTTTGCACAATGACAGACTGAGCTGCTACTAAACCAACTACTAACAGAACCAGGAGTAAGAGATATTTCATATCAGGCCATGGTGATGGCAATGAAAGCCAGCATGAAAGCCAGTACTGCTCCCACAACGGGAATTACAACAGGTATGTGTTTGACCACTTCCTCTACTGCGTCCTTTTCGGGTTGGTTCATACTTCTTCTTCCTTTCGATCACTGCTAAATCTAGCACTGGTGTATCTAACAACCAGCACACTCACAGCAATCACAAATGTGCTGCCGGCTACTGCCATCATTTCATCTATCCGGATGGGCAAGTGACTCATGATATCTACCATGTGTCGAGTCAGGGCTGTGATAGCAATATACAGCAGGAAACGCACGGGCATATGATTGGTTCTAAAATAGATACCCACCATGGCACCAATTTCCAAATAGATAAACATCAACAGTAGGTCACTGACGCCTGCATGATGTTTGGCAAACAGATCCACAAAGGTCCAACCTGCGGCCCACACTGTGGCAGCACCAATGCCAAACAGGGCCAGTTTGTGGAACACGGTGACAGCGATGTCACCTATGCGATCAATGCCTTTTAATTGTGTGTTCATGCTCGTCTTGCTTGATGTCGGGCTTTGGCCTCAACACTGCGCTGTTCGAAGTCTACCAGGGTGTGATAGCCCATACGGTAGCAAGGACAATGTTCGCCCAAAATCCAACGTGCCAGACGAATTCTTAGATTTTGTATCATAATATACCTTTCAACGGTTCAGCATTTGATCAGCACGGGTCACGCCAGCCAGCCGCTGATCTTCAGTGAGCTCATCACAACGACTAGAATGATCCGGTGCTCGCAACCAATTCTCACCTGTGCGTGGCGCATATGTTGTTTCCACTGTGCTAAACACAGCCCATGTAGCAAACACCATGCTAATGATAGCAATGTGCCCAATCATGTTGTAGCCAATAGTCAACAGTTCACCAATGTAAATGCCAAATGCTAGACTCCAGAAACATCCCAGCAAGATACTAAGAAAGTATTTGATGTATACCGGCGCATGACGCAGAGGATTTAGATTTGGGTTCATGATGTTCCAAGACGAACGACTCACCAACCAAAAGAATTTGAGTACACTAAACATAACAGTCCTTGAAAGTTAAAGCACTAATTATAACATCTTTTGGCTAGATGTGTCAAGTGGCATCTGCTCAAATTATAGCGTCTCCCCGCCAACTGTACGGTTACAAGCGCAAAGCTCACCGGTTTGTAGCGCATCCAACACACGCAGAGTTTCTTCTGGACTACGACCAACGTTCAAGTTGTTTACAGTAACGTGTTGAATTTCATTGTTTGGGTCAACGATGAATGTTGCGCGAAGTGCGGCACCTGCTGGAACATAGAACACACCTAGTTGTTCGATCAAGCTCAGGTTCTTGATAGTGCCGGTTGTTGCATCATAGGTAGCACGTTGTGTGTCGGCAAATTGTGTGTGAGTGATCTTCTTCAGATCAGCATGTGCGTTCTGCCAAGCCACTTTGCAGAACTCGTTGTCTGTTGATCCTGTGAGCAATACTGCATCACGATCAGCAAAGTCCTGTGCCAGTTTGTCATATGCCACAATCTCTGTTGGGCAAACAAAGGTAAAGTCCTTGGGATAGTACACAATCACTTTCCACTTGCCTTCAAATGACTTTTCTGTAATGTCAAAAAATGCATCTTCTGGTTGTCCAGGACGCACGCCTGTTACCACGAATGGTTGTAATTTATCGCCTACTGTTTTCATATTTTCTCCTATTAAAAATTAGTACATCAGTGTTTGTACTGAGTGTTTATTGTACAAGTATATATCCGCAAAGTCAACAGTATTGTGGAATTTTTGTCAAATATATCTCAATGGCAGCAATAGGAAAAACTAATAATAGAAATACCCACCACCAACAAGTTGGGATGTATTCATTGAGATCTCAGCAACCGAATCACTTCGCAATAATAATCATAATAATATTTTGTATCAAAGAAACTGGGATCTGCTTTTAATATTTTTTTTTTCAATGCTCTTGGAAATATGCCACGTGGTTTTTTAATGTGTTGAATTGCATGTGTTAAATTAGTTTTTAATTCTTCAATCACCTGTTGTTGAAATGCATCGCTGAAAAAATGTTTTTTGTTAAAATCGGCTATGTGTCTGATTTCTATTAGAAATTGATCAAACTCCTGTACGCCAAGCAAATTAATTTTATTCATGCTGTTGATAATTTTTTCAAGTCTGCGCAAACTGTCAGGTTCGTGATCATAACTTTCGTCAATCCAAGGAGCAAATGTTCGGAATCCGTAACTTCTAAGATACTCTAAACTGCCAGGCCCTGCTGCCAACACAAATGGATGACCGCAGGCAATTGGTCTCAGTGTCTTTTCTGTCAAGTGAATTCTTGAGTCGTCAAACATGGTTTCTAAAACTACACTTATTGCAGTTGAATTAAAATCATCATGATTGTACTGTGCGCTTTCGTTGCTGTTGCATTGATTATCTTTGAGCAGATCTAATACAGTGCTATCTTCAAGCGCAAAATTAGCATTTTTAAATTTATGATCATGATAATGATACCCTTGATTGCCTTCGGCTCTGGCTGATATACTGGTTTTACTTGATTCATGTAATCCATGTTTAATCAATAACTCCATGAACTTTAATCTGTATTCTCTGGTATTGCCCCAGGCGCGATTATATATAAGGAATTTTTCTTGTATATGAGATTGCGGAACAAGCCGAGCATCTATTTCAGCAAATCTATACCAGTCACGAGCAATAGTTGCATGACACCAATGGTAAACCGGCAAAAAATTATTTTGAGAATACTGTTCTAAGTCAACAGAATTTTTTTCAGAATGCAGTAAAATTGCCTGGTCATGAAGAGATCCACCTGCTAATGGTATTGCCAATAAATTTTTATCAACTAAGGCCTGACATCTTATTTCTGTGGCAACAGGATTGCTTAATGCCATGGTTTGCCACAATTGCTGCAATAATGCCAGATCAATATTTGTGTACAAATTATAATTCAATGGTTCCTGGTCGTGGACAACAACTGGAATATCAATAAAATGTTCCTCATTGGTTCGGTGACTCAGTAAAGTAAGATCAACAATGTTTTTACTACCATGTGGATAAAATCTATAGATTACTGCTGGAACAGGTATGATCGATTGCACCCAGTGGTACAAATTGTCTAAGGGAATGTTCATGCCAGTGGATTTTTGTTATTGAATAAAAAGGTAATTTAATTCTGTTACGAGGATAAATTACCAAAAACCCTAGGCAGTGTTTAGACTGCCAATGCTTCCTTGGCTGAACGAGCAGAGAACTTGAGATTCTTGCCTGATACAGTTACGGTTTTGTTTACGTTTGCATTTACGTTTTTTGCTTCTACGACCGGGTCACCCCTGTCCTACGGGTTTCACATTCCCGAGCTGTCCACTAATTTACTTGTTGCCCTGTCAAATCTAGGTCAGGCCCATCATAAGAAAACTTCTTTGCCTTGTTCATCACAAAGCATTGTGTAAAAATCATTTGGTCCGCCAACGAACTTAAACATCCAACTACCTTGGCTTGCTTCTCGTTCAGTACGAACTACAATATCCTTTTCGGTAAACTTAGTGCCGTAAATTATAGGCAATATGTCTCCGTCTCGGGTTTTAACACAAATCTTCATCAAACTTCCTTATGGTGGACCTGGGGGGATTCGCACCCCCGTCCAGAACACTTTTCTCTTTGCTTCATACAGCAATAACACTTATTTATTCATCGTCTACTCGATCAACAGGAATCCATCCTAATTTAAATAGATCGTTGCGGATCTCGTCTGTGACTGTACCTTCGGGCACAAAAGTTAAAGGAGGATCGTAATCGATGCCTTGTTCTCCACGTATGCCCGAACAGTACCAATCAATGTAGTCACCTTGTTCAACCATGTCGGCCACAATGCCTCCTGCATATCTCCAACTGCAACTGTAGGTCTCGCCTTTGAGCAAAGGCCAAACATCATTTTTTTGCCAGTCTTGATTGCACATGGCAGCATACAGATTCTGTGCGTAAAATTCGTTAGCCTTGGCCTTGTCACAGATCCACTTGGCACTGCGCAAATCGTATTCAAGATTGTTTTCCTGCCAGCTCTCGTCGGCCTCACGTTGAGCCCGGTGTTCATTTATCATGCGTTCAAGTTCCAACGCACTCTGTACGCCTTCGTCGGCAGCAGGATCCTGCCCTTCTGCAACAGCATCTTCAATTCTACATTGACTGTGAAAGGTTCCGCGGTCAGGACTGGAGTTCATGATGCTTCCTAAGTTAGATGGTTGCGGGGGAAGGACTCGAACCTCCGGCTTCCAGGTTATGAGCCTGGCGGTCTACCACTGACGTACCCCGCGATAAATTGGCGGAAGCGGTGAGATTCGAACTCACGAGGGACGTTAATCCCTGCTGGGTTAGTAATCCAGTGCCATCGGCCACTCGGCCACGCTTCCTACAGTTGTAATTATAACAGAAAAAAATTAAAAGTCAATGACTTTTTAGAATCTTTCGTTGATTCTGGCTCTATAACTTGCAGTTGATAATCCTTTAAAACGGTCGGCAGCATAACTGGCAGCAAACGCATTGGGTTTAACTGACGGAGTAACATTGCAAGTGCCTTTTATGTAGCCCACTGCCTGTGATATCACACAGCTAGATCCGTACTGATCATCTGGGTTAATATCCAAGTGTACTTCAACATGCCTACCTTCTAGAACTTCGCCCAGCTTCAGGTACAGTTCAGATACTTTGTAAACTTCGTTCATTAATCGCATGCTGGGACGAGAAGTTTTTTGATCAAAATCTCGCTCACGCTGTACTTCACCAAACAGTTTGCAACCGTTGTTGCCGTTGATATGCACCACAACAGCCAACACATAGTCAGCATGCCAAACTCCGTTTACTCTTAGTCGCTCAGAGTCACAGCCAAGATAAATTCGAGTCTCGGGTGTCTGCGCCTCAATGAACTTTTTTACCTTGGCGAGATTGATTTTTTCCATAATAGTTTACCTTGGTGCGGATGGAGAGACTCGAACTCTCACGATTTTACTCGCTGGAACCTAAATCCAGTGCGGCTACCAATTACGCCACATCCGCTTTTTCTTGGCTCCTCAGGCTGGGCACGATCCAGCGACCAACGGATTAACAGTCCGCTACTCTACCAACTGAGCTACTGAGGAATAATCTTATTTTCGTTCTTTGGGTGAAAATGCCACTGGGGTCGCTTGTGCGTCGACCATGGCTCTTTTAAATCCATTACGATCATGTTGATCTCTAAACTTTAACAATGCCAACAATGTTTTTGTTCTTTTGCTGAGTTTAAATGCTGATGTGGTTTTCATTTGTTTCCTTGTTGTGTGGGGTATTTATTGGTACAGGATTGAGGTATAAATATGTGCATGCAGACGCAAACACAAGATTTTATTTCAAACAGCGGACATTTGCAAGTGCACCTGTCACTCAGTGAGTATAACACATCTTACATTTTTGTCAATGATATTTTCAATGATCGGCTAATTATGCGTTACTTTAGTGATCATGACTCTGCGGTCAGTTGGATCAAGTCTTTTAAAGAAGATTATCAATAACGTTTGGGGAGAGGTATGGGAATCGAACCCATATTAACGGAATCACAATCCGTGGTGTTGACCTTTACACTAACAACTCCATGTTTGGTCTCGCTTGCAGGAATCGAACCCACATTCAAGAGGTAGAAGCTCTTTGTATTATCCATTATACTAAAGCGAGAATAGCAGAGGGTACAAAAATTGAACTCTGATTTACTGGGCAAAAGCCAGTTGCGTTGGCCGTTAATTTATGTCCCCTAACATTGATTGGTAAATATCAGATCATGAATGACTGGCATCAATTTTATCAAGCAGTAAGAGATCCTGCATGGCCTGACTGTGCCACCGAAGATTCTTATCCACTTCTACCTGATTTCATACGTCAGGAATGCGAGACCGTACATAGATATGTACCAGGTAGTTTCAAGCATGCCAGCCACCCACCGTTGTTAGCGCATGCAATTAGCCAGGTACCCGAATCTATACTGAATGCGGCTATAGCCGAAATAGACAACATAGATTGGGCGCAGACACAACCAGATTTATATATCCAAACTTACCTAGCTAAACATCATGATGTTACTACTGACACTACTTCACCAGTCCAACGGAATTTTGTAAATAAAACCCAATCAATTTTTCTGCGCACTCACGCATCGAGTGATAATATAACTGAGTTGAAGGATTATTACAAAAATCTTGACTCGGTGGACACTGAATGGCAAGTGCGACTGCCCGGTGTGACTAAACTTTTACACTGGACACAACAAAAAATGAATGCCCGGGCCATTGGTAACAGTGTTTTAAACTGCATGCAGCCAGGCGGTAGTGTTCTGCTACATATTGACGGAGGTCGTTATTTTGACCACTACTGTAGATTTCACATACCACTGCAAACCAACCATCAAGTAACTTTTACTGGAAAATCTGACAGTCAAGAACACATGTCTTTAGGTTGGCTGTACAGACTCAACAATTTAACAGAACATCAAGTTCAAAATCAAGGAACAACCCAACGTGTGCATTTGGTTGTTGATCTGTTGTTGGACCAACCCAACAGCATTATTGTTGGACCAACCCAACAAAATCTTTGATACCACTCGACAGATGGCAGAGGGTACTGGGATCGAACCAGTGATGACAGAGTCAAAGTCTGTAGTGTTACCGCTACACTAACCCCCAGTAATTTTTGGAGCGGCTAACCGGGTTCGAACCGGTGACGTCTTGCTTGGCAAGCAAGTACTCTACCAACTGAGCTACAGCCGCATTTTTTTGTCTTTATACAATAACTTTTATTTGTTTTATTCTTGCTACAGTAGCATCTTTGTCAACATCAAACGGGCTGTCAAACTTGCAGTACCTGTCAAGTAACTGCTTGAGATTTTCAACCAAATCATACTTGTCCACAGGCATGGGTTGTGGCCAGGGCCAGACGAACTTTGGATTTGGTGTTGGTAAATTCACAGCAGTGTAAAATGCCTGGGCATCGTGTGCATGCACATGATAAAACAAAGAGATTATGTCATTGTGAGTTTGCTGTTGCCATTGAGATATGTCACGATCACCGATGTGGTTTGCTATTACTAGTTCCTCAAACAGTACTGGGTCAACGGTAAATTTTGTATTTTGGTATTTTTCTCGGTATTCTACCAGGTCTCGGTCACTGCCCATGTGATATTTGTTTGTGTGTTCGGCAACAAAATAACTCAGCGATGAATCAAAATGATTTCTTCTACACCAGATCCTTTTGAACTCGGGCGGTGCATTAGCAAACACTTCAAATTGATGCGTGTGTTGAATTGGTAATGACCAATCGGGGATGTTGTTACCGCCACTCCAGCTTACATGTGAGGAAATATCTTCCGGGGGCCTTGGTACAGTGGCGTCTAGCCGCATTGCATAAATGGTAGAACCAGTTCTACCATTTAATCCGACAATAAATTTTTGCATAGTAATTTTGATCTCAAGTCAACATACTATTTATCATGGGCCTAAATGGCAGGAATCAAACCAGCCACACACAGATTTTCAGTCCGTTGCTCTATCTTGGTGTGGTGGTGATGAGTAGAATCGAACTACCACTGGACTCCGTATGAAGGAGGCGCACTACCGTTATGCTACATCACCAAATTAATCGAAGTAGTATTCAATATCAGTAAGACCTGCCACGTTAGAATAATCTAAACCGTGTATGTAAGACTCTCTACGCAGTTCATTTCCTGGAACCAAGTCTCGGCGAATGTGTGTCAGTTCCATACATCCAAACACCCCATCTGAATCAAATCCCACATGGTTATTTCCGTGTACATGTACAATAGCATAGTGCTCTTGCCAGCGTTGCACAGCTCGGCGCCATTGCTCGCTACGATTTGCACAGTTATGCCATTCCATTGCAACACCCACAATACGATCTCGATGTTGTAAAATACTTTCAATCAAACTGTATTCGCCACCTTCGATGTCCATTTTAATAAACACTTGATCTACGCCCATTCTGTCCAGGGCTCGAACAAAGTTCTCAGGACCAATAAACTCTGGCCAATGTTTTACGTTGCCCTGAAAGAATTGATCGTACATGGTTCGAATGTCCAGATGTCCTCGAACCGGCGTGTTAATGCTGATACGCATGGTATCTCTTGTGACACTGGCATCATACATCTGAATTGGATCTTGGGGCTTGAGATCATGCCAGTCTTGATCAAATGTAAAATCATCACCTAGCCCAAAACTCAGTAGTCCTTGTGCTTGTTCCACTGCTGAACGTGGTACAATGTAGCCGCCGTCCATTTTTCCACCTAATCTAATTAGGTCAGGTACTGCCACTGGGCAGAACCAATGTAGTTCTTGGGGTAGTTTAATTTTCATAACATTATTTATTAACTGGTATTCTTACCATATAAAAACACTCTTATTCTCCATACCTTCTCGACGATCAATCCGAGGTGTTACTTCACAGAACCTGCGTCCAGTTTAGAGTGCTTTTATATGGTAGGGGTGCAGGGGAACGATCCCTGTTTTACGGATTAAAAGTCCGTTACTTCACCTTAAAGTTTCACCCCCCCAATGGGCTTTGTTTTTGTGCTCGACGCAGAGCCTTGTTGCTCTTGCGATGCGCACCTGCTTTACGGAACAGTGCAAGACGAACGAAGCAGTTACGTTCGCGCACGATCGGTTTACGTTTCATACAATTTCCTTTTATAAAATGGTGGAGGATGAGAGAATCGAACT
>Ga0181349_1000151_pt1 | contig 28624 bp, 70 predicted proteins | sample Su13VDMM110SD_FD_130106 | JGI IMG/M metagenome (GOLD analysis project Ga0181349, IMG submission 130106) | Freshwater viral communities from Lake Michigan, USA - Su13.VD.MM110.S.D | ecosystem: Environmental > Aquatic > Freshwater > Lake | place: USA: Michigan | collected 2013-07-16 | reverse complement strand
TGGCCCACCAGCTTTCTCCCCGCCGTCATAGGAATCAGAACCACCATCGTAGGCGCCACCGTAGCCGTCACCGTAGCCGTCACCGGAGCCACTACCCTTGTTCATAGAACCGCCACAGAGTTTGAGAGCACGCTGTTCACGTGTGTCAACACAGAAACGCCAGTTCATGGCTTTTCTCCGTTAAAAGATTTCAGGAACTCCTCGTAGATCCAGCCTATTCGACCCCTATGAAAGACCTTTGCCATCTCAACGTGAGAACAACAATTGACTGGGTCTTCCATCTCGAGAAAGATTCCAACTTCGCCCTGCAACCACGACCAGTAATCATCCTCTGTGGGGTGGGTATACACTTCAGCACTGCGGATCGAACTTTTTGTGCTGATATTAAAACCTCTCAGGGTTACGAGGTCACCTGGTTTGAGCTGCATATTATTGTGCTCACTAAGTTGAGTATATTATTACACACTTGTACAGAGTTTACACACTAATACATTATCTCTTTACTTCGCAGAGATACTTCGATTCTACCCAGCCTGAAAAATTATCTGAAAAAACTTGTGTAATTAGTCCATCCTCAGGTGAGGAAAGGACGATTCCAAAAGTGCCTTTAACAACCCAATGTGTCGATCTAATAAGTAAATCACTCAAATCAAAGTCGTAGAGAGACAAATCAGAGCTAAAAGCAATAAGGGAACCAGGTAAGAAATGTCGTGCACTACTCGCTATCGGTGGTAGCGGCTGCTTAGAAGCAGGATACAACCAACCTTTGATACACCAATAACTGTTCCTTTTAACTTTTTGGAGTGTTAATGCACAAGGTAACTTATTAAGTGCACGCTCAGCTGAGCGACGCGTAGGGAAGGTGTTGTGTCCTTTGACCTCAAAAGCAGAAGTTTTGTTGCAAATCTTTTGCGTCTGAGTTTTTAGGATCCATTCATAAGATCCGTCATACCATCTAATGAGCTGCATCGTATCGGGAAAGATCTGATAACTAACACGTGATCGACCTCTGCCTCCGCGCCAACTGTTTGACTTTTTCGACTTCTTCAAGTGCCACTCTTTGTATCTTAAGATACATAAAAGTTGTCTAATGTATTCATGAGGTTGCTGATGTTCTTTGCGACAAGAAGAATCTTATCAGGAATTTCTTCACTTGTGTGAGTTGGTGTATTAACTTTGGTCGAAGAAAGAAAAAAAGCAATCTCAAGTGCTTCTTCTTGACTAAGGGAAGTAATCAAAGTGTGAAAAATCTGAGCTTCGCTTTGAAAAGCTCGTTCCAAAAGATTGAGTGCAGATGATCGGGACATTGTATCTCCTGTCTTTATATTTGATTAGTTAGAATTTAGAAAAAATTCTTGACGTGCTCAGGTTTGTTTTGTTGTTACCTCACTTGCCAAGTGATGTATCGACAACTTCAACTTTAAGGTGCTTACCCAACTCTGAAAGAAAGCGCTGAGTAAGCGTTTCATCTCGAATCATTTCAGTGAACTTAAACTTTATAAGTTTGAACGAGTTTAAACTCGTCACTGTCATAAGGAAATTCAGACCCTTCGTAACGCCAAACCTTTACCCAAGTTCCAGGCTTAGCTCGCCATTTAGCGATTCGTCGATTTACGCCTCGTAAAGTTTTAAGGTCTTTGTCAATCCAACGACCTGAAGTACCTACGGGCTGGTCATCAAAACCTTCACGAACAATATTCTCGATGCAAGCATAACTATAGTAGCCCATATTATCTCCCTTGATTGTAATCTTATTCTAAGGTAGGTGTGTGATATTTGCACACTTTAGGTTACACCTAAAACCTTGATGTCTACTCTAGAGACAATAAATACTTCAGTAAGGTCTCCTGAAAAGATTGACAGGGCAAGCAGCTTTCTTTGTTTGGATGGGGCAGTATTCCACAAACAGTGGTAAGCAGACCAACCCCATTTAAAATCTTTACGATTTGCATCGTGCCAGGTCATTTTTCGAGCAGGTAGTGCCACGTTAAGAAGAAGTCCGATCTTTAAGCTGTCGTTTTTTAACTTGACTTCTACTAAATTTCCGATTTGACTTTGCAGTGTTTCTTTAAAAGTTTTAGACATCAATAAGCTCACTAATCTTTAGTTTTTCTGCTGTTACTTCTTTTAAGCTTAACACAGCACCTGGATTTAAGGCAACTTCATGTCCAGATGTAAAGAATAGATATTGATGTTCTTTACGACCAAGAAACAAAAAAAATCTTTGACTGTTCGACATATTTTTTATGTCAGACGCATTAGAACTTATGAAGTATCCGAATTGAAGACCACGCCAATACGCAGAAGTAATTTCATGGTAAGTTCTTTTTTCAGGATGAGCAATACAGTACAGCTTTCCAAGGGAAAGTTCTTTCGTGCTTTTCATAAGCCACCTAATCGACCTTGCACAGTCTTTTCTTTAATCAGATCAAAGGCTTTTTCATCTTAATGATGACATCCTTTTGATCCGGATCTTTGAAGTAAAGATCTTTGCCCGGAACCAAAACCCAGCCTCGACGAATTCGTGAACTGCTAGGCTTTGAAGCTTCTCCGTCAGTCAAGATCAGATAACCTTCACACTTCGTCTTTTCTGCATGCTTAGTCGGCGCTTCAAAGTCAGTTCCACCGCACCGAGTTCGGAGGGTTTTAGGAAAGGATCCTCGCTTCCAAACAAGTGAGTTTTCTTCGTCTACTTCAGTGTCAAAGTAAAAAAGCTTAAAATCAACTCGATGTGCGAGGTTTCCGAGCTCACCGAAAAAGAGACCAATCCACTCATCAGAAACAGAACCACTTTGGTCAAGGTAGACATGAATCGTCGGCTTGTAATCTCGGCTAGTGCCAGAATGAACGCCAGGGTACTTTTTGTTAAGTCGATAAACAGACGACAGCCGATCAGCACGCTGAGTACAACCAACAAACTGTCGAAGGACAGATTTCCAGTTGATTTCTCCATTCACTTTCTTTCTGATCTCTTCTCGCATGTGTGCCGGAATAGAACCCCAGCGGTTAGCAGCATCTGCTTTTTGTTGTGCAGCTTTGACTACTTCTCGAATCTTGCTTGAAACATACTCGCGATCACTTTCAGAAAGATCGTCCCAGCCCTCGTGGGAATCCATATTGCCACCGTCGACCAGCTCTTCGCCCTCAGGCTTCTTCAACATCTCTTGAACATTAGGATCGTTCATCAACAAAGCAAAGTATTCTTCGGAAGCGAGATCTTTTGGCATGGACTCGATCAAATCAGAAAACTTCTGATGACGCTCAGCTTCTTCAGGAGAAACTTTGTCGCTAACAGCGAGCTTTTTTAACGGCTTGCCAGGGCGAAAACCGCAATCAGGCATCTCTTCTAGAGTGAGTGTAGAATTGATGGCAAGATCACAAGCGATATTCCATACCTTATTAGGCTGATACCGGCGAGTAGTGGTATGCTCAAGAGCGAGATGCAGACCTTCGTGCTTTAGGATTCCACGAACCTTGCTAGAATTGTAGGGTGCGAGAAAAAGAGGATTCCACCAGAGGCGCATCACTTCATTAGAATAAAGCACACCTGCAGTAGCGATTGCACGAGTTTCCTCCTTGTGCAGGCTACGAATGATATCTGCATAAAAAGGCTCATTAAACATTAGTGCAACAAGATGGGTGTCAAGATCAAACGACTCAGCCTTCGACTCAAGTTCTGCCACCGTGAGGTCAGGAAAGTCAGGATGAGAATAAACATTCTGCTTGTATTCATCAGCAGTGCCCCTGGTCGTCATTTTATCTCCCGTTGTGTGATTTATCTTAACTTATGTGAGAATGCTTTACACACATAACAAGCTATAGTCGTTTTCATCGACCTCAACCCATGTTGGAGATCCATCAATGACAAGATTCATTTTCAAAACTTTTGACCATGAAGAACTTCCTGCATTTAAAGTCTCAGCTTCACATCCAAGCAGTGCATCAGAGTCTAAAACAGATTCTACAACGAAGTAGATCTGCTCAGGTTTTTCATGAAAACTTCTTCGATCGTACCAAAAAAGCTCTGAAAGGATTGTGATCAAAGATCCAGGCAGCGGTAGCTGAACTTCACTGTTTAATAAGTCCGAACAGAAAGATTCATTTAGATTCTTACTTTTTAGTGTCAAGAGCGTTTGCCTGCTGGATGATTCGCATAATCTCACTATTTACAAGAGTGTTGAAGCGAACAAGATTCTCACTCTTGTTAGTAGACATCATCGAAGTGAAGAGGTTCATCTTGGCTTCGCCAGAAAGGACATCAAAGAACTTCTTGAGATTGAGCATCTGATTCGAAGACCAGTCGTTGGTAGCACAGTGAACCTTAATCTTCTCAATCAACCCAAGACGCTTTTCCATGGTAAGCTCTTCAACGCGCTTTGAGAACTTACTCCAACAATCGAGAACATCTTCCGCAGTGATCAAAGCATCATAGTTCTTTACATAATCAACAAGCGCAGCAGCTGCCTCGACACCGACAAAACCCATTGCAATAGGATAGAGCAAGTCCGGAGGATTTCCACCGCTTTCTTCAAGATCGATACCTGCATGCTTAAGCGTCTCGTCAAGCTTCACCCAGGCACGCTGATCTGGCGTCTTCTTGCCAGGCTCAACAGTCTTGGTAGGACGCAGATGAGTAGGATTAGTACGAATGAAATCGATCAAAAGAGTATTTACACCCGATGCAGAAGCCCACACAATCCAGTCATGGACGGTCGGCTTGAAGTCTTGCATCCAGAATCGAGAAAGGAGTGCATCGTCCATCTCGTTGACAGTGTAAGAACCTCCCCAGTTTACAGCAGCCACAACTTGCGTGCCCGGGTGGAGCTTGAGAGGCTTGCCATCTAGTCCTGAGCCAAGTTCGCGGTCGAGGACAATTTGAAACATGCCATTCAAAACACCCACCAAACCACGGTTGAGTTCGTCAAGGAACAAAGTACAGGGCTCCATACACGCCCGAACAAACCAGGAAGGCAGAGCAAAAGAAGCAACACCATGAGTCTTAATCTTCTCAAGATCAGGATAACCTACAACATCACCTTCCTGCATCGTAGATGCACGAACATCAATCAAGACACGACCTTTCTTCTCGTTAAGTTGAGAAACGATCTGCGACTTTCCAATGCCGTGATCACCACGAATCAGTACAGCTTGAGTTGCAGGAAGAACCTCGAGACAAGCGATTAGAGTTTTTGCGTCCATTTTTATCTTCCTCTTTGTTTGCTGTGTGAGTTTATCTTACAACGCATGGTATGCTTTTACACACCAAGGAGATTAGCTAAAAGAGGTTTTCCTCTTTTTGTTTCCTCTCACCTTAGTATTATAAGGTGAAAATTAAGAATATGCACTCAATGAAGTTTAAACTTAAAAAATCTAAGTTTTTAGAACCACTCTTTAGGGCCTGAACAATTACCGGAAAAAAGGCCACCGCGAAGTCGAAGGTTACCTTCACCTGTTCCAGAGCCAAAACCAATGCCATATTTACCCAAACCGTCTCCTCCAGAATCGTATGGGCCGCTAAAACCGCCACCTTCGAGGTCTGAGTAACCATCACCACACCCTTTGCCTGTACCACTATTCATAGAACCGTAACAAAGTCTAAGGGCACGCTGCTCACGTGTGTTAATACAGAAACGCCAGTTCATCGCCACTCCCGAGAAGAGTTTCCGTCACCGGCACCGTAACCGTCACCGGCACCGTCACCGTAACCGTCACCGTCACCGGCACCGTCACTGGTGCTTGCATTCATAGAACCGCTGCAGCGGTCGAGGGCACGCTGCTCACGTGTGTCAACACAGAAACGCCAGTTCATCGCCACTCCTGAGGAGAAGAGCCGTCACCGGGAACGGTGCCGTAACCGGCGCCGTAACCGTAACCGGCACCGTAACCCCTTCCGTAACCGTCACCGTCACCTCTTCCGTCACTGCCACCGTAGCCGGCACTGTAACCGGCACCGTTACCGGAGCCACTACCCTCGTTCATAGAGCCGCGGCAGAGTTTGAGAGCACGCTGTTCAGGTGTGTCAACACAGAAACGCCAGTTCATCACCACTCCTGCGAAGAAATTCCATCACCCTCGACCCAACCGTAGTGATTAGGAAAGAATTCAGATTTGTTATTTACAACGTAGCCGTGGCCTTCGCCCCAACCAAAACCGTTTCCGCAGAAGGTGCCGTAACTAGGTGCAAAGCCTTCGCCGTCGCCGCGTCCATGACCACTCTTTTGGATTGAGAAGATCAACATTCTTCATATGTCATATGTGCCTAGAAACAAAGTGCGCACATTCTTTCGCGGGTCATGCTCAGACACGTGAGTATTCTCTCTGAGGTCGGAGTGTTCAACATGTTCTTCTGGATTGAAATTGACAACCTTGGCAGTGCCTCCTTGTGTATAGGAGCACCTTCCACTCCTGTGGGAAACAACTTGAACAATAGCTTCTTGGTCTTCGAGAGAAGACAGCCAGGCAATCAATTCACTAACAGTCATTTTTTCCAATTCCAATTTGAGAAGATTCTAGAAAACCCCGTCAGGAATTCCGCCGCCACATCCACCACAAAGATAGAGAATGTAGAACCAACCAAAAATGCAATGGATAACGTTCCATCCGATAGGATTGCCGAGAGTGTAGCTTAGATAGGCAGCAAAGGCCGCCCCGATGACACCGGTAAAAGTAATACCAGCAGAGCTGTTGGTACGGTTTTGAGAATTGTTCATTTTTCACCTCTTAAGTTTTTGATTAACACGACTGTGTTTCTAGTTCATGAACTTATTTAGGACGAATACTCAACACGTACTCCAAGTTATCTGTCGTACTCAACAAGTGATTGGTCGCGAGTTTAAGATAGTGTGCCTTGTCATTACGGATGTTTCCCAGGTGATTAGGATTTCCTTCGCCTTCGAAAGGATTAGTATCAGCTTCAGTGTAAAGATCAAGAGAGTTCTTCAAGAGAATCTCACGGGCTTCGTTAAGCAGCTGCACTGCGAGTTTAATGCTCGCGAGTACTTTTTCATCGTCAGTGTCAAGTACTTTCAAAATATCTTCAAATGTACTATGCATAGCAACTCCTACTTAGGAAGGATTTGTTAAAGCCATTTCATTGTAGCGCTGCTGCAGACAGCGGTCGCTATCAGTCTGCATCGCCTCTAAGGCAGCGATCAGTTTATTGAAACCCGGGGAACTAATATAACCATCTGTGCTGATGGACTTGAACCCCTCTTCATCAGTCTCGATGTAAATCTCGACATCGCAGACGACGAGAGAACGGAATTCATTTGAAGTAGACATTTGATTTTCCTTTAAACGAAGAGGCTTAGAGAATTTCTGCAGAGTTGTCATACCATGCATACCACTCAGGGTAGATTAACTTCATATAATGGTGAGCATCCTTCTCCTCAAGTACGTCTTCGAGATCGATTGAGCAACCAGGGTTGTTCTCACGCAACAGACGATAAGCATCTAATTTCGTAGGAGCGTCCACACACTCACCGCTATCAATCCATGCCCAACATTTCATGAGTGCCTCTGTGTTTTTTCTTTTATGAACTTATTGTAATAAGCTTCCTTTGATTTTACACTCTACATAATTTTCTCTATCTTCGACCTCTAGTCAGTCCTTCTTGGAAGGCATTGGACTTTGATGTGCCCCTGGTCGAGGGGTCTTCGGTGGGCCGTTTGCCTTAAGCACGCCGTTCCGTCTAAATGGAACTGGTGACTCAATACACTGTTGCGTGGACGGATAGGTCTCAATAACCTCTGAGTAAATTTTTTCAATATACTCAGTGTGAAAAATCTTTTGCTTTTCATCTAAGAATTTGCAGTAAATCTTATCGAGAAGCGCTCCAAGTCTATCTGAGACGACGATCTCGTTGGTAAGAATATTAACTCTGTATTCTGCATTTTTGGAATACCACGAAGTGTATTCTACTTTAACAAAAGCGCCGTGCTTAAGAGCGATGTTAAAAGACGTGAGGATCTTTTTTTCCTCAAGCGTCAGAGGTCTAAACCTTTTCCATAGGCTGTAGGCGTTCCAAAAGATAATTGAAATCGAAAATCCAAAAACAAAATATTCTAAAAGATTCATTGATACTTCTTTGGCAGGATTTAGTTGTCGTCTGAAGATACATTGATAAGGTAGTCGAAAATAAACCACCGCAAGCAGGCAATCAAAAAAGCGCCGATTCCGATGATAAAAGCCAGATTGAACATAAAGTTAACTGTTTCTTGCAAGTCAATCATTGTAGACCTCTTTTATTGTAATAGTGTCGTTAGTCACATCCGCCGCCGCCTCTCCCAAAACCTCCTTTGCATAATTCTGACCATTCCAGTTGATCATATCATGACCCAACATAACAGCGAAGACTCTGCTTGTTTGAAGAAGGATTTCTGCGGCATCTGGAGACTGAACGCAACAAACAATTACATCGTGATCTGACAACAAACCAGCAATATGCGAATATCTATCAGCACCATCATCAATAACGAGCAAAACTTTCATGTCGCTTCCTTATTAAATGGACCTTTCCAAGGTATATCTATTGTAGAAAACAGAGCCATAGAAAACAAAATGATTTTTATTAAATTCAAACTCATAGTAAAAATCCATCTCCCACCCATTAAAATCTTCTATTTCGATAGGATCTTCATTAACTATCTCTCTAATTGCATATAAGTAATAATCAAAATTATGGATACACTCAATCTTAAAAGATTCTTTGTCGCCATACAATACTTTACTTATATCCTCGCGGATGCTCAAATTTATTGCATCGACATTTACACCGTAATCAGATAAACTATTTGCACTCATCTAAACTCCAAGGAAAGAGAAGCCTGCTTATCGCTAGTCATTAGTGATCACCATGAGCTCAGCCTCAACAACCTCAATGAGATCACCAGGCTGGATGTAGGCAAGCTTTCCGTTATTGAGACAGACAGCGTTAATAGTGACGTCGGTGGGCACGCGACCTGTATACAGGAGGGTCACAGTCTGGATATTCATGTAGTACATTCCTCCGCATCGAAACGTAGCACCGATTGCAGGAAGTTCTCCAAAAGTGATCGAAAGAGGTGCCTTCTTACTGGTTTTTACTTTCATGTGTGTGTGTTCCTTTAGAGAGGGTTAGATTCAGTCGATAAAAAAAGCGTCGATGTTGAGCTTGGCTTCGACAGGCATGACCTTGACGTCGCCCGGGACATGCAGAAGCCTCCCAGTGACGAGGTCAACAGCGTTCAACCAGATGTCGGGTCGAGGCGGCGCGAGCGGGTAGCAGCGGATTGCACCGATAACCATGCAGACCTTTCCGTCCCACTCGAACACAGTTCCGGGCTCGTCAATATCGGCAAAGAACTTGGTCAGAGACTTCTTGTTAACTTCGATCTTCATGTGTGCTCCTTTAGAGAGAGTTCTCGTCAGCTACGTTCCTGCGTGCATCGTGGCCAAAGTCCAGCTAGACACAAGGTGAGCTGAGCAGCAAGCAGAGTTGCAGACCGCTCAGCATCTCCCGATGCACCATCAGCATCGAGATGCCAGTGAATGTAGTCATTAGCAGGATCTTCGTCAGTAGCCCATTTTACAACAGGTTCTGCACCATCAAGAATTAGTAGAACTATCTCTTCTGAGATTGGTCCCGATCCATGATCACCACTGCATTTAATGCTAGCAACCATAGGACCGTCGTAGTAATCAGAACCTTCGACGTAAAGTCTTCCGAAGCATGTTGAGAAAGAGCTGACACCTTTGACACATTCATCAAGAGATTTGCCATGCCTGATTTGATATTCGAATAGAGACATTGTCTACTCCACTAGTAATGAGTGATGTGAAGGACCGCCTCGACGGGTTCAACGGGTTCGCCACTCAGCAGAGCGACGAGCTTGCCTGTCTTCAGATTGACTGCGTTGACCTGCACTACCACCCAACCTGTTTCTGGACATCCAGGAGCAGTGATCTTCATGTAGTAATTGCCTTCGCAGAAGAAGGTCGCGCCATCAGAGAGAGAACCAACAGTGAACGTGTTCTTCTTCTGCATGTTTGTAATAATTTTCATTTCAGCGCCACTCCGACCCGCGGCGGTTCCAAGCACGGAGCGCTCGTTCACCACGCCAGGCCTCGTACTTCGACCAACCGATGCCGATCAGCGCGGTGACGAGGACGATGCCGAAGATGTAGACGATGCCACCATCATTGTAGAGCCACTGGTTAATAAGAGCCTCGCCCTCGCTGCGGTAGACAATTACCGAGGAACCATGATCAACGTTCGTAAGCACCTGATCTCTCCTTCAGAGGTGGATCATCCACCCCACATGATCTTGTAATTTGGTATGAACTAAAAGGGGAAGGGGTTTAAAGAAGTTTAAAAGTTTTTCTTTATAAGATTGTCGAACAATTAATCCTTGCCGAGAACTTCGGCCACTTTCATCAGGATCTCATCCACCTTCATGCGAGGTGGCGCGCCACGTGGAGAGAAATTCATCGGGTCGTTGCAATACGAAACCAACTTGTAAACAATCTCATTGAGATCAACGTCAAGATCAGTAACAGTAGTTACCTCATTTGGATTGCACTTCATCTCTTCATTCAGGGAGTGCCATAGCTCGTTGATTAGCAAGTCTACTTCACCGTTGTTGATAAGCTCGCCAAATAACACTCCTGCTTCACAAAGTAAAGGTTGTGTGAGAACCTCTTTGATTATAGTCCTATACTCATACTTGTTGGTGATAGGACTAAAACGGATGAGAGGCGTAAGCATTTTTATTCCTTTGTGAGACTATTTTATATTCAAAATATTTTATTTGCATTCTGCAACTAATCTGTTACGTTCTTGTTATAAGATCGGTACACAAAAACCTACAGTTTAGTGCTATCCATCCGTGTCCCCAGTCGACATCTCTGCATATTTAACATATGCATCCGCATTTACAATGCTTTAGTTAGGAATTTAACCAGCAAGATTTATTCAATCTGTAAATTCTACTCGGCCAGCACCGGCATCTCGATTTCTACAATCTTGCGAGAGATCTCTTTATTAGACTCGTAATCCCACTCAGCAAGTTCGATCTCGTAGGTTACGCCGTCACTAGGGACCGACGTAACGTAAGCATCGTAAAGCCATTCAGCACAAACGAGCGTGTCAGCCTGAGTCCGGGCGCTGATGCGCTCATCGAAATGAACCCAATGAATGGGAGACATAGTGATAGAATAACGACGAGGAGTAGACATCTGCATTCCTTTTTTAAAGATTAAACAAATACAAATTTACGGTGGCAGACATTGACCTCTTCTTCAACCTCCTCCACGAGCCGGATTCCGAGATTACCTCTGAAGTAATAACGACCACTAAATCCACTAACGGCAGACTTCGTGGATAAGTACCAAACATCACCTCGGATAACATTTCGACACTTCGACTCATAAAGCTCGGGTTTTTCTTCAACATCCTCCACAAGACGAAAGCCGAGCCAAGGCAGCCGCAGCAGGCCGCCGGCGCTCTCGAGGCGGAAAGTCAGATCGTGGTTAGTACCACGAAAGACTTTTTTGAAACATGCGATACTCATTATTTACCTCCGCAATTTTACTTGAGTCCAAGATTCGCTAAAACCTTGTATGCTGTTTCTGCTGTCTTGATCTTTTCGTCAAGCTCGCTACGCAGGTTTCGAAGAGCTTCGATGGTGTCAGGTTGAGTTTGAGCTTGAGAGGCAGCTGTCCACCCCAAAGCAACGTGATCTGAAATGTCCTCCGGTGCTGCGCACCAGTCATAGGTAACGCCCAGGAGACCAGTGACCCCGTCTGAGTTCTTTCCAAAGGTGCCTACATCAGGCATTTCAGCGAGCGGGTGACGAGAAAAGTCTGCCTTGAAAGTGCTTTCAGCTGCCTTGCGTTCATCTTCAGTGATAAGACGGAAACGTCGACCAGTGGACTGTGACAACCACTTTGCGTATTCCGCAGCCTCTTTGAACGTTACGGATACAACAGGCTTGTTTTCGTGCCCTTCCTTGAAGGTGTGTCGAGGGTTGTGCAGCTTGTACTCGGCGTTGGTAACTTGATCAAGTACCTTAATTTTCTTCATGATTGCACCTGCTTTGATGTTTTATCTAGAGACCTTCTAACTAAGGAAATCTTTTTTCTTACTTCTTTATCTTAGCTCGCCTTTGATTTATTTGCACTCTGATTCTTTTAACTTTAACAAATTAGCACGCGTAACAAACCCAGAACCAAATTCTGGATGAAGAATCTTTACATTGCTACTTCGCTTATTGTTATCAATGATGACTACCAAATCTCCGACAGCAACTGCGCCAATACATAGTCCTCCATTGCGTCTCTCATAGATAAGACATATGTATTCCGCTTTCGCAAGATCTCCTTGATTTAGCGGTTCTCCATTAAAAGTGCGTCTACTCGTCAACGTAACAGCCGTGTCGAAGAGCAATCAAATTTGCTTCTTTATAGGATGGAACGCAATCGATCTTGTAGAAGCTCTCAAGGAGCGAAGAGTAAGTCTTTTTCGCATCTTCAAGTGAAGACACAGGCGACTTAATTGAGAAGTCAGAATCATCATGACTATTAAAATAAAGCTTTGCAACGTAGAGAGGCGGATCGTCAGACTGAACAAAGATCTTTCGAATAGACACATTTAAACTCATAAATCCACAGCCGTAATCGAAGCCATGACTATGACTATCCCAGCGGACGAATTTCTTTTTCAGACCCATCTCAAAATCATTATCTTTCCCAGATACCTGGAGTCGCTTGACTCCATTTACAAGCAAGAATAGAAGATATTCGTCATGCGCAATCTTCTCTAAGACATCCGGGCGCTTGAGGAAAGTGTTAAGATCAAACGAGTCGATATCTAACTCAAGTGCTGCATCAGCCATTTTCTTTTCGTTTTTCATTTTAACACCTCACGTGATATAATAATAAGCTTCCCTTGTATTTACACACAGCTTCTATAATAAGGATGCTATCGACCTTGCACAGATCATTTGTCTGATTTTACCAGATACTCTACGTTTTATTTTTAACTATAAGATGAGGTAAACATCATAGGATTGAGAAGTGCTTCTAAGGTCATCCAGAAGATTTAGTAGAATCAAGAGGAAAAGCTTCCTTGTAACAATCTTCACAATAACATGCAATTTGAGCGCCCATTTTCATCTGCATTCCGGCGAGTCCAACGAGTTTTGCGATAAATCGCGGTTTGGCTTCTTTCTCGCACTGTTCACCTGGATAGAGAGGGTTCCTACCCGCATGACACCGATGTAATCCTTCACCGTTGAAGCCACATCGACAAGGATACTCTTTGTTAAATTCAATCATTAGGCTGATCCGGCTTTTTGATGATGGTCCAGTGATCACGTCGAGTTACCTGATTGCCGCCATTAATTGGGTGAAAATATTCGATCTGCGCCGACTTAGGTGCGATTGATGTGATCTTGCCTGTGATAAGAGCTCTATAGTGACAGAGAATGAACACAACAGTGTCGCCTACGTTCAGAGAGTTGCCCCAATAATCTTTTGCGTTCATCTCGACTCCAATATTAATTTTGTTCTACACCATTTACAAAAATTGTCACATCTTTTCTTGGTTTACAATAAATTTCAAGCTTATGATTTTTGTCACACATCATACAATTTTCTTCAAGCTCGTAATACACAACATCAGAAAAATCATGATCTTCTTCAGTATGTTTATTGCGATGATTACATCCAGAGCATTTATAACTCCAGTGAAAAATATTAATTAAAGACACTTTGCCTCCAATTCTTTCATTCGTGTTTCAACAAGCTTACGAAACTCGTCATCGACTTCTTCCAGATGACGTTTGCGGTTCCACTCCTGCTGAAAGCGGAGGATCCACTTCGCCTTTTCTTCGATGAAGACTTCCTGTGCCTCGGCCCAGGCCTCTTCATGGAGAGATTCAGGAATCCGAATAAACGATCCGAGTGCTGTTTCCGGAGTTGTGTGCACGGGGTGCCAGAAGAAACCATTCGCGTTTACCTTGCAGATATAAGCCTCCCTCTTCGAAGGACCCGACACGTAAGGGTTCACATTCAGGTGGAAGTATAGACCTGGCTCGGTAGGGTCATCTTCATGAGGTTCTCCAACCTTTATTGTTTCTTGTACCCCTTATTTTATCTTCAAAGAAGTTTATTTGCACTCTAAGAAAGAGTGCCTTGGAATTTACGCAGAAACTTAGTTATATCGAATCAACTCATATGTCCGTTAAGCATATGCTTCCAGTTTTGGATAAGTGTTTCAATCTCGTTAGAAGAGTAATCTCCTTCTTCTGCAAGTCGGATCCACGCATTGTAGTATGCAACAGATCCGCGACGACCTTCACGACGCTCATGAATAAGAATCATAACAAGCTTCTCAAGCTCTCGAACGTCCATAGTTACTCCTAATGTGACTTGATCTAATAACTCAGTTGTGTCTGATTTAAAATAAACTTTTGTGAAGTTTTAAACAAAAACAATGTCGTCAGAAGTCATGCGTGTCGATCTAACTCCACCTTCGATGTGTTCGGGAAGATCAAAGTAGAAGATCAATCTCCATTTGCTGTCGATCAAGTCGCAATCAACATTGACGATAGGCAACTCAAGCACATTGAATCGATAGCTGAACCGAGCAATCTTGCCAAGATACTTGGCGGTACGTGAATATTCATCATCAATAATTCGATCGATCGCCTTGCTGATTTCGTAGGAGATGTCCTGCTCCTGAGTGCGAATTTCGTCTTTCATCTTGCTTCCTAGACCGGTGGTGTGTTAAGCAACTTAAACATTTCAAGAAAGTTCGGATCAGAATCAACTTTGGTAAGCTTCTCGCTATCCCAACTGCGCTTCTCAGAACGGAAAGAATTCCAGTCACGCGGGCCCGCCACAAGCGAATCGATCATCATGTGAGTCGTCGTCCCGTCCATCACATCAGAAATCATGTGAATGGTGCCGTGCGGACACACATATACATCACCAGCCTTACGATGGTAAGGTTCCACCTTGTAGTGAGTATCACCGAACTCATCAACTTCAGGTTCATATCGCCACTCAATGTAGCCGCCAGAAAGAATCTTTACAGTAAAGGACCATGGATGATTATGCGGGCGTGGGTCAGAGCTACGAGCAACCCAGGAGGTATGTCGCTCAAGCGTTCCGCTCTCTACACCTGCACGCCGGCGCTCGATCTTGTAAGGACTACCCATACGATTTGGAATGATTGACCAGTTCGACCACTCTCGGTTAGTAAGAGTTGCAGCAGCGCCAGTAGTAGTAGTGGTATCAGACATTTAAGTTCCTTTTAAGTTGTTTCCTTTCACCTTATTATCTTAAGATGAAAGATAAGAATATACACACATTTATTATTTTTGTATCTAGTCTATTCTAGAAATCATCAACTTGTACAGAGATAAACCACCCATTATGGGATTCCATCCATGTGTCTAGATTCTGAAGATGCATCGCTTCAAGCGTCGTTACAAAAAACGTATCAGGATTGATCGGGCTTTCAGGATCACCGAGATAATGGTCTGTCGTGGTGAGTCGAATGGAAGTTGCAGGGGTCAAGTTTGCAACCCAATACGAATAGATTCGAACAACCTCCTCAGTGTCACTCTCGTCGAGCATTTTATTAATGAGATCCTGATGAAGGTCCAGAAGTTCAAAGGTCTCAACAAATTCTCGTGCGAGAATTTCTCCATTCTTCAAGTAAATAACTCCATTAACACGTGCCATCAGTGAAACAGTTGACATTTATCTTCCTTTTTCCCGATTAGAAAAATTTTGAAAGTAATTTTGCAGAAAATTGTGTCTTTTCTAAGTTAGAAAGAGTTATGCCAGAATGAAGTCAAAACTAAATATCATCAAAATTGCCGGTAAGGATGTTGTGGGCAAGACGTTTGATCGTCCTTCCCGAAAAGGTCCTTCCATCACTGTACACACCACCTTCGCGAAGTTGATGTACTCCGTTGTAGTTTAAGACAGAACCGAAATCTACCAACACACCACGTACCCGAAAGGTGAAAGTAGGATCATCATCGTCATCATCGTAATCGTAAAAGTTATCTTCAGTCTCACTGTCCCGCGTAGGTGTGTAGTATTCTTTGATTGCAGTGCACAGATCATCAAATTGTTCCTGACTATATTCCATATACTCCTCCTACTTAAGTTAAATCTTTTATGTGCTTACTATAATAGAATTTTCCTGTGCTTACACACTATAAGTTTATCGCCACTCCTTGGGAGAGTTTCCACTACCGTCACCCCAACCGTAACCGTCGCCGCGTCCGCCCTTTGCGGCCGTGGAGCCGCCGCGGCCACCGTAACCGTCACCGTAGTCCGCGACACCACCGCAACCATTTCCTACATTCATAGAACCACTACAGAGGTCAAGGGCACGCTGCTCACGTGTGTAGACACAGAAACGCCAGTTCATCGCCACACCCGAGGAGAGCTTCCGTCACCGTTACCGTTACCGCAACCCCTTCCGTAACCGTAACCGTCACCGGTACCGGCACTGTTACCGTAACCGTAACCCCTTCCGTCACCGTAACCGTAACCGTAACCCCTTCCGTCACCGTCACCGTAACCGTAACCGTAACCCCAGCCGTAACCGTAACCGTAACCGTTGCCTGCATTCATAGAACCGCTGCAGAGGTCGAGGGCACGCTGCTCAGGTGTGTCAACACAGAAACGCCAGTTCATCACCACTCCTGAGAAGATCTTCCGTCACCGGCGCCGGCACCGTCACTGTAACCGTAACCGTCACAGTCACCGCCACCGCAACCATTGCCTACATTCATAGAACCACTACAGAGGTCAAGGGCACGCTGCTCAGGTGTGTAGACACAGAAACGCCAGTTCATCGCCACACCTGAGGAGAAGATCCTTTACCTAGTCTGTCACCGTAACCGTAACCGTAACCGTCACCGTCACCGTAACTGTAACCGCCACCGCCACTGTAACCTCCTCCGTAACCGTTGCCTACCCCACCGTAACTGTAACCGTTGCCGTTACCGTCACCGTAACCGTTGCCTGCATTTATAGAACCGCTGCAGAGTTTGAGAGCACGCTGCTCACGTGTGTAGACACAGAAACGCCAGTTCATCGCCACTCCTGAGAAGATCTTCCGTCACCGTCACCGGCACCGGCACCGGCACCGTAACCGTAACCGTCACCCCCAACCGTAACCGTCACCGTAACCCCAACCGTAACCGTCACTGTAACCTCCTCCGTAACCGTTGCCTGCATTCATAGAACCGCGGCAGAGTTTGAGAGCACGCTACTCAGGTGTGTCAACACAGAAACGCCAGTTCATGGTCTCAACTCGGAAGAAAGGTTTAACCCTCGACGAGGTGATCTTCCCAGGCACCAGGGGTGCAATCAACTCGAATAATGGGTTCGGTCGTGACCAGACCCCAAGGATCAGCTACAGTCTTGTCGGTCGGACCGTTACGCAATTCGCCAAGGCCTTTCGTGGTACCCCACTGCCGAAGATTCATGCAGCGACTGATGTTTACCCAACCATTATCACAATCAAACACCAAGCCGACGAAAACGAAGCCCTTGTCAGCCACAATAATCTGAATCTTGCCGTCCTGCATTTTTCACTCCTTACAAGTAGTTTGCTTAGTTTGAGTTTCAAAGGTTGAAGTGCATAATCACACTTCATATCCTTATGTTGTTATTCTAATAAGACACACTTAAGTTTGCACACAAAGTTTTTTACATTTTCACACCCATCTTTTGGCGGTGCGCACCCAGTTGGCGCTATGAGCTTGTATGTATTCGGATTGATTGTAGTGGCCGTCGCCGCCACTGTCACCAGTGCCTAAGTCGTAACCGCTGCCTGCGCCGTCGCCGTCACTCCAACCGTAACCTCCGCAGTAGCCGGTGCCGATGCCGCAGCCAATGTCCATTTCTCCGCAGCAAAGAAAAAGAGCGCGCTTTTGTTTATTTGTGATACAGAATTGCCAGATCATCGCCACACCTCAGGAGAGGATCCGGTGCCGTCGTCATTGTAACTCCAATCCGGATTGTTAGCGCCTCCCCAACCGTCGCCGTAGTTGTTTCCATAACCTTCATAATAGGCGTCACCGTAGCCTTCGCCAATGATAGAACCTACACAGCTCCAACCATCGCCGTCGTCCATCTTACCACAAAGATAAAGAGCACGATGTTCAGGGCTGTCAACGCAAAATCGCCAGTTCATCGCCACACCGAAGAAGAACATCCGTCGCCGGCGCGGGGGTGTCTATGCACCTCATAGTAGCCGGCGGTGCTACTATCACCTGAAACAATGCCAAAACTATCACCGTAACCATCACCATAGCTGTCACCGTCCATACCGTCTCCCCACCCATCGCCGGAGCCGTTACCCCAGTCAAAGCCTTCACCGAAGCCTTCTCCGCAAATCATAGAACCAAGACAGATATCAAGTGCACGTTTCTCGCGTGTGTCAATACAAAATCGTAAGTTCATTTTTTTCTCAAAAGAAAATTTTTAACGATAATCAATTATTATTTCTAATCACTCGCTAACCACTTCTAGCCAGCAACTACCAAAAATGATTATTTTTCCTGTTTTTAAAAGGACATTGTAAACATTTGTAGTGTGTTTACAAATACTAACGATCATACCAAATCTTTCGATTTGGTAGGAAATACGAACGATATTAACAGACTTCATAAACTACCTGACTGAAAATTTCGATCCACGATTGTGGCCAAAATTCGATGCCTGCTTGGTCAAGGATTTTCCATGAAGAACTTTCGCCATGATAACTATGCTGACTAACTACTAAGAAATGTTTTGCAGTGCAAAAGCTACCGTCCCAAACTCTAAATTGACCTGGTTTAAGTTTCATTTATTAACCAAAACAATCACTTTGTGACATGAAATGCTACTGAAATCATAAGAGTATTTGTTATTCCAATTACTGGACCAACAAAACCAAAAGGAACAAGGAAGTCTTTTCCAAGACTTCCGTCTAGACCAAGCGCATAGATAAGACCTACTGCAAGAAAGTCAATGGAAAAATTACTGAAATCGGAAGTAGTCTAAAAGTCAGTCTTAAAGTATTCATTTTGTTTCTTGCTGTTTTGGTTGAGTGAAGATGTCTTCTCCTTCCCACCAAACAGTCTCTCCTCTTTTGTAGAATTTTGTTAAGTCGCTGTCTTTTGTGAAGTGGTTGTCGCTTAACTTAATGTAGTTGTTAGGCAAAAGTAGAAACCCGCCGCCTGAATCAATGAGAAGAGAAAGTGGCTTGTGCTCCTGCGGGTGTTTGGAAAACTCTCCAAGCCAATCAATGATTAGTCCTGTGTGTCTACACTTTGTGTCGTCTGACAAAGTTGCAGAGAGACCTTCTAGATAAGGTAGCTTTGAAACAAAGATGTCGTCACCCATGCAACCCCAAGGCTGTCTCCATGATTGTCCACGAAGATCTTCTGATGCACCCAGTGCTATCAAAGGAATTCCACTCCAGTGAGCACCTGATTCAAGAAGAATATGTGTCAACAGCGTTTGTCCTTTACGACCATAAACGCCGTGCAAAATTCCTTCTGTATATCCTTCAGGTAATTGACTTCCAAGAAGAGCGTTTGGAACTTTCACATAAAAGACATCGTTTAAACTTGCGTGTTTCATTTTAGTAAGCTCCATGTTTCAACTTGAGCCTTTACATATTTCGCATCTCCTTCAGTCTTGAATTCTCCGTGTAGAGCATTCAGACGTGGGCTCATCAAGTGCCCTGACATCTCGTACCAGAGATCTACTAAGAAGCAGTGGGCAGTGGGTTCGTCGTCATCCTCTTCAACCATGAAGATATAAAAGTAGGTAAGTGGCCCGCAAGATTGTGGTGCACTTTGGAAAACTTCCCCTACAACTTCTGAATAAAAATCCATCTGGCAAGGTTTCAAATCACCAAAGACTTTGGTTAGTATTTCTTTCACGCTAAACTCGATTGAATTGCTATTTGCATTCAAAATGTTTTAATCCTAGACCATCTCCATATATGAGGCAGGTGTGTAAAAGTCAAAAACGCTGTTATTGATCAATGCTTTTAGACGAAAAACATTTGGGTGATGTTGATCAAGCTCATCAGATTCCAAAACAAGAAGAAGCGTGCCAGGAATCACAAGCTGTTTTGAGATCGAAGAGTGCTTCGTAAACCTCCAAAGTTCACCGGGTTGTGGTCTTTGCATCAAGATCCTCTGCATAAGTATTTTATACTTATTTTGTAACTTTTACACACCTGCTTTACTTTAGACTTGCAATGTTTACAATCGGATACTTCTGAATATCTTTCATTGCTCTTTCAAGCTGAACAAATAAATTTTGCTCTGGAAACTCGTCGTCCAAGTCATCGTCTGTTTCTGTGAGAAATTGAATTGGGTTTTCTGTTACAGAAATCGGAATATTCGGATCATTGTCAAAGTAAACCTCGCCAATGCCGTAGTAGTATTGAGTCATTTCTTTGTCGTAATAGTACTTCACAATTCCGTAACGCCACTTCATATTTATTCCTTTAACTTAACGTGATGATGTTTCCACTGCTTGTAGTAACACCTAGCTTTCCGTCATCGCAGCAAGACCCGTTACTAAAAATAGTTTTGATTCCAAACATAGTTCTTGTTCCGTTGTTTCTGATGTCTTTACAAGAATGAATATGCCCAAAAAGGTGGGCATCAAGACTCAGCGCTTTCACTTTCTTTTGAAGCGCCTTGCAACCAACAAGTTCAATCTCATTTTGGTAGTTGTATGTTGCATCAAGACAAGAGAATGGAGGCCCATGTGTAACAAGAACATTTGTGTCATCAGGAATATGCGACCACTTTTTGTCAAGCTTTGACCGGTCAACCATCCAGGCCCAGTCTCCGTACCGTGGAACCCAAGGTGACCCCCAAAAATTGATACCATCAATTGTCAATCCGCTCTCTAGAAGTAGATTGACACCAGCGTCTTCAATTTCTTGTTTTGTTACAAAGTTTCGCTGAAGAGAAATGTCATGGTTGCCTGGAGAAAAAATCTTATGCTTAATTGGAAGACCAGAAAACCATTCGAAAAAGCTTCGCAATTGAGCAATGTTTTTGAAAGGATCGCCCGTAGACGAAGCGTCTCCGCTATGAACAACAACATCAATGTTATCTGGCACAGTAAGTTGATCATGAAGACAGTGGGTATCAGAAATATGCCAGATTTTCATTGCGTCTCCTGCTTTTATCATAAGCGGCTTTATGATAAATAGCACTCAAAGTTTCTTTAAAAGAAACTTGTCAAAAAGAATCTTCTAGCTTGAATCAAGAATCTTGACTGTTTCTTAGCGCTTCTGCAAATCCTGGTGTTGCGTATGCATTGCGAGTGCTAATACATCGATAAGCTGCGTAATTTCCATCATACCAGTCTTCCTTATTCATTCTCTCAGACAAGATTTTTTGTGTTGCACGTAGAAGAGCATCAGTTTCTACAGGATCTGTAGGCAAGTGCTCTTTAATAGACGAAAAGACATGTGAATCATAAGCCCAAGCCGATTGCAGCTTCTTAACTCGAAGATTTTCTGCAGCGCGAGAAACAATGTCAGCAATCTCGATAGCATCTGACTTTAAAACATCTACGATCGGACCTTGAATCCAAGGATTTTCTCCAGGGAGTCGAATCTTAAGAACGGTATCTTCAGACATTATTTCTCCTAATTAGGTGGACCTACTCCACCCGGTGTTGATTACACGATAATAAGTAAAATCAGACGAAAGAAGATTTTCATTTAAGCGATCATTTTGGAATGCATCTACCAGAATAGAAACGACTTGTTTTTGCAAATCCATATAGCTTTTAGTTCGAGTCGTCACAAGAGAATTTCCGATGCCGTTCCAAACCCTGGCAAGCTTTTTAGGATTTTCTTCAGGAAACTCTGCATTCTTTGCAAGAATTGCTGCCTTTTCAAGGGCTTCAAGTGTGGAAGGCCCCGTAAAGATTTTATGCTCAATCAAGTTAAAGACTTGATTCCACACATAGCTGTAAATCAAAGATGCTGCTTGAACAGGTGGGATCTGAAATCCTTCATCTAGCGGATTTTTGGTGGCGATAACTTGATCAGAACTTTCGTATCTATTACCAAAAGAGTTGTTGTTCTTATAGTATACGACGTACCTGTCTCTTTCTGGATAAACAAGATCGCCCTTATCGTAAGTAAAGATACGAGATACTAGTCTTGCATTTGACATTTGATTTCCAATTTACTTGTTGTTATCGATTGAAATCTTTCCAAAACGAGGAGACTTCAACCATTCTTCCTTGTCAAGTTCTGCAGACAGCTCGTAATCTTTACGATTGCACACACGACAGATATTCTTAACACCGCGATTAATAAAGTCAGGAATCATTGCAACAGAAGTAAAGTTACCGCAGCTATTACAGCTGTTAGTATGAATGTTCATTAAATCCTCTTAAACTTAGTTAAGGGTGTAAGGAAGTAGACCAATCTTTGCGCGCGCTGAATTTGCACGATTCCAGCCTGCGGTTGTCAGATGCATTTGGGATTTCTTAGCACGCAGCTTTTGACCGCACCACACATCATACTTAACATCCTTTGGCGCAAGATCTGACCACAAGACATCTTTGTATCGTGATGAATTGTTAAAATAACCAACGCCTATATTTCTTGGAGAGCCTAGAAAGTTAAACTTTCGAAGACCTAACGTGTAAATTGCGAGTCGTCGAAGATAGTAGGCTTGACTCTGCCCTGAATTGGCCTGCATGCAAATAAGAAGGTATTCTACGCCTGTCAGTGCTCTTTTCATCTAAGACCTCCTGTTAGTATCTTAACACTTATATTAGGGTTTTGCACTCTAAGCATAAGCCTTAAATCGTCGCGGAGAGTAGGCTGGACGATTTTTACAGATCGACTTAATAATCGACTCATGAAGCTGCCAGCGCTCAGAAGGTGGGTCATAGACAAAAAACGTGTTGGTAACCATTCGCCCTTCAGCAATCTTGCGTCCCATCGACTTCACAAAAGGATCTGTAGCCCTGCAAAAAGAAGCGCCATAAGATACAGTGCTATTGTCATTTCGAGTGTAAGCAATAGTAACATTGTATTGATCGTTTCGAAGATAAAAGTAAGAAGTTCTGCTCATTTTGTTCTCCTTTTTATTGTTTTGTTTTAGAAGTTCCAGCAATCACGAGGTGCATATGGACTGCGGTCATAGGGGTGGTTTCCGCTAAAAACGATCCAGCAGATTAAAGGTTCTTCAACATCGTCGTCAACATCGTCGTCGTTGAGAGCCTCGTTAGCATCACTGGTTTGTTTAGTTCGAGGCTCATCATCAGAAAGAAGGACAAAGTCACGAACAGTCTTAGCAAGAGGCCAGTTAGGTTGTTCTGCGCCTAACACCGGAATACATTTAGCAAGAGCAACAGCTTCAGGATCTTGATCCAAAAGGTCGTTTGGATCGATACCTGCAAACGAAAGCATATCACACATTTTGTTAAACATTTCTAGCATGTTTTTCATTTTATTCTCCCTGTAAATCAATTTCATCAATAGGAAACCAACCAAGCCACGATACACAATTTCCCATTCCGTCTTTTACAGTCTTTGTCTCTGCCCGAACAAGAATAGCAGGACGCAAATCAAATAAAGCACTTGAAAAGTCAAGTCGAACAATCTCAAAAAGATCGCCATTCTCTTTGATTCTATTTTTGGTGTGTAAAGAAGAGAATCTATTAGCTTTTAATCGAACCTTCTCACCGATTTTAAGCTCCATTTTGCCTCCTGGAATATCATAATACATAAATGGGTGTTTTGCACTTAGCAGATTTAATCAACTACGTATTTAATCTCAGGATACTTGTTGAGGAACCAGTTAAAAAACGTATTGGATTCTGATTCGCTTCTAAGAATTCGCTGTCGAAGTTGCCCATCTTCTGGATTTTTCCAAGAAACAAATTGTGGATAACTGGAAGTTTTTACAACACTTCCATCATAATCATCATAATGATTGTCATAAAGATCAATATTTTTCATGTTTATCCTAACGTGTTTATCTTTTTAATGTAGAAAGTATAAGTGCTCTGATTGTTTAATCTTCGTCAGAATCACCGAAGTCATCTTCATCTTCATCTTCATCAGAATCACCAAAGTCTGACTCATCACCCATTAGCTCACTAACATCAGTATCATCTTCAGCGTCACCTAAGAATTCTTCTCGAGCCTCGACCATCAGCTGATGTGCAACTGTACCTGTGAGATTGTTACAAACGATATAATCAAGAATAGCTTCATCAGAGATACCGTTCTCTCGAAGGTCTTCGAGAATCTCGTAAGCAGACTTCCGTTTAGTAAAAAGCGAACTCATGTATTTGTTTCTTCCTATATTGTGAGGATATTTTAATTTAACTATTACGGTTTTGCACTCTTCTTTTTATATTCATTGACACACGCCTTAGTCATCTTAATCGCAAGCTCTTCGGATTCCAATGCAGCTGTGTTAATAATACACACACGTCCTGAAGATAGAATCGCTTTGCCTTCAGGATAAAAGAGATTTACATTCTTTTCTTCAGGATTTTTATAATGAAAGTTAGATACCCAAATAAAAGTCAGTATCATCAGTGTAGCGAAAAATATGGCAGGTATCAGAGCAAAATCTTTCAAAATATTCATTTAAATGTTCTCTTAAAAATTGGGGTGGCTGGATTCGAACCAACATTCACGGAGTCAAAGTCCGTTGTCCTGCCCTTGAACGACACCCCAGTGAAAGTACTTCCAACGGGAATCGAACCCGTGTTGCCGGAATGAGAATCCGAAGTCCTAACTGTTAGACGATGGAAGCATCATATCAGTAGAACCTTAAAGAATTCTACTGATGTCAGCGTATCAGCGCTGAGTACCTGTGGTGTCAGTCACTGTACTAGTGGTTCCAGAGGTAGAAGTCTGTACAGAAGTGCTATCTACAGCTGTCTCTGCAGCACTTGGTACGACATCAGGCGCATCAACAGAAGTTGTTGCCGCTGGTGGAGTAGGATCAGCTGGTGGAGTAGGATCAGCTGGTGGAGTAGGATCAGCACTAGGACCAGAAGATGGACAACCTGTTAGTGCAAGTGTAAAGATCATCAAACCAATTAGATTACGCATTTATTATTCCTTTTGTAATATAAAAAAAGACACACTTTGACCGGTGTGTCAGCGGTTTTAAACAGTGCTAACTGAGATCACTCAGCAGCAGTATCGAGAGCACTAGAATCGACAGCCTCACTTCCTGAGTCCTTGTCGCCGCAAGCGCTGAGTAACAGCGCTGCTAAAATAACAACGTTTCGCATATATCACCTCCTTCACATGTTATTTCTAAAACCGAACATTTTTATTCGGAGTTTGTTAGAACCAAATGTTTAAACATTTGGAGCTTATCACGCAGATAAATGGTAGCTGAAGCGGGATTCGAACCCGCAAGATTTTTGATCGGGAGATTTTCTTACCAACTACAGTTTTCACTGCCAATAGATGTTGTTTGTGGTCTGGACTTTCTCTTCACCTTCAGCATTACCTGTTAAGGGCTGGCCGTCAAGTCTCTACACCTTCCCTTTCGGGCTTGGCTCGGGATTGCCATCAGCTTTAACTGTTAAGGTTTCCCCGAATTTGACCAGATTCACTTTTAAGATTTCTCTTAAAGTGCTCAAATTTTACTCTTAAGTCTCCTGCGTATACCTATTCCGCCATTCAGCCATAAAATGGTAGGGAGACAGGGATTTGAACCCTGAACCCGCGGCTTATGAGACCGCTGCTCTGACCGGATTGAGCTACCTCCCCATGTCTTTGTAAGAACCTTTTTCTTACTTCCTTATCTTAACTTGCCTTTGTTTTATTTACACTCTATGAAGATTCTTTTTTATTTTGACCTTTTTTAAGGAAAGGATATTCTTCGCACATTATCAAAATGGTGCGTCCTGCAGGACTCGAACCTGCAACCCCCGGGGTAGAAACCCGGTGCTCTATCCGGTTGAGCTAAGAACGCATATTTTCTTTATTTCTTTTCCTTACCTGCTTATCTTAGCACGCTTAGGTAGCTTTTACACTCTTAAGCATTTCTTTTTTAATCCAGACAGGAATCATGTTTTTAGAATCACCAGATGCAAAGATCGAGGTTTCAGGCACAAGCACAGGTAAAAGATCAATCGATCCTACCCAAATCAGCTGGATTACATCTGCATCTGCAATCAAAGTTTCAATAGAGTTTGGATCAGGATAAAAAAATCCTTTATGACCCTTTATACTCAAGACTACTTCTGATCCCTTTTCAATGAAAGACATTTTCACCTCATTTATACAACGTTATTGTTTAAGAAACTCGACCTTGCAGGCGCTTGACCTCAATAGGACTCGAACCTGAGTCCCCCTGATCCCAAATCAGGCGCTCTACCAGCTGAGCTACACCCAGATAACTAATTATACCAAAAAGATTAAAAATTAATGGCCAAAGGATCTGGGGCCACAAACTTTATTTCTACGCCCGAAGAAACTTTCCAGTCCCTACCATTCCACTCGTAAATGGTACTCTCTGGTGTACCCTGAAGACCGAGAAAATCAATAAATACGCCAACAGGGTTGTTGTCATTTTCTTCTTCAAACCTATCAATAAGTTCTCCGATTTGCTTAAGCAGCTCTTCTTTTTTCATATTAAAATGACTCCCGATCTAAGAAGAAGGTGTGTGGCCTCAGCCTCTTCGAGTGAAGAAAAGATAGCATGTAAACGCCAATGCGTAGGCTTTTCATCGCAACCAACAAGAATCATTCCTTGCTCTAGGCAGCAAAGTTGCGATGAAATCATGTTATCTCGTGAAAAATTCGATGATTGTCCTTCTTCAAATAGATGCTCTGTGAATATTGCTATCCATTTTTCCAAGTTGCCCCCAAAATTTGTTATGGATAGTCCCAAAACTTTTGGGAACCGCCAATATGGACTTCGGGTGGCCCCTGATCTTCCTTTAGCTTTTGCCATTGAAAAGCCGGAATAAAAGCCTTTACAGTATTAAACACAAGCTCTATGTAAAGATGATCGGCTTCATGAAGATAATCTTCTTCAAGAACACAAAGTAAACCTATTTCTGAACCGAACCAAGGGTTTTTTGGCTCCAGGTCAAGAAACCATTGTTGCTCCTCTTTTATTATAGAGAAGGCATCATCGTACATCTTGCTATGTATATCAATATCATCTATCTTTTTGCAGAGTTCGTCATACGAAATGTTTATTCCGTATTTATACTTCTCGTTTTGGTATTGGCCGTAACCAGATATTACAACAGTTATTTGTTGCATAAGATTTAATTACCTTTTTATGTAACTCTTGAATGGTTGGGGCGGCTGGATTCGAACCAACATTCACGGAGTCAAAGTCCGTTGTCCTGCCTTTGAACGACACCCCAAGAACCGGTTTTAAATCCAGTCCAATTCTTCGATTGCTTTCTTAAGATTTTCAAGCCAAGTCATTCTATCTCCAAATTTCAAAGTAAAGAGTGGGTCCTCCGGGGCTCGAACCCGGAACCGACGGATTAAAAGTCCGATGCTCTACCATTGAGCTAAGAACCCGTATTTGCTTTATTTCTTTTCCTTACCTGATTATCTTAGCACGTTTAGGTGGCTTTTACACTCTTAAGAATTTCTTTATACACCTTGACGAATATAGTGAACAAGATGAGTGCAGCCAAAAGAATTGAGACGCTTAATTACACCTTTTGGGCAAGCGCCTGGTGGCATCTGATAATGCTTACGAATCTCTGCAAAAACAACTTGATAAGGAACTCCCTTGCGAAGGGCAGTCTCAGCTCGAAGCGCGCCGACCTTAAACTGGTCATCACTCCAATTTCCTCGTTGTGTAGGTTTCTGCTGGATTAATGGAGCTTTATGATTGCACCCAAAAAGGTGAAGATCAAAACCATCTGCAAGAAGTAATCCGCCTACAGCAAGTGGAATCATTGCAAGCCCAAGTGTAACGCCGGCAAGACTCGCGATTCCGATGACAGGAATTGCAGCAAGAGTAACAAGACCAGTCGCAGCATCATTACAACCCTTTTTGATGTCACCGTCAAAAAAGGCGTCATCAAGCATTTCAAATGCTCCGAACATATTTCCTCCTTCAAAAAGTTTTAGCCATTCTACAAAGATAGCACTATTTTGTTTAAAACAGAGAAAACTTAAAATTTAAAACCGAGTCTCTCCTCGGAGTCACACCACTGAACAGGCGCCTGTCCTTACAGGTGTCGTAAACCCTAGCACGATTTGGTGTTCTAATCTTACGCGGATCACGAAAGAGTTGCCCGAAGGCCCATGAGGAAGTGCTTTCCCTCACCACATTTCAATATCGAGTCCTGTAGGTGACTCTTCGCCTTACGATGCGAACCTCAGAATGATACCTGTCTCCAAAAGAGAGGAAGGCCTGAGAGATTACGTTCTGCGCGTCCACAGAAATGGTAGCAGAAACAGGACTCGAACCTGTGACCTTGTGGGTATGAACCACATGCTCTAGCCAACTGAGCTATTCTGCTTTACGCAGTCTTGAACCCGAAGAATCAAGACTGCAGCCCGGATCAACTCCGCACTATGTCTCCCTGAGGACGGGCGGTGGGTGCTGGATGCGA
>Ga0181349_1000149_pt1 | contig 28681 bp, 27 predicted proteins | sample Su13VDMM110SD_FD_130106 | JGI IMG/M metagenome (GOLD analysis project Ga0181349, IMG submission 130106) | Freshwater viral communities from Lake Michigan, USA - Su13.VD.MM110.S.D | ecosystem: Environmental > Aquatic > Freshwater > Lake | place: USA: Michigan | collected 2013-07-16 | reverse complement strand
TGGTTTATAATCTAATTCAGGTAAGAATTCAGAACATTCTATATTATAATTTTTATTCATTATTTTTAAAAATTCGTCTACAGTATGTTTTCCACTTTTTTTTGCTCCAACGCCGGTGTAATAAATATATTCAACCATTATATATAATAATATATATTAAATCGGCATTTAAAATGTTAAAAGGTGTAAAGGTGCGATTTTACACCCTTGAAGATTTAAAACCGCACCTTTAAAGATTTTTTAAATCTTCAAGGGTGTAAATATTCAATGATGTAAATATAATATTTCATAATCACTATTATTTACATATTCTATATTTGTGTTATTTACTAAATTAAATAGTTCATTTATTTTTTCTGGCATATCTAATGGTGTTACAACTTTATTTAATATGTTTGTTTCTAAATCAGTATAATATATTTGGTTATGTTTAAAATTTTCATTATATTTTAAGTTGTGTAATATATTTGAATCACTTAAACAAATCATTTTTGGTTTAATTATTTCTACAAAATCTATTACATTTTCTAAAAGTGTATTATTTAAATTAAATAATAATATTGTTTTATCTTGTAATGTAGCAAAATCTTCAAACTGTTTAAAATAATTAATTACTTTTTGACATTTAAAATTGCCAGTAAATTTTTCTATGTTTAATCCATATAAAGTGTCATATTTATTTAAAACATTATTATTAAAATTAAAAATATTATTTAAAACTAAAATATTTTTACTTGTTTTTTGTAAAATATCTACTATTGGGGATATTTTGCTGAAATCGTATTCTTTGTTATCAATCAAACAATTAATTTTTAATCTATTTTTTATTTTATAGGACACATTATTTAAATTACATATATTTGTTATAGTTGACATATCATAAAAATTATCATCAATAAAAATATCATAGTTGTAATTTTTAATTAATTGAACGACTAGTGAAACATCCAAACATTTATAGTTATAGGAATTTATTAATACATTTTCTTTGTTTTCTAGTTTGTCTATTATATCATCTTCATTTTTAATAGAAAAAATATATTTATTTTTATATGTGTTACTTGAACGAAACCATAAAATATATGTAGTATTTACATAATTTTTTTCAAAAATTAATAAATTTTTTTTATTGGTTTCAATACTATTTAAATAATTAAAACATAAATTAATATTATTTTGTGCTTTATTTTGTTTTGTGAATTCTTTTATTTGTTCGTTCAATATTTCACAATACGTATTTTTATAGTTTAATATGTGAATAATATTATCTACTAGTATGCTTAGTTCTTCATTGTATATGGATGTTGTAAAATAATTTTTTACTGATAAATTGTTTGTTATTATAATATAACCTTTTGATAATATTTTAAAAATTATGTTTGATATATTTATGTGATTTTGTAAGATTAATATACATTTAATGTTATCTTTTGAATAAATATAAACATATTTATTGTTTTCATCGAAATTCAATAGTTCGTATTTTATACAGTTTGTTTGTTTAAATAAATTTTTTTGAATATCACTTATTTCTTTTTGTTTACTTGTACTATAATTTATTAATAAAAATATATTTTTTTTGATAAAAATTTCAACCAAATCATTTATTGCGTTCATATTACTATCTGTAATACTTTCAAAACATGCGAAGTATCTGTTTTGCGTTATGTTGTTTTCATAATGATATTCTAAATTATTTTTTACGCTAATTACAGATTTTTCTTTTATACAAGATCCATTTTCTAATTTAAACTTGGTTATTAATATATTTTGTTGGTAATAAACTAAGTAGCTATTATGTTCGTCATAAAATAATATTATATAACAAAAAATATTTGTCATTAATTTTTTTGTCTCATCATTATATGTAATTTGTTTTTTATAATTGTTTTCATAATTTTTCTCTATAATAAAAATATAAAATACATTTTCTCCATAAATATATTTTTGATGTACGGGGGCACAAATAATTATGCTGTTATCGCATATGTTTTTATCTTTTATTTTTTGAATATCATTTTCATCAAAAAAATATACATTTAATGTTGGATAATAATACTTAATATAAGAGTAATATATATCATATAATTTTTTTGACCCATTAATGATGCAATTTTTTATAAATAAATGGTTTATTTTTTTATACAGTGTTAAATCCCAATTCCACGCGCTTGTCGGTTTTTCTGCTATTTGTATATCGCTTGTAGTATCGTCAGAAATAAATAGGTCTTTACACACAGCATAAAAATTATATTTATCGTATAATTTTTGCAAACAAACATCTATAGCATTAGTAATTTTATGAGACAGCTCTATAATAGACTCAAATATGGTATATTTTATTAGGATTGAATGTGTTCCAAAAGTTTCATAATCTGGTTTATATACATATTTTTCATTAATTATATTTGATTGTTTTTTTCCGAGGTAAATAAAATCCCAATTGACATTAATATTATTAAATAAATTTATTATTTCTTCATTGTAATTATCTATTATGATAAAATCATCTTCTAAAACTAAAATTTGTTTAAAACCATTTTTTTTGGCATCTTGAATACATAGGATGTGAGACAAAAAACAACCTAACGCGCCTTTTTGAAAATGGTATAAAATTTGTGATTCTGTCATAGAAGAAGTAATTGTGTCATATAATTGTAAATAGTATTTATTTTTTCCATTAATGGCATCTATAAATTTATAATTTTTAAAATTATGGGTTTTTAATTGGAAGTGTGATTTTTGTTTATTTATTTTATTTTTTTTTAAATTTATTATATAAACCATATCATAAAATTTATTGTGTTCGCTCATAAAAATTATGTATAATATTTTTAATAAGAAATAAATTATTCAAAAAAACTACTTAAAGACATATTGTAATTATAATATGTGAAGGCTCCATACAGCAACTTTCTTAATAAAAAATAAGAATTAATTGTCGTATGACAATTGGAGCCTGTATATATTTTATTTTTTAGCAAAGTGGCGCAGCGGGAGCGCATCTGGCTCATAACCAGAGGGTCAAACGATCGAAACGTTTCTTTGCTATTTGCGGGATTTGGTTTCATTTTTGCTTCTATAATTTAATGGTAAAATAGCCGGCTGTTAACCGGCCAACCTAGGTTCGATTCCTAGTAGAAGCGATTTTTTAATTTCATACTTTGTATAAAATTAAAATACTTTTTATTTTTTATGAGATTAATAATATGTTAAAAAAACTTAAACATTTTTTACGGTATGATAATACAATCATAAATATAAAATGTCTTATCCATATTTTGAAGATATTTATATCAATTTTGAAAATAGTCCATTGAATAATAATATATCAGGGAATCCTTGTGAAAATGAGTTTTTTGGTATTCTCAAAATGGTCGCCCCATCTTGTAAAATTACCGAGGCTACACAAGAATTAATTTTTGTTATTGACCGTTCTGGTTCTATGGGTGACTTATGTAGCGATGGACGAACCAAAATGCATCATATTATTTATACATTGAAAAATATGATTTTGTATTTAAATGATTTAAATAATAATGTTAATAATATTAATAATATTAATTTTTATATAACTATTTTTGCGTTTGATAACAAATTTTCGCATATTCTTAAGAGGATAATTGTTAACAATGAAAGTGTGGAGGAAATGATTCGTGTCATTGAAAATATAAGACCACAAGGTAGTACAAATATTGAGATCGCTTTAACAAACGTGAAAGAATATATCGGCGAATTAAGGGGCGAATATCCACACCATAATATTAGCCATATATTTATGACAGATGGTGAGGCTACTGACGGTATTTCTGATTGTGATGCACTAAAAGATTTAGTGTGCGATGACTCGGTTATTAACGCGTTTATCGGTTTTGGCATAAACCACGATGCTATGTTACTTAATGGTATCAGTTCTAAGAAGAATAGCTCATATTATTTTATAGATATTCTTGAAAAGGCTGGATTGGTTTATGGAGAGGTGTTACACGGAATTTTGTATAAATATTTGGAAGATGTCGAGATAGAAGTTTTAAACGGTTTCATCTATGATTTTAAAATGAATAAGTGGACGGATAAGTTATGTCTTGGAAATATTGTTGGAGAAGCAAATAAGATTTTTCATATTACTTCGAGTACTCCTGACTTATGTGAGGTAATTATAAATTTTATTATGACTGATGACAATTTATTTCTTTGTGTACCTAAATTAATTGATACTAATACGGATTATACAAAGTATTTATATAGACAAAAAACGCTCGAGCTATTGTTTGAAGTTAGTCAAAATCAACATAACGTTTTGGATTCACGAAAAAATATATTTTCTCAAATTGTTAATGATGATGAAACTTCAGGAGAACTGAATATTTTAACAAAAAGAGAAAAAAATGAAAATTCCTTAAAGTATAAATTAATTGATTTAATTAAAGATATTAAAAAATATATGCAAGATAATGGTTTGACTGAAGAAAAATTTCTTAAAAATTTATGTGACGATATATATATTTCATATAAAACAATTGGAACGAGATATGGTGCGATGTATTCGTGTGCTAGACAGGTTTCACAGGGTAACCAGAGATGTTATAATGTAACGCAAACGCCAAAAGATATAGGTGATAGAGATATAGATACAAAAGATGAAGAACTAAATGGTTCGTCGTGTAGTATTCCGAAATTTCTTAGTTTAGATAAGACATGTTTACAGCATAATGTTTCAGACTTTTCGGATATGCCTTATCTTACACCTACAGCTGCAAAGTTGATGCGAGATATTAGCTCTAGAGGAGAAGAAGAAGGAGACGCTAATACATTTTCTGCGAAGACAAAAAGTAATTATAGTAATACAAGCTTTACTTATAGTAGTAGCGATGAAGATGATAATTTGTTTACATTTTTAACGAAGAAAAAACATGATTAAAAATTTACCAATTATTTTATATATTTAGGATATATAACCCAAAATAAATGCCACGTCCACTCTAAAAAATATCCAGATAATTTACCGTTGTGAAAGTTTAAAATCCATTCATAAAGGTCTTGATAAAATTTAAGAGGTAAATTTGTTATTAAACTTTTATGTACTAAAAATTGCGCACATCCTTTATATCCGATTAACCAATCTTTATTTGGTAATTTTTCAAATGGTATATACGGTTCAATAAATTGATTATACCATTTCATTAATTCTTTTTTTTGTCCAATATGCGAATACGAATCTAGATAATAGTTATTAATATTGTAAAATAATTGTTTTGAATTTATGGCTTCATTATATCTATCAATTATAGAGCCTGAATGGTGCCAAGAATATTCATCATCGTGAATAAAAAATGTAAAATCTGACAAATTATCATAATGATCTATAATATATTTTAGATAAACTGATGCTTCATTACCTTTATTTATTGGAATATTTAATGGATTACTACTATTTTCTTTATCATATATTAGAAAATTTATATTTTTGTTGTTATTATTTATTTTATATATAAAGTCAACATTTTTTTTGTATCTTGAAACAACAATATTTATGTTACATCCTTCCATAATACATCATATTTATAAAAAATATATTACAAATATTATAATTATTGCTTATTATTATAATTATTAGTTATTATTATAATTATTAATTATATACTCCATAAGTATTACCATACATTACTGACTTTCGGGTGTTGGTTTTGACTTTTACCATTTAGATCTAATGTGAAAGGGCAAGAATAATCCGCGGTTTGGTTTAAAGCTACACAAGGATTACACTTTTTTTCGCTTAAAAATTTGAATCCTGGAATTATATTTTCTAATTCGCTGCTATTAATATCGGTTATTTTTTTGGTTTGTTCGCCAAAAATTTGTCCTTTACCTGTATAGGTTATTCTCTCTAATCCTGAATTATCACTTTTACATTTTATTATATCATCTTCTAAGTGTCCTATTAATCCTGAATTATATCCAAAGTCACCAACACCACTATCTAGTTTTTCTGGGTTATTGATTCCATTTGAGTCCCTATTCTTTATAAGTATTCCATTTATGAGGAACTGACCTTCTTCATTCTGCATTCCCAATATTCGCAAAATAGCTGCTTGGTTATAAATGGTTCTTACGCGATTCGTTTCATCTTGGGGTAAATTTCTTATATAAGGATTTCTACTTACAGCTTCCTCGTATAATTCAATTGCTTCTTGCGACCAAGGCCATCGTCCATTACTATTAAAATAGTCTACTTCTTCCTGACTCGCTTGTGATTCTTGTATCATTTGAGTGTCGAATATGGTATTACGATTTATTGTAGATTGTATTTTTAAAAAATCACTTGTAGATTTATCGGTCCAATTAAAACCTTCTTTCAAACTTATTTTTGAGGTTGATGACATATAGGAATATCTTTTTAATATGAAAACTGTTAAAGCTAAAATTATTCCGTATTTATAGTTTATCGATGTTATTAAAATAATAGATATTAATAAAATTATATTTCCTAAAAATGTGTTTAAGATAGAATTTAATAGATCAGGAATAAAATAAAGTACTAACCATACAAATACCAGTACCGTTAATAGACCGATTAATTTTGTTTTATTATTTTCAGTAAATATATTTTTTAAGTTTTTTAATAATCCCATATATTATTAATTTATTAGATTATTTATTTATTATAGGCTTAAAGAGGTAATTTATATTAGCGTCCTGTCGAGCCGAACCCTCCGTGACCTCTTTCCGTTTCTTCTCCTAGTTCTTCCATTGAACCCACTACTTCTACTACTATTGGTACTAAACTAGGAGCACAAATTTGTAAGTAGCGTTCATATTTGGCACCATAAAAATCTGGTGCATTTATTTCTGTTTGATTTTTACTACTATGAATTACGTCAAACATACCAATTAAATGGCCTCTATATCCAGAATCAATAATTCCTGTTGAATTTGCTAGACGAAGTGGTGTTTTTGAAAGCGAAGAACGAGGATGCATATAATATCCAGTATTATATACTTTTTTTGAATCAGTGTATATTTTAGCCGAACAGCATACTTTTGTATCTAGCTTATTTATATATCCTGAACCATAAAAAGGTAATGCGTCGCTGTTATTCGGTTCTTTACCTGGCGCGTATAAATCGAATCCTGCGTCAATATGATGAGGATTATTGAATAATTTATTATTATGTTTTTCGGCAGCTTGAAGATATTTGGTATGTAGCTCGTTGTCTGAACTGTCAACAAATAATTTTAATAACATTACTCTGTCATAAATGGAAAAAAGATTATTTATAATGAATAAATATTTGTTTGCCATTTCAAAGGTGTATATTTATTTTAATACAGGTTTATTGTTTAAATTGTTTTGAAAAAATATAAAAACAATTTATTTTTATATTTTAATAAATGGAAACGCAAGGTGTATTTGGTTATATAATAGGTAATAAAAAAAGAATTATGTTTGTTGAAAGTGATGCTGAATTACTTTGGCAAATATTAGTTAGAGAAATTTATATATTGATAAAACATTATGGTTCAAAAGATGCATTACAAAGCGCGTTTGAATCTATTAAAACAGCAAAAGGTAAGCCAAAAAAAGAGGAGATTGAACGATATAAAATCTTTACTAATCTGGAGAGTGGTTCTCTAGATATAAAAAAAAATAGCGATTGGACTATTGTTTTACATCTGTGTCAAAGTAGTTTTATAAATATTTTAGAAGCTGGATATATTGTTAACCATACAGAAGAATTAGGTTATGTGTTTTTATTGGATTTTGATAAAGGATGCGTTAAATTTTATAAGAAATTTTTGGAAAAAAAGAGGGAAGAATTAGGTTCTGCCACTTTGGAAGAAATAATGAAGTTTGAAAATATGCCTACGAAAACGTATAATGAAATTGTTTGCGAAATGCAAAGTAGTTTTGCGGACTTTTATAGTAAGTATTTTAATATTAATGAAGAGTTACAAAATTTGTATAAACTTAAGACTAAAGCAAAGAGCGAAGGGGCTGTAAATATTGAAGAAAAAGTTAATAAATTAATATATGATATGGAATGGGAAATGAAAAAATTACATTCTGGAAGAAGAGTATTTTTTAACAGATTAAAAGCATTAGATTTAATTGAAGAGACGTGAATTATAATGTATTTAATAGATAATTCTGTGTTTTACGCCTTTTTTCTCATTTAAAATACTCATTTCAAATGAGAAAATGTCTAAAAATTAAAACTTATTAAATTTTTTATTCATCTAAAACTTTAAGTGGATATAATTCAAAAAATCTTTTTATGATTTTGTCATAATTGTTATAAATGTTTTCAATATATTTTTTACCATTATTTGATATTTCTTCACATTTATCTAAATTATTTATACACCAATTATACATTTCCACTAAATCACTACCATCATTTTTTATGGGAACAAAATGAATATAAGGTTTTATTTCAGCAAATAACCAATTTTCACTTTCAAATGGATAGTTGTGAACAGGACAACAATTTGATGATAAAGCACACAAAAAAGAACTTGCGTAATCATTTCCATCAATATTTAAAAAAAATTTATGTTGTAACATTTCATTTTTATCTATGGCAGGTTTGTAATATTGGTCTAAAAGTGATTTATTGTCTCTATAAACACTATTGCAAAAACTCGAAAACCCAATATCAATGTTGTGATGAATACTAAAATTATTTAAAACTATTTTGCATCTCGTATTTAAATTAAGAATTTGTCTCCCACTGGTTTGTCCTCTCCATATTAAATTATTATCTTTATTTTTAAAACAAATATTATCTTCAGTAATTAATTTTGTTTTATCGGTATAATTAATATAAGGGAACAACACTTGGTTTATGCTATTATACGGACGGTTATGCGTTAATATCAATTCATCAAATTTCATATAATCGTGCCAATTAAATTTTAACACATAGTCATTACTTTCTTTTCTCCAATTATTTTTTATTAATTCTGAGATATATTTATGATTATTTGTATTATTACCATGCATATTTTCTACAAAATTATTGCCATTTAATATATCACTTACCATGCAGTAATATTTACCAGTATTCCATTCTTTTTTTAATTTATTTACTGTAATTTCACTTTTATTTATATAAATTTTTTTATTTTTTATAATTAAATCATAATATTTACCATACATAAATTTTATATGGGGTTTTCTACAAAATTATTGCCATTTAAAATACTAAACACAATTGTAATATCAACGTTATTAATAAATTTATAAAAAAAATGTTGTTCCCAATATTCAGAAGCATTAATTTCTATTTTATGTGAATCAAAAATTGATTGCGTACATTGAATAATATTATTTCTCATTTCATTAGACATTTTAATGTGTGTATTTCTAATATTTTGCTTATTAAATTCTCCATTTTTATTTTTTTGCTTACATATTTTTACCGCATTTGCAACTGCTTCTTCATTTGGTTCAACAATTATCGAATTATTTTGAGTATACCAAGTATCTCTTCCGCCTTTTGAAAATGTAGAGATAACAGGAAGTCCTGATAATAAATATTCACTTGATGAATAACAAGCACCTTCTGATTCACTAAATATACCAGCACAATATGATTGGTTGTAAATTTCATTTACTTTTTCTGGTGAAATTCTATTTTCATTCATAAATTTACAATTTAATTTTGAATAATCATATTTTTCTTTACCAAAAGTAGCTCCTTTTATATAAGCAAGATTTTCTACTTTTTCCGCCAAAAATGGCCTTTTCCATAATTCAGGACGGCAATTCATAACCATATCATATTTTATTTCATTATTACTAATAGTAAATATGTTATAATCTAACAAACAATTATGATTTGCTAGAATTGAGTTAAACCCATATTCATAAGAAAATAATATTCCATCTAAATTTGGAGATAAAAAAACTATATTTTTTTTATTATATGTTTCATTTACAGTAAATAATGAGTTTATAGAATTTTCATATAACCATTTATGAAAATAACAAGGCCAAGTAATTAATGTATATATATCATTATTTAATAAATGCAATATTTTCCAGTTATGTTCTAGCCCTTCTAAATGAATTATTTTTATTTTTTCATCACTATAATAATTTACAAACCTGGAATGTTTTTCAAACGCCCAACTAGGCGGAGTATTTAATTTAAACGGTTTATAATCATTAAACGTTATATTAAATTCATTATTAAATTCATAATTAAATTCATATTCTAAACACCAAGTTATTTCATCTTTATTGGAGCAAATAAAAAATAAATTATCTTTATTAAATTCTGGATTTTTTTTATTATTTTCTAAATTATTTTTTATGGCTAGAATATCTTCTTTAGTTTCATTCGTCATTATCAAGTAATATTTGTTAAAATTGTTAGCTAAATAAATATACTTTATTATGCTTTTAAAATTTTGGATATAAAATTTTACATCCTCTTTAGTTATATAAATGCTTTTAACCAATAAATCATTATGTTCCATCAAATAATATATAACAAATATTATATTTTTTTATGCAATAAAAGGTGTTTTTTGTGATATATTGTTTTCTATATTTGGTACTTGAGACGGCTGTGTTTGGGTATACCAAGTTGGCGGTTCCAAATAAACCGGATTTAAATTACAACTACTACCGAAACTCGTTATACTAGTACCTCTAGCAGAATAAGAAGAGCCTGATGTAGTAGCATAAGGAAATGGCTTTTGTGGGCCTACTGGATTATTACATCCGCGTGTAATGTATAAATTATATTGAGCGTAAGAAACAGGTTGGTAAAGTGTCTTTGTATATGGACCATTACTAGCCATATCGTTATATTTAAATCCAGCAGTAGATGTACCTGGAGTACATAATGTGGGTCCAGTTGGTTTAATATTATCAGTATATGTACCGACATTATTGACTTTGAGGTTACAAACTGTTGCGGCTGCTTTATTCTGGATGTATAACCACTGACTTGCTGAATCCGTCTGGTTTCCTGTATAATTTGGTTGGACCCAAAAGTTAGGATATTGTCCGTTATTTATCCATCTATATTTCTTTTCTAACATTCCTTTTGTGGATAATACAGAAGGCTTAATATAGTTATATTGTGTTCCCATTGTGTCTACTATACGTGAATTCATAACAGGTTCGACGACTGGCGTGGTATTACTATTTGAAACGGCGCCTGTAGATTGATACTGTGTATTTCCTACTAAAACAGCAGACGGATATTTACCGTATGTACCTCCCCATCCAACAGGAACAGTTCCCCTATAAGGCGTTCCTGATTTTGACATTTTCATATCTCTTCCTATACCACCTATATTTCGGCGACCACCATTTATTGAAAACCCTGATTGTCCGTATGTTTGTATGGCTTGCTTTAATGAGGTTGTTGATGCGCCAAAAGGTCCTTGAAGTAACCATACACCACCTGGTTGTGTGCCTGACCTCTTAGACCCATAATTTATGATAGATTTCTTTTTAAAAGCTGTTAATGACATTATAACATAATGTGAGATTTCTTTTTTTTTTATTTCAAACGGCTGATTGTTGTAAAAATATATTATTTTATAATAGTATGATAAATTTAAATATTTACACAACCTTGATTACATCTGTTATAATACAAGTAATAACAGGAATTATTGAAATTATTACTCTATTTATTAAAGTGCCGCTTAAGTTTTCATTTTTTAAACAAATGATGTTGTTGGAAATATTAGTACAGTTCATAGAAGGATCGTTTTATATATATTGGTTGTATAATTTTAAAAAAATTTTAAATATTACTCCAAAACGATATTTTGATTGGATAATTACAACTCCAACCATGTTAATAAATTTAATTTTTTATTTAATTTTTTTACAATATAAAGATAATAATATAAGCGAAAAACTAAATTTTTTTAAATTATTTAACAAAGAGTTTTATACTATTATTACGATTTTGTTACTTAATTGGGCTATGCTTTTATTTGGTTACTTAGCTGAAACTTCTGTAATTCCCGTACTATTAGGTGTTTCGTTAGGCTTTATACCATTTTTAATTTATTATTATATTATTTATAAAAAATATGCTCTTTCAAGTAATGATGGTTTACATGTTTATTTGTATTTTTTCTTTTTTTGGTCTTTATATGGTATAGTTGCTGTTTTACCTTATAAAATTAAAAATATGTGTTATAATATTTTGGATTTATTTTCGAAAAATTTTTTTGGTTTATTTTTGACTTATTTAATATTTACTAATAGATATTAATTCTCATAATATTTTGTTATAATAATAAAATACTTCTACTCTTGGGATTCTTTTCTAACATTCTCTCTAATAACCAATATAACTTTGTACCTCTTATATGGATATTTGCGAGGATTTCTTTTTCGTCTGTTTTTTCGTCTTCAGTAAAAAGATATAATATTAGGTTTCCTAAGCTGTAATAAGATGTCTTATAATGGATATATGATGGTATCTCTTTAATTGTCATTAATTCAGGCGATAAAAAAAAATCGGTTGGCGTAAATGGTGAACTTACTATTATTGTTTCTTTATTATTATAAGTTTCTATCTCTTTTAAATATTCGTTTGACAAATAAATAAATTTATTATCATCTATAACAATTATATTTTCTGTATTATAACCTAAAAAGGTATGGTTTTCATATAATATTAAATATTTTAATTGAATAGATAAATCGTTAATTATTTTACTTATAATTGGAATAGGTAGTCTTCGTGTACCGTTACAAATGAATTGCTCTTTATGAAAGTCATTAAATGTTTTCACTGAAGTTGCGTTAAAAATAAGTATATCATATTTTTCTGTTGCTGTAGGACCTAAAATGATTTTTGTTTTTGTTATGGATTTTATTAGTTCTTCACTATAGAAGTTGAAAAGTATTTTAAATTTATATTGGTTTTTGTTGGGGTTATGAGATACTTTAAAGTCGTCTTTGGATATTATTATATTCATTTTTTATTTATATTTGTTATACTTTTATATTTTTTTATATTTTTTTATATTTTTTTATATTTTTTTATATTTTTTTATATTTTTTGAGTTTTCGTTTTTTTGTTTTGATATATTATATGGAAAAATATGTGGTTTGTATGTTAATAGGACATGGATATTTTTTAACAAAAGAAAATAGTCAAGGATTAGCGGAACTTGTACCTATAAATTTGAATCCTTTAACATTAAGTATTTGTACGTTAGCGCCTACTGGAGAATCTTGTCATTATTCGACCGACGCTTTAATTGACTTAAAAGATGTTACAATTGATTATTCAAGTAAATTCAATGATGAAGACGTTGGTAGGAATTTTCAACAACTGTTTTATTCGGCACAATTAGGTTCACAATTAGGATTACAATACGGACATCCCGAATGGGGAGGTTATTTCATTTAATTGTGGGTTTAAATTAGGATTTTACAAAAATAATACGTATTATGGTCAACTATTATGGTGTGGAGTTTACAATTGTAAATACAATAAATAATAAAATTGGCATTCAGTATAATAAGGGTTTGGATTTATATTTGCGTCATTTATTTTTTTCATACTTTTTCTTATCATTATAAAAATAAAAAAAGTGTGGGATGACTTTATCCTCTTATGAGGCTTCGAGTTTTACAACACTTAACGGCAACCCACTTTTTTTTATTATATTTATTTATTATAGTTATTATATTTAGTTATTATATTTATTTATTATAGTTATTATATTTATTTATTATAGTTATTATAGTTATTATAGTTATTTATAATTCGCCTTCTTCTTTTTCTTCTTCTGTTATTTGGTCTTCTCTTGTTATTTGGTCTTCTCTTGTTATTTGGTCTTCTCTTGTTATTTGGTCTTCTCTTGTTATTTGGTCTTCTGTTTTTTGGTCTTCTGCTATTTTTTTTAATGACGCTTTTATTTTACGTTGTTTTGGTAACACTTTGTTTTCTTGTCTTGTCGATGGAAGCGGCTGCGAGTTTGCTTGAGTTTTTGGCTCTAAATCTTTTTTTTCCTTTTTCTTCTCTATGTTACGCATTTGTAGCTGTCTTGGTATAAATGCTGGTGCTAATACTTGTTTTTGTTCTGTTATTGGTGGTGTAACTTCTCCAAGTCTTGGAGCTATTTTTAGCGGTCTTATTTGCTCTTGATTTGGTCTTTTTTGTTCGCAGTTATCATCATCTCTACGTCTTATAGCAGGTCTTGGTCTTGGGTCTTCATATCTTTGTTGTCTTGTGTCTTCGTGTCTTGGTCTTGACTCATAATAATCATAAGGTCTTTGTCTTGGGTCTTCGTATCTTGGTCTTGACTCATAATAATCATAAGGTCTTTGTCTTGGGTCTTCATATCTTTGTCTTGGGTCTTCATATCTTTGTTGTCTTGGGTCTTCGTATCTTGGTCTTGACTCATAATAGTTGTACTTTTCATCTGGATATTTTACATCGTCTTCATCAAACTGGATAGTTGCGCGTTTTGTTACTTTTTTGTAATTTTTTTGTTCTTCTGGTATTACTACTGTTGTATGTTCTTTTAAACCTGTAACTTTCCAAAACCAAGGATCATCATAAATAATTTTTACCTCTTTACCTGTTAATAATTTAGTACGGACTATATCCGCATTTTCATTTCTATACCATTCGTTGAAATGGACGTAGACTAGATTATATTTATCTCCATTGGCTGCTTGTCTGCTTGCGAAATCAACTGCTTTGATATTACCGATATTTAAGTCTCCGAATATACGACGAATTCGTTTTTCGTCAATATTTGGGAAAACACGAGGTATACATATAGTTGGCATGTTAAGAGATACTGATGAGTTCATTTTATAAAATTATTTTGAATTTAAAATTATATGAATTTAAAGTTTGAAACTAAAAAGCAAAGGTATTAACGCTGCTTTTATTATTTGTCTTTAAAAGTATTTCAATTTTTTTATTTAACGAGCAATAATTATATTACTAAAAAAATATAATTTAAATACTTATCAATTTTTATAAATAATATATAAATGTTTCAATATATTATTGATTTTTTAAGTGATGTACGAATTAAAGTATTAAATTTTTTTGTCTCTTTTGGTGTAGAAAGTGAGATGCTATTAAATGAATATGGTGGATGTAATGATGCGATAGATTAACAAACTTATTTATTACCTATAATAAAGCATATTAGGATTTATGAATAATTTATAACCATCATTATATAAAGCAAAATTTAAAGGAACGTGTTCGCATATAACTTGCCCTTTATATCCACTATTTGATTTCCAAAAAATATCTGTCAATTCATCTTTATATCCGTGTGGAAATTTATTACATTTATTTTGTATTTTCTCTATAACATTATTGGATATGGTATTATTTTGTAAATAATTTCTATAAAATTGTTTTACGTTTTCATTGACGATAAAATCGTATTTATAATTTTTTAAAATTTCTTTTTTATATATACCAATGCCATTAAATGCGGAAAATACTGGAACCAATTCATTTTCAAACTTGTAACTAGGCAAATTCCAAAAACTTTCACCAATTATTTCTGGACCAAAAGGGAAAAAAGATGTTCTTAAAGCATAAAGGTCATAGTAATTATATGAATTAGCGAAAATTGCGTCCCAGTTAGACGATAAATTAAAACTATCTAAAATACCGGGAATATGCCATCCATTTGAATCAAGGTCTACAACGATAACGTGAGTAAATTCATCATATTCTGGTTTATTAATTTCATTTAATAATTTATTTCTAGCATTAGAAATATGTTCTATTCGGCACGGATGATTACTTCCAGTAACTTCTGTATAAGCCCATATTTTATTGTTTTCTTTTTCATTGTTTCCGGATATATTTTCGCATATTATTTTGATGTTTTTATTTTTTATATATTTATTTAATATTCCTTTCGTATTATCGGTTGAATCATTTTCGTATATTACTATTTTGAATTTTTCAAAATTACTACCTGTCTCTAAGGCGTGTTGTATGTTTTTTTCTATTGTTCTTTCTACATTTTTTACTACACCGCAAATGATTACTTTTTGTGATTGTGATAACATAATATAATATTAAATAATAATAAGTATATTATATTTAAACGTTTTTTTAGTTTATAAATTTTTAGTAATGTGAAATTTTATATTATAAAAATAAAAAAAATGAAATACTTTTTTATTTTTCTTTTGGTTGTAGCGTTATTATTCGGTATCGGCTTTCAAAAGTTATTAACAAAAGTTTATTATTACAAATATTAAATTATTAAAATATGTCTATTAATCTTGCTTTACTTTTTACTAGTACTGATGCTAAAAAAGCTCTTAATATAAAGGAGAGACAATATGAACACAAAGATAAAGAGGTAAGAGACTTGTTGTCTAAAGAATATTTTACAACTATCAATACTCGCCCTGTTTACCAAAGGGATCCTCGTTGGGAACTTGATAATATGAATAGTTTTATTGACAGCGTTTTTAAACAGCGTTATATTCAACCTATACTTATGTATAAACTTCATCCAGAAGACCTAACAAGTGAATATAATGGTTGTGACGAATATGAATATGAAGTAATGGACGGTCAGCATCGTCTTTACACTTTAAACGCATTTCGTTCGGCAACATTACACGTTCTTCCACATATTTCAAAAAAACCATTTATAGTTCATTGGGTTATTGAAGTGTTAGACGATAATGGGTATAAAAATAAAAATTATGTTTTTTATAAAGAAACAGAAGATGTCATTAATTGGTGTCGTGAAACTGGTATAACACCTCAATTTTTACCTAAGGAGGGTAAAAAATTTTTCGACAATACAAACATTAAACTTACTACTATTACTTCGAAGTTAACTATGCATGAGCGCAGTGAAGAATTTATGTCTCTACAGAATGGTGTACCTGTTCGCAACTCGGATTACTATAAAAATATGACTTGCTGCACACTTATTGACTATTTACAGCGTAACAATACAGAAACTTTAATGAAACAAATATTCTTCAGCCATTGTTCTAAACAAGCGTTAAATTTTTGGACTCAGTGGGTTTGTAGATGTTTCTTGTTATTCAAAAGGTTTAAAGAAGGTGATACTACGGTTGCTCCTGTTTCGGAGACTTTCTTATTTAGGGATACTGAAATCAATAAAAATATTGAATCGAATCATACAAATTTTAATCCGTCAGAAGAAGTTTTGGGTGATTTTTATAATGTTTTTAAAGGATTTATTGAATTCTTAAAAAATTTGAGCGAAGATATTGAATTTAACCCTACTCAGATTTTCGCTATCTTTTACCACTTATGTGACGAAACACGTGATATTGGAATACTTTCTAGCCATATGGCAAAATTCTCAAAGGCAGGTAAAGGAAAAAATTTATGGGTATCCAAAAAAGGATGTAACAATGAAATGAGGAGAACATATTTTAATGAATGTGTCGAAGAGCTTAAAGGAATGATTGAATTAGCTATACCTATTGACAAAAGACCTATTACAGGTAAAATTAAAAATGAAGTTTGGAAAAAATGTGTTGACGGTAAGTGTTTTATTTGTAAAGAAACTAAAATTAAAAAAAAAACTTTTGAAGTAGGGCATATTGTAGCGAGATCTTTAGGCGGAAAAATGGAAATTGATAATTTACTACCTATGTGTTTTGATTGTAACCGAAGTATGGGAACAAGAAATGCTCTTGAATATAAAAAAGATACTTATCCTTTTACTTATTAATTAATTTTATATTTTATATTTATTATTTATTATTTATGGGTTGCCGTTAAGTGTAGTAAAACTCAATTCCTCATAAGAGGATAGAGTCATCCCTTTTTTATTTTGTATTTTTCGTTGTTTTATTTTTTTTTCGTTGTTTTATTTTTTTTTCGTTGTTTTATTTTTTTTTCGTTGTTTTGTATTTTTTGTCGTTTTATTTTTATTTATTATATTAATTTTTTTTGATTCATTTAGTAGTGGTGATGGTATTTTTTTTAATACAAATTCTGCCATTCCATTACCTCTTACTTTTATATCTCCATAATCGCCATATTGTTTCTTTAATTTGGTACTGGCTTCCATCATCGGCTTTATTCTGTCTTCAAATCTACCTAAACCACCTTCTTTACCATAATATTTTGTTACAAAACCGATTTTATTAAATCTTAAAACAATACCATCGTGTATAAAATATTTTATTGTTCTTTCTACATCTTCTTTTTGACCGGTTTCTTTTGTTATTGTTAATTGAATTTCTTTACCTTCTTTAGTAGAAGATGGTCTATTTATTATTCCATAAAAAGCGCCAACAATATAGTTTAAGTCTGTTGTCATTTCTTTTCTGGCTTTTCTGAAAAAAGGATTGAAAACAGCATATACACCCCAAATATAAGACTTATATTTAACACATTCTTTAAAGGCTTCTTTTATGAAATTATCTAAAGTGTCCTTTTTAAATCTAGACGAAAGCGATAAATCTATTCTCTCTATATCGTCATCTAAGAACACAATTTGTTTGTTAATTGGTTGATGATCCATAATAAATTGTCTTTGTTGTACTAGTCCTTTTTTTCCTATTATTAATTTGTTATAATACTTTTTATCTAGTGTGTTTTCGTATAAGTTATAATCTTCTTTATCTGCGACATAAACATTTACTAGTTTTGGACTTATTCCGTTTTCAAATAGTGTTTTTAGTGTTCTTTCGTTACATACATTAGCTCTCTTATAACTTGGTATACAAATAATATATTCATTCATATATATTATTTTAGTTTTTTATTTTTTATTTTTTAGTTCTCAAATTTTTAAACGTTTTATTATGTCTAACCATAAATTTTTTGGTTTTTCCTTTTGTCTGTTCCCATATGCTTTTCCTCAAATAGCAAACTATAGATAATCTTTTAGCGTCTGGTGATTCTAATATAATCGGTAAATTTGCGTGTGGTTGATGGACGTCCATATATAATATATCGCCTGTTCTTACGTTTACTCCAAGTCCGTATTGTGGGAAGCACGTTTCGCCGCCCTTATATTTTCCGTGTTCTATTACTGCTAAATTACCGAATCCTTCTATGTCGTCTCCTTTATCCGTATGGACGGTTGTTTGGAAATTCACATTTGTCGTTATTGTAGTAAAAGAAGTGCCGTCAATTCTAAAAGGTGTTTGGTTTGCTTTTTTTCTTTGTTTTCCATAATTTTCGGGTATATATAATTCATAGTATTTATCGATTTCTTTAATAAGTGGTATTATTTTTTTATATTTATCTTCATTTTCAGCAGTGAAACGCGTTGGACGTACTGTTATTTTTGGAAGAGTTTGTCCGTTTTTTTTAAATAGGTATTTATGTATTGGGGATAATTTATCGAAATAACCTAATATATTTGACATTACTTTGGGGTTGGATCTTACGTTTCTTGATTCACTACCAGTTGCGTTACCTCGATTTGAAGATACATTTGTCGCGAATTTGATTACGTTATCGTAGAATTCGTCTACGTTTTTCTTGCTTAATTTATTTTTACGAAATCTTAATAGGAGGTTTCCTTCTTTTGTATAAACGTCGGTGTCTTCATTGATAATGGTTTTAATACTATTAGGTTTTATTTTTTTATTTAATATTGATGGTAATTTATCGTCTCCGTAATCTTTATCTACGTAATATACTGTTACGTTTCCTTTTTTTTCTTTTTTAATAATCATTTATATAATTTATGTATATATTTTGTATATATTTTAAATTGTGTCAGCTTAAAATTTTAGTCTATAGTTTTGAGAATAGAGAGAAACTTTTAAAATATACGCATCACATTAGAAATATGAAGCCTTTAAATAGGGATATGATAGAAAATGTTTGTAGAATGTCGATTGATGAAAAAATGAATATAATACTTGCTCTTAATGATATGTTAATACATTTAGTTGATATAATGGATGATAATTTTAGTTATTAATTTTAGAAGTAGAGAGAAAACTGTACTATCGTATTTCACTATAAAATCCAGTATATAACTATGTATAACCAATTGTTAGCCTATATGGTGTCATTTTGCGTGCGAACTATATAACTGTATTAAATACCATATAACGGACAAGAAATGAGTGACAAAACGAGAAATCGGTGACAATTTGATATAACATAAACCTCTTATAAGGTATAAACCTATAATACTAAGAGGCAAAGAAATGAGTGACAAAACGAGAAATCGGTGACAAAATAAAAAAATGAGTGGGATTACTTTTATCCTCTTATGAGGCTTCAAGTTTTATAACACTTAACGGCAACCCTTTATACATTTTTTATTATTATTTTCATTATTATTTTTATTATTATTTTTTTAACGATAATTAGCAGGTAAATCTTGAAGGGTTAAATAACGTTTTGCTCTTTCAGTACCGCTATAAGGCATCGATTTAATTCTTGAAAAATCACTACCAAATACGACGACAGTTTTCATCACTTTGTATGCGAATTTTGGGTTACTAGCTTGTGCTAATTCAATAAGCCAGTTGATTTTATTTTTCACGAGTTTAGTAACTGGAGTACCAGTTTTGCGACACGTACAGTAAGTATACGCTCTCCAGTGGAAACCTCTTGGTGTTAAAGATGGTATTTGATGTCTTGCCTCTTTACGACTAAGTAAAGGTAAGAATTCAGGACAAGTCGCAGCATAATTTAAGAAAGAGACGAATAAATATGCTGGTTCTGGTCCACTACATTTATCCATTACACTATTAAAACTATCTTTGATGAGGGAAACACGCACATCATAAGGTAAATAGCCGCGAATTAATAGCATAACATCTTGTGGCATTATTTGTATTTTTCTTAAAAGTAGATCGTTTGTAATATATTTTTTTATTTTTTTTGTTACCTGTTTTTCTTCTTTATTAACAGCCGCAAGATTTTGCTCTAGCTCAATGGTATTGATTTTAAGTTGTGTATCAATTATTTCATCAGTTACTTTTGCTTTATTTTTTACTAATGAACCAAATTCGCTTGCTATTTGTTTTGTAAATCTAGCTGAGTCTTTCATTCTCTCGTGAGCCGCATTCATTCTAGCTTTTGCTTCATCAAACTCTCTAATAGCTACCTGATAGGCATCATTTTCGTGAGCGAGTTGTAGCAATGCTTCATCTCTTTCATACCTGACAACGTCTAAACCATTTACTAGCGTTTTTAATGCCTTCTTTTTTTGAATTAATTTTTCGTTGAGATTTTGTAAAGTTTTTGAAGTAAACATTTTAAATAAAGGATTGAATAATTTTTAACAGATTTGAAACCAACAGGACAATAAACTATACTTTTCATCTAAATATAAAAATATTAATTCATTTTTTTTATGTTTAAGCGACTAATGAGATTACTAAAAATTTATAAATTTATTTTGGAAAGTAGAGAGAAAAATAAAAAAAGAGTGGGATGACTTTACCCTCTTATGAGGCGATCGAGTTTTACTACACTTAATGGCAACCCTTTTCTTTTTTTTTTTAGTACCTGTGTTTAATAGTCATCATAATCACTGTCCTGATCGTATTTATGGTAACTCGCAGCATCGTGCCAATTTGGTATTATATCTTTGTCATATTCGGCATCTATAATTACTATTGGTCTAGGGCATTCGTATTCATTGTAGCAAAGTTCGTTATGCCAATAGGTATATGTGATTACTACGATATCTGGACCATATAATTTTGGTTGTTCTGATGGCTGCTCGTATTTAGCTAAGCACCAAGTCGTATAAGTTAAGTTATTTACCAAATCATAATAAAAGTTTGGCGTATTATTTTTCTTAAAAGTTAACATATTATTAATATTATTATATTGAGTTAAGTCAAAAGCGGACATTTTTGAGAGATTTTTAAAAATCGTAAAGCAATAGCAAATATAATATGATGTAAATGATTTGTTGAAAAAGTATTTCAATTTTTTTTATTTTATATAAGAATTTGGTATGACCTAATTTTTATATTTTTTATTATTTTGTAACGATAACTTCTTTTGTAACATTTTTAATTATTTTTTCTTCTTTTTCAAAATCATTATCTCCTTGTCCGCCCATTGTTTCTATAATTATTTTATTATATTGGTCTGAAAAATTTGATGACGACTTGTTACAATCAGGATGAACTTCTCTAAATATAGGCAATAATTTCATATTTTTATGAGCTATTTTTTTTACCATTTTATGCATCATTTTTTTGTCATCATCTTTTTCCCACTTGTTTTCATCTTTAACATATATAGTTTCTCTCTTTTTATCAGTGCAATGAACTGGTCTTTTAGTTACATCAAGGTTTTTAAGGTTTTTTATTATAATATCTGATATTCCTTCTACATAACCTAAATTACCTACTTTTTCTAAATCACCTAACTGTAATTGTATTGATTCTACAAAGTCCATTATATTCATAGCATTTTTGCATGTTTCGTTTAAAAAAATTTGTAAGTTAAATGACTTATTATGCGAATTTGTTGTTGTTGTTGTTGTATTATGTGTTCCATTTTCAATAACTTTTAATATTAAATTTTGTTGTTCTGCCATTATTGTTTTTAATTCGCTATTTTCTTTAACTAACAGCATAATAAGGTCTTTGTTTGTTGTATTTATATTTTCATCAGTCATACATTTATTTTTATGTTTCCATAATCCTGTCCTACTTTCGTATTTTTTTTTACATTTATCACATATATACACGTTATTATCGTGTTCCTCATTATTCTCGTTTTTCTCGTTTTTTTTGTTTCCATTTGTTTCCATTTGTTTCCACGCGTGACTGACTGAATGTTTGCGTGTGGATAAATGTCTCGACCAGTCAGAGTGATAAAAGCATTTATAGTGACATTTTTCGCAATAATATGTCGGCTCGATTTTCTCGTTTTTTTTGTTTCCAATTGTTTCCATATATCTCATAATTATAATTTCCTTCTAAATTATTTTTTATAAAAATTAAAAATTATGGTAACAATTTTAAAAAAATTTAAAATGTATTGACACGCTATTTTTTCATTATGGTAACAAATTCAGTTTTTTCATAAACTTTTTTTGGAAAATAAAATTCGGACATTTTTTTTGTCCGTTTTTGAAATTCCCAAAAAAGTTTTGAAAAAAAAACTTAAATTTTTATATAATAAATCCGAAATTAAACTTAAAGAAAAAATATAAAAAAAGATTGGGATTACTCTATCCTCTTATGAGGCTTCGAGTTTTACTACACTTAACGGCAACCCATTTCTTTTTTTTATTTTTTTCTTTTTTTTTATTTATTTTTTATTATATAAATTATTTATTCTTTTTGAGGGCATCGAAAATATAAATAAGTAGCATTATTATAAATCTCTGATTTTAAAAATAGGCAGCCTTTTTTTTCTGATAAATTTATTACTTTTGTTAGTGTTTTAGCATGGTCTGTCGCAAATAATCCCATGTTTACTGATATAACCTTTACTTCAGCGTTTATGGTGTAGGCAATAATGAGAAATACTATAATTATTAAAATATTCATTTTTTGTTCGTTAATTGTCAATCGTTAGTCGTAAATTAGATTTTTTTGCAGTTTTACTGGTTTAACAGGATTTAATATGCTTTCACTATTATAAAATTAAAGTATTTCAATTTTTTTGTTACAGAACTTATTTTTTAAATTACTAAAAATTTATTTATAAAGAATAACTTAAATTGCAAAAGGGACGAGAAATGAGTGACAAAACGAGAAATGAGTGACAAAAAAATTTGGGATGACTCTACCCTCTTATGAGGTGTTCGAGTTTTACTACACTTAACGGCAACCCATTCCATTTTTTTTTATTTTTTATTTTAAATATAAGTTATTAAATATATAAGTTTATTAATATTCGTCATCTGAGTCGCTGTCTAGAGCAGCCCAATCCATTTCGCTTGCTTTTAATGTAGATGGTTGATAAACAAAAGTCATATAGTCGGCATCATTATCATCATAATTCTTATTATTATAAACATTTCGGTCAGCTTTCTCTCTTCTTAGAACCGGCATTGGAGGAAATACGTGGAGTTCTGTTTTCGGTTTTATTTGTTTAGATAGTTTAACTGTAATTGGTATTTTATTTGTTTCTACGACTTCGGGTTCTTTTGCGAGTGCTGACGCATAACTTACCGCACTTGTTGATACTGTAGTTCGTTTAAGTCCGCTACTACATAGGGCTGGAAATTCTTCTTGCACTGCTTTAACAGGCACCGATACTGATTTCATTACCTTTTTAACAGCCACTTCATTATCAGATTCGTCGTCTAATAATTCCTCAAATAGGTTGGCTGGTTTTCTCTTTTTTTCTGATACCTTTTCGGCGACGATATTTTTGTTATGTTCGGCTTGTTTTAATGCTTTGGTTTCGGCCTTTTTTTTATCGGCGATGACTTTACAATATCCTGCGGTATGTCCTGAGCCAGCACAATAAGTACATTTTTGGCTGAGAAGAGTAGGACAGGCTACTTTGCCGTTGGGTCCTGGCTCTGTTTTGACATAATGGCTAGTATATTCTTTTTCGGTTTTACCAGCATCATAACAAACCTTACAGAAAGGTTTAATAGATTGTTTATTAGTATTGCGAGATGACATTTTTAAAGAATAATTGCTTAAAAGTTTTCAAACTTGCGAACAGGGGGAATATAACTATGCATTTCACATTCAAGTAAATAAGTTTTTCAATTTTTTTTATTAGTCTTTGAAAAATATAAATACTAAAAATTTATATTTTTGTTGGCGCAAAAGTATTTTTTATTTATTTTTTTTTACTTTTTTTACTTTTTCTCTCTACTTTCGCTATAAAATAAAAATGAAATACTTTTTCACAAAATTATTTAATTCATAGTTGATATATTTTATGGCGAGCATTTTAAATGACTGAAATAACTGAAATAACTGAAGAACGTATGTGTCTTTTTAAAAAATATTTGGATAAAACTGGTATGGATCATAAAGATTACCAATATGACGGTGTTAAATGGTGTTTAATTAATGAACTTAGAGATAACCCACCTTACGGTGTACGTGGCGGCTTTATTGCTGACGAAATGGGATTAGGTAAGACTATTATGATGATTGGTACGTTTTTTTGTAATTTTATGTTAAGAACACTTGTTATTGTCCCTCCTATATTGCTCGACCAATGGTTCGCACAAATATATAAGACTACGGGGCATAAAGCTATTATATATCACGGAGATAAAAAGAAGAAAATACTCATTCAGGATTTAAATAGAGCTTGTATTGTTATTAGCACATATAGTGCTATTACTTTAACTAAACACCAGATTATTCATAATGACGTATCACTCTTACATAAGGTTAAATGGTCTCGTATTGTATTTGATGAGGCCCATCATTTAAGGAACTCTAAGACTACCCGATTCGCTGGCGCTAAGATGTTGAATGCGAATATACGTTGGCTTGTTTCGGGTACTCCTATACAGAATAGAAAGAAGGACTTTTATAGTTTATGCTCTATTCTTCGTTTGACAGCCAGTTATTTCACTGATTCCAATAATTTGCGCGATTTAGCTAAAAACTTTCTTATTAAGCGTACTAAAAAACAGGTTGGAATACAGATGACAGACATTATTCAAGATAAAAATATAGTTAACTGGAATAATAGTAGAGAGAAACGTGTCTCGGCTATCATTCATTCGGCGTTAAATTTTAGTGGACTCACACCCTATCAGAGATTTGATATGGCTGGTAATAACAAAATGCTTCTTATGTTACGAGCTAAACAGTCTTGTATTTTTCCTAAATTGTTTTCCAAGCATTATGATTCTCTTGTTAGTACCGGAGTTATACAGAATGATTCATATTATAGGGATGCTTTTAACAATAGTAGCAAGTTGGATTTTGTTTTAAAAACCATTTTAGAGAGAAAAGATAATGGTTGTGGCAAGCTTATATTTTGCCATTTTCGCGAAGAAATTAATGAAATCGCTGCTAGATTAACTGCTGGAGGTATGTGTAAAGTCGCTACATTTGATGGCAGAACTAATAACCGTAAGCGTGCTGATATTTTAAATGATAAAAATGACGCACTTATTATGCAGATTCAGACTGGTTGTGAGGGTTTAAATCTTCAGGATAATTATAGCGAAATTTATTTTGTTAGTCCTCACTGGAATCCTGCTGTTGAAGATCAAGCTATCGCTAGGTGTCATCGTATCGGACAAACTAAGCCTGTTTTCGTTGAGCGATTTGAAATGTGTAAATTTGCAGAGCACGATTCTAGAACGATAGATAATTATGTATGTCAAGTTCAGGATTTTAAAAGAACTATTATTCAACAGTGTATTACTCCCGATTAACTTTATATTTTCATTTGTTTATTTGTAAATAGAGAGAAAAACCGAGGGCCACATCGCGGGCCCACTTTTTTTCTGTACTTTCCCACCCCATCAGATTTGAGTCACAAATTATAGAAATTAGTGACTATAATTTTTATCTTTTATGCTGTCAATAAAATATATTAATCAAACGCGATTTTTATCACTATATTCTCGCCGACTATTTACGCCGACTATTTAAGCCGACTATTTACGCCGACTATTTACGCCGACTATTTACGCCGACTATTTACGCCGACTATTTACGCCGACTGTTATCGACGTCTAAAAATGAGTCACAAATTATAGAAATGAGTGACTAAAATTTACATCTATTATGCTGTCAATAATATATATATAATATATCGCGGTTTTATCACTATATTCTCGTCTACTATTCTCGTCTACTATTCTCGTCTACTATTCTCGTCTACTATTCTCGTCTACTATTCTCGTCTACTATTCTCGTCTACTATTCTCGTCTACTATAAATCAGTCACTATTTACAGAAATGAGTGACTAAACGAGTTATCGGTACCATTACTACTTTTACGACCACTTCCACGACCACTTCCACGACCACTTCCACGACCACTTCCACGACCACTTCCACGACCACTTCCACGACCACTTCCACGACCACTTCCACGACCACTTCCACGACCACTTCTCCCGAACTTTTCACACTTTTTTTATTTGTTTTTACATCTATTATGCTCTCAGTATATACACGTTTTAAACTATAAACCTTCTCTACAAAAAAAATTTTGGGATTACTCTTTCCTCTTATGAGGCTTCGAGTTTTACTACACTTAATGGCAACCCTTTATACATTTTTTTTTACATTTAATATTCATATTCATCTTCTGACTCTTCTGACTCTTCTGATGATTCTTCCTTATTAAAATTATATTCTTTCGTTTTTTCGTCATATTTTCCTAATACTACTGTTTCACCTGCTAAATGTTTTTCTAAATCGTATATTATTCCTGTTGTTCTCGATACTAAATATTTCTTTCCTTCATGGCTCATTTTTTTTAATTTATCTTCTTCCACTTTATTTTCTACTACTTCCTTTTCTACTTCTTCCACTTTATTTTCTACTACTACTTCTTTTGCCTTCTTTTTTTCCTCTCTTTGTTCTTTTTCTTTCTCTTTAAGTTCCTTTTCCTTTCTTTTTTCTTCTTTTTCCTTCTCTTTAAGTTCTTTTTCCTTTCTTTTTTCTTCTTTTTCTTTCTCTTTAAGTTCCTTTTCCTTTCTTTTTTCTTCTTTTTCCTTCTCTTTTAGTTCTTTTTCTTTTCTTTTTTCTTCTTTTTCCTTCTCTTTTAGTTCCTTTTCTTTTCTTTTTTCTTCTTTTTCCTTTCTTTTTTCTTCTTTTTCCTTTCTTTTTTCTTCTGTGTTCGCTTCTGTGTTCGATTCTACATTCGCTTCTGTGTTCGCTTCTGTGTTCGCTTCTACATTCGCTTCTGTGTTCGCTTCTGTGTTCGCTTCTACCTTCGTTGGCACTTCTTTTTCCTCTTCTTCTATCGCATTTGCTACGAGTGTTGCAAATAAGTCTTCCGCTTCACCTGTTATTTCTACTACCTTTTTTGTCTTTTTTGGACGACCTTTCACACCTTTTGCTACCTTTTCTTTTATTGTTGCTGGACGACCTCTTCTCTGTTCTGCTTCTTCAAAGTGAATCTCGTCTATCAACTTTCCACATCTTGAGGCTTCTTCTAAAACTTCTTCTTTTGTTATATTCAGCCTTTTCATTATCTTTATGTATGGCGTTGGCTTTCGACCTTTCGGGTCTACGTATTCCATTATTTTCTTCTCAAGTCTCATTTGAATCGTACCATATTCTGGCATTTCTGATTCATTTTTTGACGCTTGTTTTCCACATCCATTACAGTATTTTGACAATTCTTTCTTTTTGTTTTCGCATTGAGTGTATAGACCTCCGTTTAATCTCACTGCTTCACAACACTTCTCTTCATATTCATTATTATATGGTAACGGATATTTACTTTTTTCACCTTCTAACCTACCTTCCAACTTACCTTCCTTTACCTTCTTACCTTTTCCTCTTATTCGCAGGTTTTCTACGTTTAGCTTTCTTAATGCTTCTTCTTCTGAAAAACCATATTCTTTACTACATTCCATTATCGCTTTTCTCATAGCATCTTGCGCTACTTCTCTTAGCATTCTTGTTAATTTATTTGATACTTCTAATGACATCTTTTACTTTATTATTTTATTACTTTATTGCTTTAGCACTTTTTACTTATTTTACGCTACTCTTTTCATCTCCTTTCTTTTCTTTTTCATTTTTTTTTTACTTTCACTTTTTTCACCTTTTACTTTTTTTTTATAATTTCTTTTCCTT
>Ga0181349_1000148_pt1 | contig 28699 bp, 22 predicted proteins | sample Su13VDMM110SD_FD_130106 | JGI IMG/M metagenome (GOLD analysis project Ga0181349, IMG submission 130106) | Freshwater viral communities from Lake Michigan, USA - Su13.VD.MM110.S.D | ecosystem: Environmental > Aquatic > Freshwater > Lake | place: USA: Michigan | collected 2013-07-16 | reverse complement strand
TTCAATGTACTTAGGACTACTTGAATCTAATGAAAATTCAAATACACCATATGAACCTAAGTTACTTCCACTTAGTGTCAAATAATAATCTTGTTCAATACTTGAACTGGTTGAAGTTAATACGCTTGTAGATGTAAGTGTAGATCCATAGAATCCTGGTGAGGATAGATTTGTAATTGTAGCATTTCTAGTATCTGCTAGAACTGCTAGTAGTACTGTTTCAGAAGCAGCACTTCCAGATTGCCATACGTTACAAGCATTTACAGATGGAGCACTACCTGTTACACTGAAGGTACCATCATATTTACCAAATGAGCCTGATATAATGCCTTGTACTCTGAATACAGGTGAATCACATGTATCCTTATATGATACTAGACTACCACTAATCAATGTTGCATTTATAAATGGATCAGATGTTCCTTGTAATGTTACAGTTGTTGGTAATGTAAATGTTACACCTTGTGTATTTTGTAAACCGTAATCAATTAATGCTTTAGCAGTATGAGGGACTGAAGCAGTTAAAGTACTAGTACTCGGTAAAGTCCATGAACCAGTCAAACCAGTAAATGTTGCATATGCGGATATTGTAGTAGTAACTGTTTGACCTGAATATAATAAACTTCCGCTAGATCCATTTACTGATGCAGTTGTTGATGTTGCTGACGTTGATGCGAATGTAAATACAAATGATGCAGTAGGAATTGATGATCCCGTGATTGTAAAACTTGTAATGAAGTTTGGAGTTGATGCGGTTACATAAGCTGTTGGTAATATAAAACCTGCTAAATAATTAGCAGATCCTGATACTAATGAACCAGATGGTGTTAAGAATGATGATCCACTAGCAAGTGAACCAATATCACCGTTTCTGTTCCAAGTGCCTTTTTGAGCATAAATTGCTAAAGGATAATCTTGATTATAACCAGTCAAAGCACCTACTCTGACTACGGTTACAAATCCTTTTTCATTTAAATATTCTTTTGCAGTATATGGACCATAGTATACACCATCTGCAACACCAAACTTAGTTTCCAAGTCATAAACGCTTGTTACTAATGTTGGAGTAAATCCCGGGCCCTTTGGGAAAGGTGCAACAATTGCTGCACCTATATCAGCTACTCCCTGTGTAATACCTGATAAATCTAATTCCCTTGTAAATACCCCAGGACTTACAATTGTATCCTGCGGGCTAAATCTTCCACCTTCTTGAATTGGCATAGTTATAATTTTCCTTTCAAAGTTTGAGTTTTAAAAACTAAATATAAATATTGCTAAAAAATCCAAGATGTTAATATTTATCAGATTTTATATAAAACTTATTTTACTAAATCCGTTTTCTTTTTTAATTTCAATTCTATTATCCACCATATCTCTCATAACATCCAAATGACTAATGATCCAAACAAAGTCAAAATTAGTCTTCAAAAAGGCAAATAGTGTACTCATTGATGATAAGTTATCCGCATCTGCACATCCAAATCCTTCATCTATAGCTATAAAGTTTGGTCTTGGTAAGTTACTGATGTTAATTAATGATACTCTAATAGCTAATGAACTAATAAATCTTTCCATACCACTCGCCAATTCTAATGGCCAGCGTTTATCTTCATAATTAATATGTGTAGTTACATTTTTACCATCTGTCTGTAAGGTTACCGTAAATTCTACTATTTGGTTTAATATGTTATTTACTTCCTTTTCAATTGTTGGTAACGCCTTACTGATCAAGTCATATGGAATACCATCTCTGGAAATTGCTGATGTATACAATTGATATGCTTCAGATTGAGTTTCTAATAATTTAGTATCCTCAATATTTTTTTCTATTGTTTTCTTTTGTTCAATTGAACTTGCCAATTTAGTAGTATGATTAATTATACTATTGTTTTTATTTTTAATATCAACGTCAACGGATTTTATATTAATTTTTATGTTTTCAATTGTTTGTTTAATGTTTTGATTAAACTCAATTGCATCTTTTTGATCATAATATTCTTTAATATGTGATTCAGTATTAATTAGAGTATTTTGATCAGTGGATATCTTATTTTCCGTCTTTAGAATATCATTACTTAACTTTGAAATTTTAGATTCTACTTCCGCCTTTAATCTATAAGTCTCATTATATTTTTTATAATGATCACAAATAAAAGTTAGTTCATTTACTTTATTTTTAGACTGTGTATATTCATTAACCAGAGTTTGAGCTTCATGTTTATCAACTTCTAACTCTTCTCTGGTTTTGATTGCATCCTTTACGAATACATTGGTTGTACAGTAAATACAATTTGGATCATATTTATGTTCCTCTAGTTTTTTTAATTTGTCTAGTTTAGATTTAACAACAATCTTTTTCTTCTCAATCAACTGTTCTGTTTGTTTTAGTGAACTTGATAGTTCAGTAAACTTTTCATACTTAGTAGTAATGTCATCTTTTTCATAATTTGCAATGATTTCATTATTTTCTTTTAGTGAATTTTGAAGTTGAACATCTTGATTTTTAAAAGTTAACAGACTAGAAGAATGTGTAGAAACATTATTTTCCAACATAATCTTCTTTGACTCCAAAGATGTAATATCAGTAAAATTTCCTGTGATATTAATTAATTTCTTGGTTTCTTCTAACAATCTATTGTTTTCATCTTCACGTTGTTGTGTTAGAACATCCAACAATTTATTTTCAGACTCCACTATACTAGATGAAATCTCAATAGAATTTGTTAAGTCTAATAATTTTTGTGTATAATCATTATTCTTAAAATTTTTCAACAAAACATTGATATCTTTAGTCTTATCTGATGCATCATTGTATAAATTATCAAATATAGTTAACCCCATGAACTGCGCTAATAGATCTTTACGTTCTGTTTGTCCCATATCCACAAATGAACCTACTTTATTATTTTGAATACTCAATACAGTTAAAATAAAGTCATCATAAGTACCTACATAATCTCTGATAATATCATTGGTTGATCTACGTGCTTCACCATTAAGTTCTATTACCTTACCACCTTCTTCTTTCCAGAACTTAACGTCTACCTTGACATTACCTTTTTTATCAGCTTGACCTTTTCTTTCAATAAAGAAATCAGTACCGTTTACTTCAAAGTTAAACTTACATTTGAAGTTCATTTTTTGACTGTTAAGAATATGAGATGCTTTAAATGCACGGTCACATTTATCAAAAATACAAAATGACAAAGCGGATAATACACTGGATTTACCCGCCGCATTATTAGCAAACAAACCAACTACATCATGCATCTTAGTGAAATCAATTACATTGTCTTCACCATAACTAAACATATTATCAAACTCAAGCTTCTTAGGTTTCCATCTGATATTTTTTACAATATGTTCTTTTTCTAAAGTAGCATTTAAATCCTTGTTTATTTTATAAATTTGTTCAAGGGTATCTTTAGTTATATTATTATGTTTTGATGTGATATAATCAGTAATTAATTTATTTTGATAATCAACGTCAGATACGTCATTCAAATTAAAGTCTGTGTTATTAATGATATTATTTGATGAAACATCATCAACTCTAACATAAGACACTTCTGTAACTTCACACACTTCTCTCACCTTTGAAAGTGCAGACTTAACTTCAGTTGCAACACTTTCCATACATTTCATTCTGAGTCTTGCCTTTTTAGGAATATCAGAAAAGTCTGTGACCAATTTACCTTTGTTTACTTCAACTGTATAAAATCCATAATCATTAACTAATTCAAAATGTTTGAATGCTTTGGTCTTTAGATCCCAGAAAACAAATCCGTGACCCTTTAATTCTTCACCGTGATTTTGTTGAATTAATGAACCCGCATAAACAATTGTGGTGTCTCCTCTTTCTAGGACTTGATGTTTATGAATATCACCCAATAATACAATTTGGTGACCTTCAAATATTCTATTTGTGATGGTTCTACTGGTTACTTTATAACCAACATCAGTAATTGCATCATTTACAGGTCCATGAAACAAAGCAACATTGTATCTAGTTTCATTTAGATAAACTTTTGGAATATCTTTGAATTTAATATAAGTTTCCGGTTCATCAAATACACTGTAATGATTGAATAGAATATCACCTAAGATGTAAAGACCAGAATCCTTTAAATAAAATAGATTAGGATGATTAATTGCGTTAACAATTGGACTCAAACTATCTAATCTATTTTTATTTGCTAAAGTAGCATCATGATTACCAGCAATCAATATGGTTGGTCTTCTGTTGGCAAGATTTTGGAGAAAATCTGATGCCATTTTTACACATTCAGGTGAAAGATCACTCTTTGAGTGAAACAGATCACCTAATACAGCAACAACTGTTTCTGTTGGTGTTTTTTCAACTGCTTTGTATAGTTTATCAAATACTTGTTGATATTCATCATGTCTTTTTGTAAGACGTAGGTGAATATCTGCAATGTGAAAAATATTCTTATACTCTTTTATATCTGATTTTAGATATGTTGCCATATTATATTGTTATCTTTAATTTAAACAGTCTTTCAAAGTCTACTATATCAGTAGTATCTATCATTTGCCAAGTTTTTTCAAAACCAATTATGCTTGGATCTTTACCATCCAATTGAATTAGTTTTACGGGAATGTCATGTTTTGTTAAAAACTCACATATTTTTATAGAATCTTTTAATGCGTCATTGTCCAACAATACGTTTACCATTGGTACATCATATTCCAATAATTTCATCTTTAGTTTTTTACTCATTGTTTTTCCAAACAACGGTATGCAATTTGTTCTTACTGCAATAGCATCAAATGGACCCTCAACCAAAGTAATTGGTTCATCAAAATTAATTAACATTTCAAATCCAATAATGTTCTTTGAATAGTCACAACTTACATATTTTAATGATTTGGTTTCATAAAAACTTCTTGCGGTAAAGAAATTTAAATTACCGTTACAATCATATGAAGGTACCATAATTCTATTTTTATATTGTCCTTCTGTACAATAACCAATGTTATATCTAAGAATATCTGACTTTGTAATTCCTCTGTTTTTTAGATATACCAATGCATGTCTATATTCAAGATTAGTTGAAGGTTGATACATTGGTTTATATTCTTTTGGTAAATGATGTAGTTCAACTTTTTCAACTTCTTCATCAAAGGAAATTAAGAAATCTTTTGTTTGTTGAACTTTCTTAAATTCACCAATTGATACATAACATTTTGATGGCGCATTAAGTTTTTTTAAAAGTGTTTTATAACTGTTACCACTAAAACCACATACCCAACAATTATACTTTCCAGTGGTTAGGCTTACTTCAAATTTTCTTTTATAATGTTTACAAACTGGACAATAATATACAGCGTCAGTTCCCTTTCTGATCTTAGGGATCTGATTCAACACTTCATTTAAAGTAGATAGAATTTGTTCTTGTTGTAACAACATTTAAACAGATCATATACCAATATTCTTATTCTATCAAGTTTTTATCTAAAGGTTTTTTCCACGGTTTTTGATCCAATGAAACTGCAACTTTCATTAATTTTATAGGGTCTAAAGGATCTTCAGAAACATCTTCACTTTTTTCATCTTTTGTTTCTGAATTTTCACTATTACCGTCGGTTTCTTCAGTATTTTCTTGTTGGTCAACATCTTCAGCTTCTGGGGGAGGAGTCATGTCTTGTTGAACATTCTCTTGTGTATAATTTTGTATTTTTGGAATGTAACCTATTGCATTTCTCATTATTATACCTTGCATAATATATCTTTTATAATCATTATACATTTTTTTATAATATTCAAATGCATTGTATATGTCTTTATAATTGTCATGCGTAATTGACATCTTAACACAATCATTTTTTTCTTTCCATTTCAATCCTGGTACATCCAAAATCATACATGAAATGTTTATCAATAAATCCCTCTCATTGGGATCATTAATAATAAAATAGAAATCCTTAACTTCTATAGTTGGTGTTAATTCACTGAATGAAATGTTATATTTTAAACAAATTCTCTCCAGTTTTTCTTTAGCCGCAATTCTTTCCCCGCCCTTACCTTTTTCGGCTAATGCTTTTATCTTTTTTGCTAACTCTATTATTTTGTTGCGGTTCATCTTTATACAATGAGCAAACGATTCCATCATACATATCACCATTTCGTTCATCCCAATTACCCTTTTTGTTAAGAACAGTAAATTTAATTACATCTGGACAAAGTGATTCTAGTTCTGATTTTACAAATTGTTTTGATTTAACGCCTTTAATTCTACATTTACCAAATAACTGTTTACGCATGGTGTTAACTGATAACAGATTTACCTTGACTTTAAAGTGTTCTTCAATAATATATGAAAAGACGGCATTATGCCTAGCCAATGTAATAATGACTTGTTGACTGGTAAAACCCCCCGCAAACCCACTTAGAGCAGCTTCTAAATTAATGGTTGTAACCTCTTTAATTAACGGATTAGTTTCCAATTCGGATATAACAAAATAAGTTTTTTCTTTTGTTGTTTCAAACTTTTTGGTATCAATATAACCAGCATCTAAGACTTTTCCGTCTTTACTAAATGCCCAACCTGTAACTGATGTAGATGAATCTAAACCTAATATAACCATATACTAATATATAGTATATGTATTATCGTTTGTATGGTTTGTTATTAAAACCTTGCATGTAAAGTGAAAGTTGTTTAGATCTTGCACCTACAGCGTCTTTCAATTCAGTTACTCCTGTAGCCATTTTTGTTTTAAATCCCTTTGTAACTGTATAATTTGTTTCAAAAGTACTGCCTCCTAATGATACAACATTACCACCTTGTCTTACAATGTCTTTAGCATTATAAGCACCACCAACAGGTTGTGTTTCATATCTTGTTTCCAAGTTTTTTTCTAATGAAGGTCTATCAATTGTTGCCATATAGTTATATTATTAATTATAAATATGATCAGACATCCCATTTTACTAAAATATTTATAGGGAAATCTTTACTATTTTTAATTGGTGTTCCTAATTTACCTATAGCAACCAAATTTGTACCACTATACAGTCCAACAGTTGTAATATAAGGAGCCAAATAAGAACCAGTTACATCTACTGAAGAACTATACTCATAATCAAAAAACTCTGGTTTTATGTATGATCTATTGTATTTTGCGGTTGCATCATCCAAATAATTGATTACATCTTGATACTTGGATCTCATACATTTATTTGTAATAAATGGTTTTAGAGAATTTTCATTCAATTCTGATATGAAATGTTTCCATAGAATAAACATGTCATTAATATTAACCATTTTATCATTGTTTACATCCAATTTTGCATCTATAGATATTAAGTTGGTATATTCAGGCATGTTTATTACTGATTTACTTACATAGTAATTATTATCTTGACCCAATGATCCTGTATAATAACCAAATAAACTTTCTTCATAAGAACCTTCTACAACTATTTCCCACCATCTTTGATTATTTGAATTCTTTAATGAAATATAACGTAAAATTAAGTCCAAATCATTGAAAGTAAAGTGTTTATCACCATCAATATCATAGTCAAAGTTATTTCTATATACTGCAGTTGGATTTGTACTTACATTAAATTCACCGGTTTCAATTCTACAAATAATTTGGTTTTCATAAATTGTAAAATTGGATTGATATTCAACATCATAATATGAACCTGTAAGTGGATTTTGTTTCACCATCATATTATCAAACATAGATCCACTTGTCTTCATTACTAACAATCCATTTCTATAGAATATATTACCAATGTGATAATCTTTTAGATCTGTGTTTAGATTGTATATATAAGAATATCCATGAATATTATTGTAATTTGATACACTAGTACTTACTGTTCTGTTAGTATCTGCAAATAAACATGGTGATCCTACTACAATTGATTTATCTGAAATTGCAGTGTCATATCCAAACACGGTATATGGTACTCCGTATGTTTTGTATCTGAATATATTTTTACTTACGTTCCAATTACTTTCAGTGTTTTCATATAATAAAACCTGTCCTAATAAATTAAAAGGTCTTTCATAATCTTCTCTGGTCAATACTTTGTTTAATGATGCTGTTATAAAACTAGAAGAAAATGGAAAAACATACTTTGGTGCAGACACAGTTGTATATTTGTCAAATATATCAACGTTATATCCTAACTTATTATCTTTAAATGTATTATCATCACCATATGATTTTGTATCAAGTACCCATTTGTTATTTAAGTTACATTTATAGTAAAAATATACTGCGCCTCTGTATCTTAATTGTTGTGATGAAGTATATTCATAATATTGTGATTCATATGGACAACCAACAACTGCATTATCACCATAAATTGATACAGAATAACCAAATCCATCAAATGATTGTGAATATGATGCACTTGGTGGATAATTTACGTAAGGAAGATTATAATTAAAATCTTGATTTGCATTTACATAATTTACTTCATTCCATCCTGTAGAAGAAGATACAAAGAAATAAACTGAACCAGTTCCACTTCCTTTGTAATCACCAACAATCAAATCTTTGCTTCCGCTTGGATCAATCTTTAAAGAATATCCAAAATAATCACCCACATTACTTTTACTTCCAGTTAAAGTTTGTGCATAAGTCCAGTTATTATTTACTTTTTGGTAAATATAAACTGCTCCTTTATTATTAAATTTCTTAGTACATCCTATTGCCAATACATTTTGACCTAGTGAAATTGATTGAGCAAAACTGCCATTTTCATCACTAAATGAACTGCTTATACTTGTATATGGATATATTGAACCTGATGACAGTTCATAGATATCAACACATGATCCTGTACTGAGATTTTGCGGTAATACACTAGCGGAATTTACAAAGGAACAGCTAAAAAATCTAGTACCTACAGCTAATTCACTTCCATAGATTGAAAGTGAATTTCCATATTCATTTTCTAATTTTACAATATCAGTTTCACTTATATTACCACTAATACTTACACCATTTTCAGCTTGCAACTCCGCAAAATTCTCGTCAGATAATCCAACATCTAATTGTGGTAAATTTAAAGTTTTTTGCAATTCCAAATATGGAACATATTGATCCACAGATGAATCATATTTTTTAACATTCACCATTCCAATTGAAAATCCTTGATTTTTTCTAAATGAAGGTGGTGATCCAATTGCAACATAATCACCGTATGTTGCTACTGAATATCCGTAATTTTCATTTTTTATTGTTACACTCATAAAATTTAATTATCATTAAATGATCTTTCATCACTGCCAAATTTGATAGGTTGACATATTGCGGGATAAATAATTTCTACAATTTGTTCAGTAGGATTTATATAAATCAAACCATCATTTAATATGCCTTCCGCATCTTTAAGACCCATACCAGGAGTATATAATGTATCAGATTTAATTATTGTTGGATTATTCTGTTCATCATATATAACCATTTTATCCATTTGAAATTCAAATCTTGCATTATCAATTGATGTATTTTTTATAGCTAAATTAACAAAAGATTTCAAAAGTGATCTTTGTATTTCTCCATTTGTAACAGATGCATTACGTGATAAAAATGTATCTTTAAACTCATCACTATTAATTTGTCCTATTAATTGTGTTTTTGCATCCTCTACATCAAATGATCCATTTGTTCCGGTATATCTAAACCAATGACAATCAACTAAAAGAGGCCCTCTATTAATCATACTATCTAGAGAATCTCCTAATCTTTTATATTTTAAATTAATTGCAGTTTGTTTATTATTTGACGTATATTTTATAATTACTTTTATATTTGTAGTGGTATCTACTAATGTTGTATCTTTATTTAAAACAAAATTATTTCTACTGTTATTGTTGATTATGTTAATAATTCCATCAAATTCATATGGTGATAACAGTCCGTCTAAAACTTTTGCTTTTAGTGATGTTATTAAGTTTACTAAATTAGATCCGAATAGTGAGTTAGAGTAACTGTTATAACTTGTAAAAACGTCAATAAAAGGTATATATAAATCATTAATTCCTGGCAAAGGTTGTATCACAGGAGGAGCAACATTAACACAACTTATAGAATAATTCCATGTATTATTATTTGTAGGAGAATATACAGTGATCAAACATTTATCATTGTCTATACCATTTAATGATCCTTTTTTATCTTTATCAAAAGATATTTGAGGGTTGTTTTGTATACCTGTTACAGTAACAGATTGTCCGCTTACATAATCTGTAACACTTGTTCCTACGTTATAATCTCCAGATCTTAATCCTGAGTTATATACTTCTTTACCTGAGTTTAATGGATATTCAATTGTAAATTGTGATGCGCCTTTACCTACACTATAAAGTAAATTTACTTTACCAACTGCGGATGTTAAATCAATAATATTTTTTTGATATTGTTGATAAGTAGTTTCATTTGTAATATTAGTTCCACAATTATTTGTTGGAATTTCTTTTATTAATAAATCAACTGTCTTGTCAAAGGCAAAGTTTGAATCTGAAACTACTTTTACCTTGTGTGTAGCAGCAAGGACTGGAAATGAATTTACAAATCCTAGATATGTTAAATATAGTATTAAATTACTTGGAGTTTTAGACAGTATTTGAAGTTGTTTTTGTTGACCGTCATAATAAAATATATTTGGACCAAACACAACATTACTAATCTGAGAGATAATGTCTAAAGTAGCAATTACAGTTGAAACTGTATACTTTATTGGTGTATCTATTGTGGTGTCTAATTCAGCAGTAACATTATATTTTCCAATATCTTTTGGATAAGAATATCCTGATGCGCTTGTTAGTTGGTTTCTGTATAATCTGTCAACTCTTAATATTTGAGTATTTAGTCGTGTATAAGTAATTTTTATTGGTATATTAGAATCACTGATGCTTACGCCTAATGATTGTGGACCATCATTATGTGTTACAGTTGCACTAGGCATAGTAATAGTGCCATTTGCACCAGTCGATTTAATAGCTGCAGTTGTAGTTGGTTGAACCAAAGTATATTTACCTAAAGATACGTCTGCTCCTGAAATTGATAAACCTGAGATAGTAACTATTTTTCCTTCACCTGGTAAACTGTCTGAAAATGATCCTACGGCAGTACCGTCTAATATTACAACATCCAGTTGTCCATTTATTGGATTTATTGGATTTATTATTACACCTTGTAATTTTTTATTAGATGGATTTAATGTAGCAGTTGCATTTCCATCATATGCTTTATCAGCTGCGGTTATTCCTGCAACAGTTAATGGTTTAGCACTTATAGTAATTGAACAGGTTGTACTAGCAGATGCGTAATTTCCTGATGCAGCTTGTGTTATTGTTACATTAAGAGTACCAACGCCAGTAATACGAATTTTACCATTACTAACTATTCCAACTGTTCCTAGACCGGATGTTATTGTATATGAAATTGCACCGTTACTAACAGTAGTTACTGGAATTGTGAAATCCGCATCACCATATGTTTTTGAAAAATTAGGAGCTGATATTGCAGAAGAATTTCCGACTATATTCAATTCTGCGGTTTTTGTTCCTTGATAATTAATATCATTAATTGTTACAACCACTGTATAAGTACCAGCATCAGTTGGAGGCGTTGTAGATCCATTATAAGTTACAGTATAATTTACATTTACTGCTGGACTAACAGTTACAGGTTTTGGATTTCCATCATAAGTTTGACTTAAATTACTAATATTAATTGTGAGAGGAAATTTTTCAATTATAAAAGTACTAGTTGTAGAAGCAGCATAAAAATTATCATCAATCGTACCTACTACGGTATAAGTTCCGGCATTAGTTGGTGGTGTTGTAGATCCGTTATAAGTTACAATATAAGATAAACCACTTGGTTTAGTAGTAGCAGTTATTATATAAGGATCACCATCATATTGTTCACTGTGAGGGTTTGTAGGTAATCCGTTTAAAATAATACTTGCTGCAACTTTATCAATATTTGCGTCTTGATTGTTTATAAATGTTTTATCACTTATTACCAAATTAGAATTACCGTCATCTACAACATTATAAGTTTGTCCTTGAATTTCATGTGTAATTACTACTGATTTTGGTATTACTTTTTCACCAAATTTATTTTGAGGGATATTAAACGTAGAAATTTTATTTGGAAGACTTCTGTTTACATTTGATGAATCTAATGATTCCAAGCCAAATATTTTTGAAGGATCTTGACTTTCTTTATAAAATAAATGTTTTGTGGTAGCATATAAAACCGTTTTATATGTACCGTCAAGGTTCTTTTCAGACAAAACCGGATCATAATAAAAACTTCCAGTTGGAGATATTGATCCTGATAAATTTACACCCTCTCTAAATCTTAAAAAATCATCTTGTTGTTGTTGAAGAGCAATTGCAGATGAAATATATGTATAGGGTGCTACTGTTCCATCATTGTATTCTTTAAAAGTCAATGATAATGATCCACTAACAGATCCACTTTGCCACAATATTAAATCCTTGTGAAGTTTATTCTGAGGATTCCATTTTTTAGCAGCAGTGAAAGGTGTGGTTCTAATGTCATTTTTTTTAAGTGACTTTATCATTTTTTAGAAATCCAATCTTACCTTGATGAGAGATTCATTATCAAAACTCTTCATCACAGGTTGACTTACTTTTGCAACTGCAACCAATTCATTTGAATCATTATACAAACCAACAGTGGTTATATAACTTTGAGGATTTGTAAAGAATTGATTGAATCTTATAGTACCTGCTTGTTTTCCATCTGTGCCATCTGAAACAAATGACGGATTGTTTGAGTAATTATATTCTTGATTTTTAACTCTCACAAAGTAATGTTTAGAAGGTAAAAATTCTGATTTTCTTGCCTTGAAATATTTTGTTGTGCATGCTTTTATTCCTGCAATTAAATTCTGTTGATATAACCCATATGATGCTGGATTTGTACCTGTAAAATCAGTAATTCCTGTTAATGCACTAATTTTTGACGCATTTAGTACAATTGTACCTGCTTTTGGATATAATGTGCCAATACCATAGTATACAGCAGTTACTGTTGCACCGTTTGTGAATGGTGTAGGAATTCCATTAACAATACTACCAGAAATGATATTGTAAGAATCTGCAATTTTACCTGTTACGGATGAATCATCAATAAATGTAAATTGTCCGTTTGCTCCGCTGATACTAAATTCAATTTGGCCTTCATCCAATTTATCTTTATACTTGTTTACTGTAAAAGATATTGTGTAAATACTTGAACCCGTAATTGTTGTAGTTGAGTTTGCAGCTACACTAGATGCGGTTACAAATGTAAATATTTTTTGTGTGGATGGCAATAAAACATTTGCATATTCACTGTAAATTGCTTTTGTTGGATAAATCTTTGAAGTATCAATATCAGTTTGAGAACTACCAGATCCATAATAATTTCCGTAAGCAACTGAAAAAAATGGTTCGCCTGAATAATACACATTGTTATAATACAATCCATTATAAACATTAAATAAACCTGAGCCTGATGCTACAGTTTGTGATGGTGAAGTATAAAATGCAGATTGTAGAGCCGCAATATCACCTGCTGTCCACATTGGAGAGGATACTTGATTTACTCTTCCTACAACTATATCTGTTGAATCAAATTTTTTAAATATCATATTTCAAAAAGGTTATACCACTACGGTTACAGGTATTGTAACACTTCCACCGCTTTCATTTCCAATTATAGTCAAATTTGTGGTTGTTGTTGTACCTACACCAGTATTTGGTATAAACTTAAATTTCAATCCAACTACAACTTGTGATGTTTCCGCAGAAACTCCTGAAAAAGTAGCTACTGTACTTGATAAAGTATTGGATGTTACGGTTTCAGTTGCAACCAATGTACCAACATTCTTATTTGCTAATATTGCAGTATAACCAAGTGTTTGATTATATGTTGGATTTGTTGATGGTGAGATAGATAAGTCACCTGTGTAAGTGGCTGGTACAGAAATCTTATCAATATTTAGAGAAATGATTGGAATTACGGTTACGCCTTGATTTAATGTAACCAATTTATATTTCATCAATTGTGTTTCATCAAAGAAAGCTTCAAAAATTGGTGTGTTTCTCAATGCAAAATCATTATAAGCGGTGCCTTGAGGATGATTTGGTTGGTATAATCCATAATCAATTTCATCATCTGCTAATGCAAATGCGGTAATGTTCAAATTTCCATTTGTAGCTAACAATTCTCTTCCTTTTTTGGTTAGAGTAGCATCTACAATGATTGTTTTATTGTCTAAATATGCCATATTCTATAAATAGTTTAAAATTAAGATTTCTTATTATTTTATATAATAAAAACGCTTTGACTCAAACTAAGACTTTGAGTTAACACCGGATTATAATCATTTACTATACCAGATCCGGTAATTTCATATGTACTTAATATAGTAGTAGTATTAGTATTTCTTGATTTTACATAGATACTACCTTCATCAAAATTGGATAATCCAAGATTGGTGTTTGTTATTGAAAATGTTATCTGAGTATTATAATTACTGGTTCTAAATTCGCCGTTTGGAGGATAAAATAGATTAACTCTCTGTAATGAAGAGGTTAAATATACAGAAAATTTAGATAATGGTTTATTCTTATATGATAGATGTTGAACAGGCAATAAATTGTATATATCAATAGAAGATGATAAATTGGTTATATACGGATCACCATACAAATTATCAATATTATAAGAAGTTCCATCAGGAACTGAAATAATTTTGTTTATTGGATAAGAAACAGGGCCCGTATTACCATTATCAGTATATACATCTTGATAATCAGTTACTTTATATAAATAAGATACTGATAAGTTTCTTGAATCAAAATATTTATTTCCGCCTTGGTTATAAGAAAATAGATAATAATCATCCAAAGTATCCGTAATATATCCCCTATTCAAATTGGATGGTCGTGAGAATCCAACTTTTTCTGCACATGTTATAGTAGACTCATATTTGTCAGAAGTTTGTAGTTCAATTTTTATTGGAGATGGATTTTTCTCTATGGTTACATCTATAGGTGGAACTACTTCTCTCACAATTGGTTTATATTGAAACTTTGGTCTTTCAAGAATAGATGGTTCAATCAATATACCAGTTAACAATTTAACTCTTGCTGGTATAACGTTCTTAATTACGTCAAATACAGAAGTGTCAAAATAACTTCTAAATACAGTCATGAATTCTTGATATAAGACTGTTTCACCTCTGTATGTGTAATAAGTGTCTGATAAAGTCTCTAGACTCTTATACTTGGATTCATACAAATAACCAGGATCAGCAATATCATCAACTATGTTATAATCACCCAAAAAGTCAATTATATCATCATCTTTTACTTTGAATGGAGAAACAAACACACCTAACAAATTAGAGTCAGGAGTCAATTGACTCAAATTTCTTGCTACACTTTGAATTGGAGAAGGTTGATTCAATAATGTTTGTTCTACTTTTCTAACCTTTTTATTATTGTACTTATTTGGACCGTATTTAGAAATTATAGATGCTTGTACAATATCAACCTCTTCAAATTGATATGGAAATACTGATTGTGAATAATATGTACATGCATTTGATTGTGTTAAATTAGTGTAAGTAAAATTATATGCGTGTCCGGTATATTCACTTTTACCTTCAGGGAAATATGGATATATTGAAGTTGTAGTACGTAAATCAATTGGATAATCAAAATTATATCTAAAAATTAAATTATCCCAAGTATTTTCACCTTGGTTATTACCATAAAATCCATAATTTTTACTGTATTGTGTAAAATCATAATCAGTTAATGCATTTTTAACTAATAAGATTTTATCAATTAATCCTGTGAATTTATTTGTTGAACTTGGATAATTTCCAAAATATAGATTTCCGTCATTATAAAATGATTGGTTATAAGTTCTGGTTAAGAAAATACTTCCTGATTTTGAAAAACTTTCTCTGTCATCTTGATTTGATTTTATAACCAAATCATATTTTGTTGGAATATAATTTTCATCTGTTGTTGTATCATAAAAAGATGAAGTGTCATTACGTCTTAATAATACATTATAAAATCTATCTTTATTAAAGATTGGTACATTTTCAATTTCAATTGATTTATCTAATATTGAAAAATATATGTTTCCATATTCGTTTTGTTTTGTTTTCTTTAAATATATTTTCCAATCAGTATCTTTTGATGCCAAGTCAACTGTATCATTTAGATTATAATCTTCATTTAATTTAAAAGTAAATTCTAAAGACTTGGCTGATCCAGTATAAGGAATTTCTACATATTCATTTTTTGAATTGTATTTGGTGAAGAAATATTTTTCATCATACAAATAACTTGATACTTTAGAATTTTCAATTTTACTACCACCAAATTCTCTGATGCTTAAAATGTTTAATGGAATGCCATAACAAGACATTAACAAGTTTATACATTCAGTTGTGCCTTTTGTTTTATAAATGTATGGAAGTGTATCAAGAATACGTTTCCATATCATTTCATTTTTATCTTTAGCAGATATTGATTGTGAACCTGAATTTGTACTGTTAAGATAATTTGTTACCAAACTCTTATTGGCAAAATCAGTTGAAGTATTCCAACCAAATGAATTTAATAGATAATAAATGATATCAGGTAAGTAACTGTCTCCTGAACTTGTATCCTTTGAATTTAAAATTGGAAATGACTTAATATATTGATAAATATTATCAAAATGATGTCCAACCATTGACAAAAATACCAAATAATCATTGTTATTTTCATCCATTTTGATATATTCTGGTGTATTATTTACCAAACTATCTCTATTGTTTATATCAAATTCTTCAGCGTCATAAACATAAGTATAATAATTGGAATTGGTGTCTGATGTACTGCCAGAAACCAAACTTTGACTTGTATACAAGTAACATTCAAATCCATCAAATCCGTTTTTAATTGATAAACGTTCTACAGTATATGTGTTGAATTCAGTTGCATATGATGCACTTAAAATAGCTGTACTAGAATTTATTGCGGATGTAATTGTTTCTAATGTACTATCTAATGCATCAAGTCTATTTAACTTATTCTTAAAAATTTTTATTCTTAGAGCTGCAGATGAAAATAGTACAAAGTTTGAAAATTCTGAATAATCAATATCTAATGTTGCTAATTTTTTGTTGATATTAATTTCACTTTGAGTATCCGCATCTAAGTCTGGATCTAGTGATGAAACATTATCAATCGTATTTTGATTTGAATTTACAATCTTGATTGAAAAGTTAGGTCCAGAAATCTTATAGTTTTTAGATACTGTTTCTTTTATTAGAATTACATTTTGTACAAATGGAGTAATGCTAATATTTGATATCCAACAAGTTGATTTTACACTGTAATTAAATGATAATGGCGCATCCAATTTTATCAACAAAGTTGAATGTGTATCAGTTGATTCACTACTTGAATCATATGAATGATCTAAAAATTTAATAATTACACCGTTACCAAAATTTATTCCGTTCTTATAATAAGAATAAAACTTTGTAATGAAATTATATTCTAATTTTTTAATTTCAACTTGTACAAATTGATCCCAAACAATTGAAGTAATCAGATTTATTGCATCTGTAAGATCAACATCAAAGAAATTAATAATTTTTAACTGGTTTAAATATTCCTTTTGTACAATATACTTGAGTTGAACATATAAATCATCAAATGTTATTATATTCTTTGAATATGTATATAACCAATACTTTATAAAATTCTTAACGCCAAATAAGTTTTTGAATGTAATTTTATTAAATAATTCAATAGTAGAAGAATCAATACCATTATAAACATTATTTATAAAAGTTATTGCATCTTGATCACTCTTAAAACCAAATGATTTTTTGAATGTATTTATTAATTCAGATGAAGTTTGTAATGTAGACTTATATGTAAATTCACAATTATAATTGAACAGTTGTGAATTTAATGTATCAGTAATATCATTTACCAATACCAATTTTCTAATAAATGATTCATAATATAGATTTTGATACAATTCTTCATCTGTTTTTGGTACTTTACTAAAATCAGGCACCAACTTCAATTCAGTTCTTGACGGTGATATTTCAGAAATGATTAGTGGAAATGATTGATTACCAGCAACGTTTCTTAGAAAATTATAAGATGCAATGTGTTGACCGTCAAATATATTTGATGAAGAAAAATCAGATTGAATATCAATCAAAAAGTCATTCTTGTGACTAATATAATCAGTTTTTGTTTTTCTATAAGAATAATTTACTTTTTTATAATCAACATCTGTGTAATTTCCTACATCTGATATATAAATAATTTTTGGTTGTTTATATGTCAATCCATTTTGTACACCACTTAAATTATAATAAGAAAATTCTACTACATCTTTTTCAGATTTACCAAAGAAACTTTCACTAATGTTTGTTTTTACTTTATATACATTAACATCCTCCGCATTAAAATAATAAGCGGTGTTAACACTTGATGTAAAATTTGTTACTATTGGATATGGAAAATTCATTGTGGTTCAAGTCTTGAAATTATATCATTTAATTTCTTATTTGCATCATCTCTCTCAGATTGTAACTTTTGTATAATATATTGAATTTCATCTGCATTTTCAGTTGTAATTGCTAGTTTATTAGTTGTAGGATCTGTGTCTGCAGTCTGATTGAATATATCATTCATATTAATATCAATAACCGTATTGGATTGTACTGTAGGTATAAACTCTTGAAATGTAACTTGATTCAATTGTTCAATTTTCTTAGAATCATAAACAAAATCATTCAACGTAAATGAAATATACTTAGAATTAAAACTAGGATTGTTGGTATCAATTGTAAAGTTTCCATATAAATCAACTTTATAATCATATGTACCATTATTAACATAATCCTCAATTTCTTTTTGGTATGACATAATTATCTTGTTATTTTAAATATATTACCATTATCAAATATATCAGTTTGATTGTTAAATGTTGTTTTAATTAAAATTCTATAAAATCTTTCAACAGGTAATCCAGTTGTATCTATTTTAAAGTAATGAATATTACCATCAGAACTTAATTTTGTATTATCATCAAAATCAATTACAATATTTTCACTTTCATTATCTTTGACACAATAATAAGATGCGGATGGTAACAAACTTGAACTCAAATAACTGTTTTGTTGATATCCTTTTGTAAAATTCTTCAATGGAAATTTTTCTCTAGCAAATACATTGATTCTTGGAATGCTTCCAAATTTATATTCCTTTGATAAATTTTGCATTACAACTGTATATGGTACAATTCCAGTTAAAGGAATCATACTGCCTGTTGTATATATACTATCATTCCAAGAAATATCAATATATGGTTGATAAATTGTATTTGTTTCTTTACTAAAGAATTTAACTGTACTATCAATTCCATTAGTTGTACTTGATTCCAATGAACTAATTAATATAATACCTTCATTTGGAACACATCCACAGATCCACCCTTTAACAATACTTGTAATATCCATATTGATGTCAGATGTAGTATAATCATATGATTGTGAACATATGAGTGAACTTCCAGTAAATGAAGATGTACAAAATGAAGATGATTTATATTGATATGTCAAAGGAACTGTATTATACCATGTACCACCTTGATTTATAGATGCAGATGTACCTGTTGTAATATTTGATCCGCTAACGTACCATAAAGAACCACTTTCAGTCTTATTATTCCAACTTGCGCCAACCAAATCACCTCCCGTAGAAAATCTGCCTATACCCATGTTCCAACTTTGACTAATTGGATATCCATAGACTGTATAATCAACAGGCAATTCACTAGCTTGTGTTGTCTTCAACTTTAATTTAAATGTAACGTCACTGGTTATTGAACCATTGGATATAGACTTAGAAATCTCAGTTGTATCAAACTTAATCAAAATTCTGCTAAAATCAGGTACATCTATGTATGTAAAATATGGAATATACAAACTTTGTGTTCCATATACAAACCCACTTATACATCCATAAAAATTATTTAAACTACCAGAAGCATTATTAATTGATCCTGTAAAATTACCAATTAATGAACCTGTTACATTTAAACTCCCAACAAAACTACCAGAAAAACCATTTAAACTTCCGCTTACATTTGAAAGTGTAACAGATTGTTGTCCGGATGAACCATAAGTAATACCATTTAAAATTGAAGCGCTATAAGTATTATTTAGTATTACACCATTTATACTACCAGTTATTGTTGCTTGATCAATTAAAGATCCTGTAAAAGATATAGATGAATTACTAATAAATTTTAGATTGGCATATCCACTAGAATCAATTGATGTACTAGATCCACTAATATTTCCTGTGAAATTGTTTAATTCTAAATTGGTATAAACTGATTGACTAATTGAAGATGATTGATAATATATTGTTGTTCTGGTCACATTTGGATGTGCCTTCAATTCCAAAATTTCATCAATACCAAAGTTTTTGTTGACGTATCCAACTTCATTGGTTATGTATGTATCTTTTTGTGGATATAAAAATGTGTGCATATTATACTACGTTTCCTTTGATATCTATGTCAGTGTATTTAACTTCAAAAACACATGGATCTAATGAAGGATATACTATTTTATTTTTTGTTGCGGATAAAATGTCATATTCATGTGGTGAGTAATTACCATCCTTTGGAGTTAAATTTACAATTTCAACATTTGTTAAAGATTGTACTCCTTCTACTCTTGCAATTTCCAGTTCCAATTGACTCAAATTGATTGGTTGTGAAAAACTCCACTTGTCAATATTAAAAAAGTCTTTTACTTTTAAAATACAATTATTTAACACTTCTTTTTTGTTATAATTGTTATATGTTAAAATTTTAAAATTCACACCAATATTAATAATATATCCGTCAATAATATTGACACCGTCAGTTAAAAGTCTATATTTTTTTAAATATTCTTTTACGTTATAAAATAAAGCTTCATTAATTTGTGTTAGATTTTTATTTTCATTATATCCAAGGACATACAAATTAACTGAAAATGGATTAGTTACATCATAATTAATTTTTCTAAAATAATTATCTACTGAATTATTTGTTGATGTAGTATTGTTATCATAATCAACAAATCCTGAAACATCATTCTTTAAGTTTAAAACCAAATCTGTATCAGATGTTATATATGCTTTAGCAACTGAACCATATTTTGGCGGCATTGCATATGTTCTAATTAAATAATCATCCTTAGTTACAGATCTATTTTGTGATGTAAAATTCAAAATAGCATTTTGTTTTATTTGATCTACAGATTCTTCATCTGCACCACCAACAGCAGAAGTATAATTATTTACTCTTAAAGTTTGTTGTACGGTATTAAATAATGTTTGTTCATCTGGATTTAAAGAAGTTGCATCATTCAATAGTTGATATGAACTAATTCTAGTAATTTCATTTGCATTACAATTTGAAAGTGATCCGCCACCAATTATGTAATTGATAGTCAACACTGTATTTGCAGGAGCTGCACCAAATGTATTTGTTTTTAAGAAATTACTTCCGTCTAAGGAAATATCTGTATTTCTAATATTTGATAATCCAATACCAATAATAGACGCATTTGGATAAACTATTTCATCTGAATAATTATCCAATCCAGGACCAAATTCCAAATAAGTTGTATTATCTGCGGTAATACTTGTTACATACTTTCTTGATGTCTTTAATGATTTGATAATCTTTGATACTTCTGATTTATAAACAAAGAAATTTTCATCTGTAACTTGTGAGTTATCTATATCAGTAAAAACAACATCTTGTGCTAAATAATCAGCTTCATACCATTTATTATTATCTTCATCTACAACTGTAATTATATTAACTACATTTTTTTCATCCAATACAATTTTATAGTATGGAGTAGCAGCACCTACAGTGAAAGTCTTAGTGATAATCTTACCAGCAAATGCCTTAGTAGTTTTTCTTAACAAGAAAAACTGCGGAACTCCTAATGCATCTCTAGAATATACACTAACTTCTCTAGGAGAAAATCTAGTATCAACTGAAAAATCAACTGGTTCACTTATAATGAAATTTTGATCAGAGTTATTTAATAACTCCATATTTTCTCTAATTGACAAACAATATTTTTCATCCGGTACATAATTTCCATCGGAATCAACCTTTGATGGTATTAATTGAAACAATTCAATTTCAGTTATGGATGATTTGGTTGGAGTGGTTTTATATCCAAGATATTTAGCCAAAGCAATTACATTTTTACGTTCTTCAGAATATGGCATCAATGATTCTTTGAACTGATAATCAATGTAGTATGATAATACATCACCTACATATGCAGCTTGTTCAATAAACATTGTACCAGGTGAACTTTCACTAAAATCCTTATATGTTTTAGGAAAATAGTTCTTGGAAAACTCAATCAAACCAGCTTTAAATGATGCAAAATCTCTATTAAGATATCTAATATCTTTATTAAGAGGTTGAAAGGATTTTGGTTGTGTTTCGGCCATATTATTATAGATTGCTTGTTACAATTAATCCAAGTACATCAGTTTGATTGTTTACCGTAAATTGTATTTTTATGCTTATTATATAATTATCAGTGTTCTTGTTTTTTTGAGCGGTTGTAATGTCTAAAAATACAGTATTTACAATTACATTTGGAAACCAATAATTCATGTCTTCTTTAATAACATTCTTTAAAATCTCATCAAACCCTTCAATATTTTGTTCAAATAGATATTGATACAATTTTGTACCAAACTGAGGGTTAAATCTTCTTTCACCTGGTCTGGTGTTGAAAAAATTAGTGATGTTGGCTTTAATCTGAGTAAGAGTGTCATATGACTGCTCAAAATACCCATTTATGCCAGATCTTAAAGGTAATGTTAAACCAATTGGATTCATATTATGACATTGATACTAAACCACCACCACCACCAAGACCTGATGTCTTTTTCTTATCAACTGCTTTCAGCAATTTTCTAAAATCTCTATTAATGACATTAAGTACTTTGGCCTGTTCTTCATTAACTGGTGTTATTTGTTGTGGAATCTGTACAGATTCATTAATATTAGCGCCACCTAAAGATTCACTTCGTAATGCACCCATTAATCCCACATAAGAACCTTCACTTGGAACTCCACCTACAGTTTCATTCAATACAGCATTTAACGCATCATTATTTGTATATTTCTTAAATGTTTTCTTTGCTGGTTGTAATGGTTGTATGTTTTCAGATGGTTTTTGTGAAACTTTTGGTGTTTCCAATTTTTCACTAACCACGTTTTTATTTTGACCAGTTAATATTTCACTCAAAATATTTGGAATAAGAGTTGGAAGAGTCTTTTGAAGTTCTTCCTTTATTACTGATCTGATTATCTCTTTTAATTCTTGTGTTTTCATACTTGTTGATACTATATAATTATATTTTACTATATACCAAAATGTTTTATTTATTTACCAAAGTTAACCTGGTTTTATCATTGATGCTTGGACTGAAAGTGGTGTGCCTGGCAAAATAGGTACAATTTTGAGTTTAGGTATAGTTGGAAATGCAGGCGGTTTGATAATTGATGACATTGGAGGTACATTTGGTATTGGAACCTTTGGTATTGACGGAATACTAGGTACAGTAGGTAAATTTGAGATACTTGGTAACGGTGGTATAGGTGGTATACTAAGAATTGGAGGAATAGATGGTATTGAAGGAGGTGATGGTAGTGAAAAATTTGGTACTGATGGAACAGTGGGTATAGATGGAATAGAAGGTACTGATGTTGGTAAGTTTGTTTTTAAATTTTTATATGTTGATGTTTCTGTAAATGTCTTTTTATAATCAAGACCTGATACTCTTTTTAAAGGCAATTTTGGCACACTTGGAAGAGAAGGAATGCTTGGTAAACTAGGGGTTGGTAAAGAACCTAGTGGATTTTGTAAGTTTAATGATGGTGGTGTAGGTAAAGTATACATAAATTAACTCCAAGTTGATGGATTTGGACCTCTTGTTTTACCGTTATAACCTCCAGGAACACCACTACCGTTAAATACATTAATATCAGTTGGTGGTGTTCCTCCTTCAATAGAACCACCATTTCTTCCCGGAGCATAACCACCTCCAGTTAAAAATACTCTTTTACTTAATATTTTATCAAGACTATCTCTCCAAGCTTTTAATTTTTCTTGTGGAGTTGCAATTTGATTGGTTAGTTGTGTTGGATAATCTGATAGTTGACCTAATTGGTCTTCAGGAGTATTTGTTGTGGAAGTAACATGTTCATGATATTGCCAATGAACGTGATCTAATATTAGATCTGCAAGGTCATACAGAAAGTCAACTGTTGTCTGACCTAACAAAGCGGGTTCATTTGTTTGATCATATTGACCTAGATATATTGCCGGACTATTAATCACTGTTTTTGTGTTTGTAGTCATTATTATCTGACCATGTGAATCAACTGTATATTCATTGTCAGTTACAATTCCATATCTCTTTTTAGAATAATGTATAGTTTCTCCATTTCTACTACTTACTATAATTCTATCACTATTAATAACAATTTGATCTCCGGTAAGTATTGGAGGTCTAAATTTAGTACAACCTGGCGGAGAAAATGCGGACACTTCTTCTTTTGAAACGGAAGGATCTTGAAATATTTTCTTTTTGCATGTTGATCTAAAACTAGATTGTGTTAATCCAGATGTTATATGAATAGATGTACCGTCTTGATTAATATCTTCAGATACATATCCACCTGCATTTTTTTCTGATATGTCAGGTATAGGTTTTGATATATTCTTTTGTCTGTTTCTGATCAAAATCATCGGATTACCAAATCCTGTTAATGTATTACTTACTGGATTAGTATCTCCATCTTTGTTATAATAATCTGCATATTTTGGATCACCAATATCATTATCTCTTACATCATCATATGAAGAAAATCTAATAGATTGGCCGTGTCTACTTTCAATTACAGTATCACCTTCAAATCTTTTTACTGAACGTATCTTTCCGTTTGATTTGAAATATCTACCCAAAACAGTTACATTACTTGTATTCTTATATTGTTTAGAAGTTAAATATGAAACTGGTCCCTTATACAAAACATCTGGATCAGTTGGATTATTTTTTATTTCTCTATTTCCTCTGTTTAATCCAACTCTTTTTTCAAATGTAGGATTAGCATCATTATTTGGAAATCCTGTTATATTGATTTTTCTGGTATAATAAAAATTACCAAGATAATTTACTACTGATACAACTTCATTTACAAGTGGATATTCAGTTATACCTGTATTTTCTAATGGTAATGCCCATGGTAATTTTTCTTTTTCTACGTTTTTATGAGTACTAAATGGTCTGACTAATACTCTACCAATCCATGTATAATCTTTATCATTTTGATCCGCAGGTTTATCATTTGCAGCATCTGGCCATTCTGTTGGATTAATATTAATTTTTGTTTTGAATATTGGATGTGAATCATCAAGGATTACATCCAACACAACTGCTGGTTCAAATTGTAAAGATAAATTTAAAGATGAATCACTAAATGAACTAAGTGATTCAATTCTTATTGCTGCTATTACTGAATTATAATCTGAATATCCTGACATATTATTTCTTTGAGTTTATTTCAATTGGAGTATTGATTTCTTTTGTAATTTTTTCAACTTCACCCATCAATTGTTTGCGTTCATCTTCACTCAATAACATTCCCATATTACCGTCATCACCTTGACTTTGACTACTAATAATACGTTGTACCACTGCGGCTAATTTGACAAGTTGTTCATCATTTCTGACTGAAACGTCCAAATAATCCTTAATTAGTGGTACAACTACTATTGCATCATTAGCGGTTTTAATCATACTTCGAAGATCAGATACCAAAATATCAATTTGGTCCTTCTTCTGTTCAGAATTAACAACCACATCTTTAAGTAAACTAGAGTATTTTTTACCCTTATATAATTCAAAATCTAAGTCCATGACTATAAATATTGAAAATACCACGTTTTACTTAAATTTATCTAGCGCACATCTCTTGTTTTAATGTTCCTCTATCAGAATAAGATTTAGTAATAGTATTTTGGTACTGTTTCATCTTATTAATTACTTTGGTAATCTGTTGAGTTTTACAAGAAGATATTTCTCTGATATACAAATATAACGCTTTTTTATTGAAAGAATCAATTCTGTCACTGTTTCTGAATAATTCAATTACTGCGTTGGCAATATTTAAATCACGTTGTTTTGTAAATATTTTACCAATATTTTTCTCCCAATAATCAACCATTAATTTCATAAACTCACTTGTTTCCAATTTATCATGATAAGAATCAGTGGTTTGTAAACAAACAGTAGTATCACTTGGAGTATCAGAGATATCAACATGTTGATTGAATCTCTTATAATTGTTATTGTTGTGGAATATTAAATAGTTTTTGGCAACTATACTGAAATAACTAAAGGCCTTACCTTTACCTTCTTCAAATTTATGCATATTTGCAACTAAATGTGCAATTGTTTCTTTTTGAATTTCTATAGGACTGTTGTCAAAATATGTAAATTTAAATGTATTAAATACATTTTCTACTAGTTTATCAAAACAACGTTTAATTTGTTCCTCATAAATTTTATTTCTAATATCCATAGACTGTTCCTTATTATACTGGATAATAGACTTTTCAGTATCTGTAGTAAAATACATTTTTTCTCCGCTCTTCTTTTTTCTCTTTTTTGGTTGAGATACAATCTCAGGAGTGATTGTTACAATACTATCTGTCAATTTTTTTTGTTCAACAATTTTTTTTGATACTTTGTTTGTTTTAATTGTTTTTTCCTGAATCTTTTTCTTTGGTTTAATTACTTTTTTATCTAATTTATTTTTAATATGTATTATTTTTTTATTTGATTTAAGTCCAACAGTTTTTGAATTTTTCATTCAGCCCTTTCCTTTAATTTTTCAATTAATTTAATTATCTCAGAAAAAACAAAACCTACATCATCATCTTTTTCAAACATCTGTTTATCATCTAAATCTTTTAATTTTGAATATGTGACGGATACTTCTTTTTTAATGTTTAACAACCAATTTTGGTATGTTTCTATTTTATCAAGATTGACATCTAATGCATAACCTAAAAATATGTTAGCACAAATAGAAACGGTCAATAATACTGACAGTATAATTATCATAATCTTTATTCTGATAAATCTGTATCATCCTCCAAATAATCTGACATATAATCCAATACATCATCAACTAAATCCCAGTTTTCACGGTTCTTTGCTTCATTTAGAAGCGACATAATTTCTTTAATATCTGCGATATCCATATATATAGTTTAGACTGATATCTAAATATATAGGATATTAAGTTAAAAACAACATTTTTATTCAAAAATAATAATTTTATTTTTATTAAAAACTAAAGTGTGGTCCTTTATTAGATGAAACTTCTCGTATAACTTCTTTTTCTACTATTTTTTCCACAGGTACTTCTTTAATTTCAGTAACTATCTCTCTAATTATTTTTTCATTCTTAACTTCTTCTTCAGCTTCTTTTTTTGCTTGTTCTACTACAGATTCTATATTTTCTGATGGTTCATCCACTGAATCTTGATGTTGATATATCTTGATATCATCTTTTGGCTTTTCAACCGTATCAGTAAAATTTAATGTGGTGTTATATGCCAACAGTAAACATATAGCTAATGGATCAAATACAGATATAAGAGCAACAATAAACCACGTTACACCAGTATTCATATCAACTTTAAATTGTTCTGATATAAATTTAAATGTTTGTATATCCTTCTTACTTCCGGCTTCTATCTTAATATCAGCAATTTTCTTATCAAATGATTGTAATTCATCAATTCCTTTTTGTATTTTACCGTTTTCAGATTCAATATCTTTTTCACTCTTATCTATTAATTCTTTGGTTTGTTCTTGTATTTGAGCTAATTGAATTGGATTGCGACTAATAACTACATTAGTCATACTTTCACCCAATCTTGATTCTTGACTGTTTCTTAAAGCAACAATAGATTCAATTCTTTTCTTTGCGGAATTGATTTTGTCTTCAGTATATTTTTTCTGATCCACGATTACCAAAATTTTATCTTCTGATAATTTATTTTCAATTGCGGATTGCTGATATGCAGATGTTAAATATCCAAAAATACCAAGTGATGTAATAATCATTAGTATTACAACTGCGGAAATTAAATATATTTTAAGCAACAGCTTAATTTTTTTCCAGTATCTATATAAAAATGTAGTAGCTACTAATTTACCTATTTCAAGTGAACTTGCCATAATCATAGATGCTAATGCAGATCCACTAAATAACATTCCAATACCAATTATACTGAAAAATGCTGCACAACTCGCTATAAATAAGGATGATACACCAACAATTCTTTCAAATTTGAATAAATCTTTCATGCGTATATATATTATTGAATAGGGTAAAATTTTACCATTCAAGTATTACTTGTCCATGTGACCCACTTCCGCCATTAATTACTCCTACAGAAGTGAATGAACTTGCTCCACCACCTCCACCTCCAGGATAATCACCTGCATATCCATTCCATGATGAACTT
>Ga0181349_1000146_pt1 | contig 28917 bp, 54 predicted proteins | sample Su13VDMM110SD_FD_130106 | JGI IMG/M metagenome (GOLD analysis project Ga0181349, IMG submission 130106) | Freshwater viral communities from Lake Michigan, USA - Su13.VD.MM110.S.D | ecosystem: Environmental > Aquatic > Freshwater > Lake | place: USA: Michigan | collected 2013-07-16 | reverse complement strand
CTTGTTGCTTCAAAGCCAAATTTAACGTATTGGGGAATATCTTTTAGCTTACGTTTGAAAAACTCTCTGCCTGATTGCTCTTGTGAATATGGCGACAAAGCATCAATACCCATAACAACTTTATTGAAACAGTTAGTAGCGTAATCATCAAGACCGGCAACTATTAGCGTCTGCGATGATGGATATAGTAATGCTTCGAGCGCGCATAACGCTGCCATTTTTTCTGTAAAACCAATCTGACGTCGCTTAAGACATAATAGGTTTTTGTCATTTGCTTTTGCTTGTTCTAGTAAATCAAAAAACTCTTTGTCCATGTCAATAAACCTTGGCGGTATAAGACCAGCGCCTTTTTCTTTAGTCTTAATGCGCCAAAAGTTTAAATACCAATAGTTTGCTCCAGTAAGATATACACCACCAGTAGTATAACCATCGATACATCTTCTGCGTTGTTCGTACCACCATTCCATGTATTGCCTTGGAAAGTTAATACGTATCAGTTTTTTCTTTTTAATATTTGGATTGTCATAGACTTCCCACGCGCGATTGTATTTTGGCATAGGGTTGTCAAGGTCATAGATAACTGGCTGAAACAACTCTACGTTTTGAAACTTACACATGTGGTCGTCATAGCAAGATATGTTTTCAGGCAACAAAGAAGATCGGTAATATCTTTTGTTGACTGGTTTAGTGCCATCAAGAATAATATTTGATTGGGCATTTATTTTATATCCGGCAATGTCTATGACGTTATTTGCCATTATGGAAAAAATATGGTTACTCGAATACTTCCAGATACTCTAGGTCCACAATCAGATTCATAAGAATAATCAAATTCATAAGAACCATCTAATGCAGTATTGTCTACTTCAATACTATATATTGTTAATGAACTATTTCCAGGAACAACTACTGGTTCTGAAACAATATTTATAGTAAATCCAGGATAATTAATAGGTCCTGATAAGATACAACTAAGTTTATCAAGTTCTATTGAACAACTATCAATATTTTCAAAAACAAAATCTATTGTTTGCGGTGTACTTGTAATTACCAATCCAGCTATAAGTGGCAATGTATAACTATCGCCATCAAACTCTAAAGTAAACAATGGTTCACAATTACATATAGGTCTTGGCAAAGGATTTGTTGAATAGCAACACTCTTCTACTTCTGGAGTGCAGCATTTGTCATATAGTCTTTGTTTGCCAAATAAAGCAGCGCGGTTAGCGTTTTTAGAAAAGATTGCCATAATTATATTGTTATGTTTGCAGTAAAAGTAAAGTTTCCGCTATCTGTTACAATTGTCACTGTAAAGTTGCCTCCAGCAAAACCAACACCAGATTGAATTATAGGATAAAAACCTACACTTGGTGGATATACAGCAGTGCCAGGAGGACCTACAACTGTATTAAGTACAGATGGTGTAACAAGTATATTAATAATATCAACATCAACTGGTCCTATAGTTTCTAAATAAAATACCCATTTTGTTCCATTTGCAAGTGTTTTATAAAACGAAAGTCCATCAGTAATTTCTACTGGAATAGTGCCATCATCAAAATAAACTTTATATCTTCCTAAAGATACATTAGGGCAACAAGGTTCTGAAACTTCGCAGCAACCGTCTACAAGTATTTGTTTTTTCTTTTGAAAGAAAGAACGTCCTTTATTTGAATTAAACATTCTGGCCATTTTGTTCTATGTTTTGATTGTCAAGATGAGATTTTTCTACTTTTTTCTGCTGTACTTTTCCATACAATAGCGTTCCGGTAAATGCTGCCAAACTAGTCAAAAAGATTGACATACCTGACCAGTCAATGTCTGTACATTTAACAGCGTGAATCATTAAATAAATAAAAACACCAACAGTCAAAAGACATATACATAGTGTTCCTATAAACAATGTTACGCGCATGCTAGATACATCTGTGCTTTCTTTTAAAAAACTGAACATATTTTTAGTTTTTAGATTACTTTTGTTTTGAGTGTTTCAATCATTGACGTAATTAGTGCAGTTCTAAATGTTGGATTGATAAGAAGATCTGCGTTATTTGGATTATCAAAAAACCCAATCTCAAATAATATTGCTGGCATATTTGTAGCAGAAGTAATATGCAATTGAGTATCTAATACTAATGACGCGCGTCTTTTACTGCCATACCTATCAAATATTTTTTCAAGTCCTTGGCAAATAAACAAAGCAAGACTAGCAGTTTCTGAATTAAGTTTGTGCACAAAAGCACCAACTCCTTCAGCGGATGTTTGTGGGCCAGTAGTCATTCCTGCTGCATTGGCGTGAAAAGAAAGAAATAATGACTTAGTGCCATATTTTGCTGCAATCTGATTTGCAGAGTCTGTTCTATCTTTTAATGAGTTATCCGCCCAAGGGTGGTACACTGGTATGCAATGAAATCTTGCTGCCATTGCTTTTTCAATAAACTCATTTGCAAACTGTCTGTTAAAATGACCTTCATAAAACCATCCAACATCGTGGTATGCTTTGCCATTTGTATGAAGTGTTTTTTTCCCAATGCTTTCTGGTGTTAAATATTTCTTTGTTAGTGGGTCCAGTCCACCATGACCGGCATCAATAAATAGTATTGTCTGTTTCATTTTTCTAATCTTTCTACGAGGTTAAGAAGTTTTTTCATCATTGCTGTATTATTTTCAATAACATTATTGTTACTGTTTACTGTATCAATAAGTTTTGCACGATCTTCTGTCATATATTGGTCGTGTCTTTTTTCAAGTTCTTGTATTCTTACTTCGTTTTTCTTATGTAATGCAAAAAACTGTTTACCCATAAAGTAGATAACGCCAATCATAAGAATAGCAAAAACACCTAAAATGCCATAGTTAGTAAGATAGCTTATTTCTTGGGGTACTTGTAACAATAAGGATTTCATTTTAATTTTGATATTTATTATGTGATTTAAACTCAACTATTGGTAAAAATTTTACCCACCAACAGTCTATATTTTTGTTTTCAAATATTTGGTGTAAAGGTATAATCCAATTTTTTTCTGCATCCAATAAAGGAGTAAATGGCTTATATTCATCATAATCTTTATCAGACAAATATAATCTTTCTTCTTCATCTAATATACCGCCTAACATAATTAAAATTTTTTTTAATCAAATAATGGAGGTTCAGGTTTAGGTATATATTTAATCAAAGGCAAATCTTTTACCCATTGGAACTCAGGAATTACACATTGGTCAATCTCTTCAACTGAAATTATCCAATCGTCATTTGCATCTTGAATTGGATTAAAATAGCTGTCTTCATCATAAAGCTGACCGACAAGCTCATTTTTTTGCGATTCTGTTAAATGTCCTACGTATGTCATACTTGTCTACCTAAAGTTGTTTGAAATGTTTGTACTGCTGTTCTCAAACTTGTCATTTCTGCTTGAGTTATATCATCTGATATATATCCTAAAGCTATTTCTGCATTTGAGAATGAACCATAAACTCCTGATGAATCTTGTGCAGCAAAAGGTAATGACCTGTTACTAAATCCAATTGTTACAGAAGTAGCAAGAGTAATATAAGTTCCATCTCTTTTTATTGCAAACATATCTGTTGTTGACCTTCTACACATAGCAGAAAATCCACTATAATCAGTAGCAGTGGTATCTCTTAAAACAGTTAACCCTCCTGCATAATGGTCTTTATTTGGGACTCCTGCGGTTCTAATCCAAAATCTTGAATTATTACCTCCAACAGGGTCATTTACACCAAAGAAATAATTTCCATTTGGCAAAGCTGTTCTCCAATATCCTCCTGCTGAACCTTTATTAGCTGATGTAAATCCTGTACTTAAATTAAAAAAGGTATTAGCATAACCATTTGTGCCATTTGGTAATGCACCTGTAGAAGAATGCGTCCATCCTCCACTAAAAACTAACCTAAATGCTGCATTTAAATCACGCGGATCTTTTAAATTCCATTTGTGCGTTGTAGCAGTACCACCAACAAAAGGATAAATAGCTTTCATCTTTGTCCAAATACCAAAGCCTTTCATACTAACTACTAAGGTATTTATCGCACTTTTTTGAGTGTTATCTGTAATGCCTGCTGCCGTAATAAAAGCCAGCGCATCGGCATCATAAGTAGGACCACTTACTTTTGCTTTAATATAAATACCCATTATTAAACTACAAATTGATTTAACCAATTATTTACCATATTAGGTACATCTGTATCTTCCCAAGTATCTACATATAGCATATCTTCTGCAATCACCCCAAATTGTGCTGTGTCTGTTGATAATACAACTAAAACAGACAATAACTTGTCAATTGCTTTGTCTTGTATTGTATTAAGATTTATAAAAATTGTAGGATTTACAATCTGTACATTAAATTGTGGGAAACTGTATGTCATTTTATTATTTTTTTATGATAGTGTTGTTCCTGTTACTATGAAAGTTCTACAAGCAATATAATTATTAAATTGAGAAAATCTATCAACTGATGTTATTGTTCCGTTTGAACTTGCATATTTAAAAACTGCTGTAGCTGTTTGCCTTGTTGATGTACTTAATGAAACTGCACCTAAACTAAAAGGGGCATATTGTATAAAATTATTCAAATATGAATAATTTGGCAAAGACATCATTTCATTAATGTTTGGTATTCTCCATCCCGAAGAATAACCACCTATATTTAAAACTAATGCTGCTGTAATATCTTGTGACCAAGTTGAATTGCTTCCACCCCTTATTGTGTTACTCCAACCTAATACTGTTGAACCATCATAGGTGCTCCAATCTATGATAATGGTATTTGTGTAGGTTTGATTTCCTGTTGTACTTGTGAATCTGTTAGTATTACCAAAAGGATTATTTTCTGCAAGAACTGAAAAACTTGTATTTCTTCCTGCTTCAATATCACCATCATCCCCTGTTTGCTGTGATATTGTTTGACCTGTTTTCATTAGTTGTGCCGTACTTCTACTTAAAGCTGCTTTTATATATGTATCCATAGTTATGCTTTAGTAATGTTTAAATTAATAACTGCTGCTGTATTTACTGTAACTGTTATTTTACTACCTTTTATAATAGTGTTAGTTAAAGTATAAGCTGCCCCATCATCAAGTATTGTAATAATAGGACTATTTAAAACATTGCTTATTGTGTTAATCTTTAAATCATAAGAAGCATAAAAATCTACAGTAAGTACATCTATAAGTTCTATTGTATAAACAATACCACGATTAACCCAAAGGCTACCATCATATTCTAAGCTATCTCCTTTTTGTAAGTTTGTTATTGCAACATCATGAAGTTCATCAATCTCATAACCATTCTGCACTCTTACATACATTCTACCAGAACTACCATTACTTGCAGTTGTAACTATACCAAGGTAAACTAAGTGATTAGGAGCAAAAGGTTTTATATTAGTAATACTTCCATTAGTTGCACCTAAGTATACAGGGTCACCATCAGACCAAGTTGAAGTAGGTAAAATACTTAAACCATCTAACAAACCTTGCATCATTATAATACCTTTTTGATTTGCTGCAATAGATGTAGACATTACTATTCCAACAGTTTGTGCTGAAGTTACATCACTTGTATTATTAGCTCTTTTAACTGTCATTCTATCTCCTGTACCACTAAATGCATACACAGGCATACCTTTAGTTAATGTAACACTATCATCATTTGTTACATAAGAAAACAAAGCATTTGAAGTAGTGCCTATGCATTGAAATCCATCAGTAGTAGTATTAAATACACAAAGCATTTCTGCTCCATCCCAAATATCTCCACCTAATAGTACACCATCATTATTTCTGTAAAGTGTTTTAGCACCAAGACTATTTATATTTAAAGTACATGTTCCTGTATTACCATTAGTAAATCTAATAAGATAAGCATCTGCATCAGCATAAGCTGTTACTCCTGCAATTGTAACAGTATAAGTATCAGTACCAACTGCAGTAGCATGAGTAATACCACCTGAAGATGCTGTTTCGTAATAATCAAGTTTACCTGTAATGGGATTTAATTTATACGGCATATTAAGTTGTGATTACGCTAATAACATTATCAGCAGCATTATACGATAAGGTTTTTGTCGCTACTACAATCATACCAGTTGAATAAACAATAGTATAAATGTTGTTTGTGTTGCCACTAGGATTTCCAGCATCAATGCCAGGGTAATAAGTAATATCAATATTGTTACCCGGTATCATATCAAAGTTAGCTAACTCTGAAAGTTCATCTAGCATTGACGTAAGTGACAAGATAGGATATAGCAGTTCGTACACATCAGCTCTTGTTGCGCCATATGCTGTAGAAGTAATATCTAATACATCATCAGCATATTCTACAGCAGCAATGTCTGTGCTATCTACTTCGCGCTCAAATAAAAAACCTGATATTCCATAGTTTCGAACCTTAACAGATCCTTTTGGAAATGCAGCAAATGGTGCCAGATCTGCAGGAATTTTAAATACTATAGCGCCATCCTGCTCGTACACCTGTATTGTTGAAAATAAACTCATATGATTATAGATTTATAACACCCCACTGATTTGTTTTAATATATTGAAATATCATTCCATCGCCAAGTATCATACTAACAGAAGTTCCACTACCAGTTATTGTTTGTCCTACGTTTCCATTTACTGTTGTTCCAGGCACAGTACAATAAACTTTATACATCTGTCCTAATACCGGCGTAGCTGGCAATGTTAAAGTTAATCCATCCGTATTAACAACTATTATGTATTCAGTTAACTGCAAAGTTCCAGACACATCGTAATATGTAATGTTGTCTTCGCTATAAAATAATCCAACTGGCAAAACAGGAATAATTGGTGCCAAATCTACAGATGTTAACACTTGCGTTTCGTCATGCTCTCCAGTAAGTTCAAGCATTGTACCATTTAAAATAAGTTCTAAATCAAAATCATGAGATAGATCTACAGTTCTAACCACAGTAGCATCATCGTAAATGTACGTTAACGTAAGTATGTTTGTTATGGGGTCAAATGTCAGTTGTATATCTAACGGACAACAAGTTTCACAACCCGGTGGACAAGGATTGTTAAACATAACAGAATCACTATGATGGTTGAATAATCCCATATTAACTTATTTTCATTCTTGCGTGATACGGCTTTTTATTCTCAGGAATTTCAAATAAATACAATGACAATCCTTCCTGTTCTTCGTTACCAGTTTCCATTTCAGATTTTAATTTAAACTCTTCGCACAACCTAGTAGATACCTCTAATGCTTTAGCTATCTGCAGCTCATCCTCGGGAGTATTGTCAAGACTCATTAACATCTTTCTCCAGTGCTCTGCTTTAGCCTTAAACATATCGACATTCAGATCGTTTTCAGACAACTGTATTCTTTTGTAGAAATCAATCAGGTTGATAACCTGTTCCGTTTTCTCTATGTTTTTCCAATTGGACCAGTCTTTAAACAGTCCGTAGTTTGCAGTGACCTGCTCTCTTCTTTCTACCGGTGGCAGTTGCCAGTAAGGGTTATCTTTCTTGGTATAGACAAAGTAAATGTAAGTAATCACCTGTGCAAACTTTACCTCTTTTGGAAACTCACCTTTAACAGCTATGTATTCCGGTACTGTTTGTCCTGCAGGAGTAACACATACTTCTCCCATATTAAGATAAAACATAGAATCGCTTTTATAGTGCGAACATAACACATTTATTTCTAATAACAAAAAAAAGCCTGAGATTTTACTCTCAGGCCATCACTAATAATCTAAAAAACCATTTATATAACCACAACTATATGCCCATGTTCGCCCCAGACTTTACGCGTTCTACCAATAGTATGAACGTGACTGTCTTCTTTCATCAAAGCATCCATAAAAGCTTTTAACATATTGTCTATGTCAGGCTTTATTTGATGAGGCCTACCAATACGATCTTCTCTTTCCTGCTTTACCTTTTTACTAAGGTGCTTCCCATTAGGAACAGTAACAACAAAATCAATACTTTTAATTTCGTCAAACTTAAACTCTTCTGGCTTAAACCCTAGCTTTATAATTTCTGCAATCCAAAGTAATAAAATGTCATCTTTCCAGGTTTGATACTTTTTGTAACGCTTATCGCTAAACATCTGCTTTTGCGTAGTACGTACAGCACCCATAGGTTCAATATCCAAGTAAATTCTATATCCGTCTATCATCTCACTTAAATAAAATAACTGATGTAATAATCCCTGCAGCAAAACCTCCAATAATACCCCAGGTTGTCCCTATAAAGATACCTCTTTTTCGCTCATTATTTGCATATTTCATACCCTGCTGCCAAAGATTATTTAACTCAACTATCTTATCAGCACTCATGTTGTACGCCCCTTGGTATATGTTTACCTTTTCATCAAGATTCTTAACTATACCCTTGTACTCAGTGATCTGTAACTCTGCATCCCTAATATCTTTCTCGTACTTACCAGACAAAGACTTGTAATCTACAATAGCAGTATTCTGTACCCTAAGAATGCCTACAACATCATTCCATTTACGTAACGACATAAGCACAGTATCTTTTCTTGTCAAATAAGAAATGTCTAACCCATAGTAAACATTAATAGTTTCTAGCTGAGCAAACAAAGAACAAGACATCAAAACAAATATTAGCGTTTTCATTCCAAATAATTTACCAAGTTAACATATCTTTTTTATACTCATCAATAACATCAAGGTCACTTTCAATCTCCAGCTTCAAACTATCAATCTGCTTCTGGTTCATTTTCCTAATCTCTGTCAGTTCCTCTATCTTCTGATAACTACTCTCAATACTCTTAACCAACATACTATCCCTTACCCTAACCTCAGCATCTAAAACACGTAAATCATTCATAACCTTAGTAACCTGATCATCTAACTTGTTAGCCTTAACAATACTATACCTAATGAAAGCTATCTGCATCGCCGTAAACAATAAACTCAAAGCAGTAATACTGCCAAAAACAAGTAAGGACCTATTCATAATACCGCCTCCCTACATTTACCCCTAACACCATTGCCACTAATAGCAGCACCAGGTACATTATCAACATAGTGATCGCACATACCTTTAGCAAACTCGCGCTCATAAACCAAATAATCACTAACAATACTAGCATAATCCAAATACTCTACCTCATTTAACTCGTCCCACCCATCATATGCACGGCCCATAATATGACACTCCTCCCAACCAACAAACCAAATCTGCATATCTATATCTAATACAGGGCAATCTTTGCTTTCAATAAACTCTATTATACTCATCATAACATACTAGTTTTTTTTGTTAATAATAATTTCAATCAATTCATTCTTTGTGAACTTACTCTTCATGTCATAACCCAACATTTCCAATAATTTAGACTTCTTTAACGTACTTAAATCAACAATGTCTTTGTCAAAACCACTAGCACTTGGAGCAGGACCAGCCTCTACCTCAACAACCTCATCACCAACAACCGGTGCAACATACTTATACCCCTCTATCTTTGGCACAACAAACCCACTAATATCAATACTATTATCATACCTCAAACTCATAGACTGACCAATATGACTAACAACAAAATCATACACACTTTCAGTAGGAATGCCAGGACCATCAACAACCATCTTACCATTAACCTCATAACAGTTCCACCCATCTATACCCTGTAATCTTCCAATCTCCTCAACTACCCCCGGTACTTTGCAATTTTTAGTCGTAACCAAAGTACCCAACTTTATATGACCACCAGTAGTAGTTCTTACATAATAATTTATCCTAGTCTGCATAACAATATAGATTTAATAGTGAATAAATAATGGCACAATATACACAGATAGTACGTTCTATGCAAGTTTTTGGTAGAGGAAAAAGAAAAAAGACGGGAGCCCACTATCCGTAACTCCCCCCCGTCTTAATCTATTTCATAACAATTAAATACTTTAAACATGAGTATCGTAAAAATTCCAATGGATTACAATGCTTTAGCTAGTCAATCCGCAAGCAGAACAATTGCTAAAGAATTGGCAATTAAGGAAAACGTTTTGTTCACTGTCTCTGAGCTTTGGGTAAGTCAAAAGACTAACTCATCACAGATGAAATCCGGCGCTACCGGAGTTTGGCTTGATGTACAAGGAACCCAAGTTTGGTACAACTTGTCACATTTAGTGTTGATTGCTAAAAACTGTATTCCAGATGCTGAACGCACTAAGTTCATGGAAGCCATTGACAACAAACCGCATTTCATTATCGGAAATGGTGTATCCTTTATCGGTGACTTCGATGCTAATGGAAAACTCGTGAAGTTAGCACTAGGTGCTTCGCAAGGAACAGGTGCATCAGGAGTAATTTAATCTTAGACCTACGCCCCGTAAGGCGTGGGTTTTTTTGTTAAAGTTCTTCCAACCATTAGGGTCAAGGTCGTTAGTCGTTGTTTTTTGTTATGAAATACAAACCATTTGGCTTAATTGTCAATGGATTATGATTTTGTTCCACGTGGAACACGATAGAGAAGAGATGTGTGAGGCTACCACTTGTGTGGATTATTGCAAACATTTACAATACTATTGATATCTGTTGAACCATTATGTTTTACGATATTAGTATGTGTGTTATAAATAGGTAAGATTATATAACAAATCAAATATATTATTATGTTCTTTAAAAAATTGCTTGGAGTTGCATTTAAAACTTGGACTATTAGTGCATGCAACTATCACATTCAAAACTATGCTAATGGCAATACTGACAAAGTAAGCCGTACGTTACACGATGTAGCGAAGTATGTATTATCAAATAAAAAGTTTTAGTTTTTTTTTATTTATTAACCATTAACAACAAGTATGCGTGTAGAGCTCGAGCACGTGTAAGGATGACAAGAGTATAATAATTATGAATAAGTTTGAAGGATTAGCGTTAGAATATTATAACAAAGCTCTAAGTCTTAGAATTAGAGAGTGTGAGGCTAATGAAATCGCACACTATTACATATCAGGTATTGATAGCTTTCAGGAATGCTGCTGTATGGTAGCCGAAAGTTGGTTGCATTGGGAACTTATATCGTACAATGAAACAGAAAAAACAGAATACGTTGTATCTACTGAGTTATCTCAGTTCATCAACTTTCTTGTTGATGCTGAGATATTTGATCCTTGTGGATACGAGTATCAGACATGGTCATTTCTTGATTCAGTATCTGTATCTGCATGAGAAAGTTTATTAGTAATAACTGGGGAGTGATGATGACCATTGGGTTGTCATTACTCCTTTATTGTACTTGGACACAGTTACCAACTCTTATTACAGTTGTATTAGGTTTCTTTGCATGTATAGGACCTGCATGCAAGAACTAGATACTATTATTGAAAATAGTGCTTCATTATTTTTGGCTAACGATGAAGCATTATCTTTAATATTATTAGAAAGTATGATTAACAATGAAGAGAACTATCATAATTATGTTATGAGTAAGTTTTTATCATCTATTAGTCAAACGTTGGCATTACATGCAATTAAATGCGCAGGCATATCATCTGAGGATGAGTATGGATTAGAGTATTTTTGTAATGATAGCCATGCGTATGTATACAATGATTTGCATTATAGCATATCAAGTGATAACGATTACAATACTGAGTTTGACAGATATTCAAAGAGCGTGCATTATGAAAATGCAGCAACTATTATTACTATCTGGATAAACAGTTTTTATAGGATAAAACTACAAGTAAACATTATTCGTAGTAACTATGAGTATTTTACTGATTTGAACACTAGAAAATCTTGTTATGAAATACAGGATGGTGATATAACTACATCTGTACAAGGGAACACATTTATGAAACAAATTTTATTATTTTTAAACTACTGTTACAATGGAAGACATTAAAAAAATTGTTGAGCTTATGTTATCCAATGATGATCTTGATAGGGACAAAGCATTGGTATTAACAAAAGATGTATTTGGTTACAATGAAGAAAATGGAAACATTGATTTCAAATATGATTTTACACGTTTGTTTGCATTAGAAATAATGCGTCAGGTATTTACTATGTACAAAAATGATGTATTATCTTTTAATGATAATCTTCAAGATGTATATACTTGTAAAAACGAACAAACTTATGGTGGTGTTAGTGGATATTTATTTACTGCTGTTCCAATAGACAGAGGTTTTACAAAATCTTTTGATGGGAAAACAGAAGAAATGGATGTGCGATTTCATGTTTCTAAGTTTATTGATGTGGAATACATAAATGATTTAAAAAATGTGTATCAACATACATTCCAATACAACTTAGTTATTAAGAAAAATCAAATAACAAATGATGTCTGGTGTGAGCCAAGTATACCTAGTTTGTTTAGTCAGGCTAGCAATGATGAGATTACATATAGCATAGACGATTTAAGTTTCATGAGAGGATCATATATGATGACTTTTAGGAACAAGTACGATGTGTTTGAGAAACTTTACAAACATTTTTTAATCAATAAATAAACAATTATGAGAAGTATTATTATTAAAGGGTTTATGACATTTGTAGGATTATTTTTTGGCATAGGCGCATTTGAGTTTGCGTTCATTTTTGCTGAATCAAGTGTGTATGAAAACTTGATCACCAAAATATTTGTGTTTTTATTTTTATTATTAATGATGACATTAAGTTTTGTTGTCGCTCATATATACAAGGAGGACTAACCATGAGAGCGATATTCATTGATAGCAATAGAAAAGAAATATTCGAAGCCATAATAAAAGGCAATGACTTTAGAGAGATTCGCAGTCTTATAGGTTGCGATATCATAACTGGAGGTTATTCTTTTGATAATGGCGACTACATGTATGTAGATGATGAAGCTATTTTTACAACAAATAGAAATGGTTTTGTAATAAACGTACCAGGAAACAGTTGGGGCGCACAGCAACTGATTGGCAATGCTCTTATTATAGGAAGTAGCAAAGACGATGATGGCAGCGATGCTGATGCAGTAAGCAGTATAGAAGAGATAAAAAATCATATTTCATTCAAAACATTTATATAAAATGAAAAAGTTATTAGTGTTGTTACTCTTGTCATCTTTTGCATTTGGTCAAGCAGAAGATTCATCACAGTACGACCAAAAAATACGATATAACAGTCTTGCAGATCTATGTGGTTGCGCATCCTATGTTGAAGCATTGTCCATTTTGTATGATGTAAAGCCAAGTGATGTATTAAGAGATATAAAAAACTACGTAAATGATTACATCATAACATTTCAGCTAGCCGGGTATACCTATGATCCAACTGAAAGCATACTTGAAAAGAAAGTATATTTCAACAAGTCTGGGTATATTATACCATACGATTGCGTACAAGATATAATTAAAGGAACCAAGACTGATGTAAAGATAATACGTGATGATGAGTATCAGCGTGTACACCATTACGAGATTAAAGACTAATGTTTATTTGTGTTTATAGTGTGTTGGGGCAGCTTTAATGGCTGCCCTTTTTATTTAATCAATTAAATTATTTTGGCAATGGAAAATCTAGAATTTCAAGAAACAGTAACAAACTTTACCAATGAGTTTATCCAGGCAAAAGAAACATTTGAAGGTGAACCATGTACAGCAGAAGAAAAGTTGTCTATATACGACGCATGTTTTCATGTAGTTAAAACATTTTCTGGTATTCCAGAAGAGAACAGATTTTATTTTAATCCTGCTTGGACACATGATCATAAAGGACGTGAGTTTGGATTTAAGTATCTTAGTTTTTACATTTGTGAGTTGTTTAAAGAACTTGCAAGTAAACGCTATTATCCAAAAGAAAGAAACATGTCTAATGTTATGAAACTTGCACACGTTATCCGTAAAAACGAAAACGTTTCGTTGGGAATAGCATTACGAAAAAGCTACAAAGATATTGAAAGAGCCGGAAAGTTAAAAAGAAATACCATTCCTGAAGAATGTAGAATAATATCTGACATTTGTATAATTAAACAATGGAATGATTTACTAAAAAACTATCCAGCATTAAATCAAAATCTTAAAAAGGAAAAAAATAAACAAAGACCAAAAGCCACTGCTGTTTGGTTAGTCGCTGACATTCTTTATTACATCACAAATAAAATCGGTTACAATGGGTAAGTATTCGATTGTGTAAGCAAAAATTAACAATTATTTATAAATTAAATGTCTGTAGATCTAACGAGTCTGCAGACATTTTTATTAAAATCAAACAATTATGGAAAGATTTAAAGCGTCTGAACTTTTTGAAAGAAACTACAGAGAAAACGATACTGTATTTTTAGCGTTTCAAATTAAAAGTTTAAAAACTATTACTGAAGATGAGTTATGGTTGTATTCAAATGACAATCATAATAACATTTGGTTGAAACAAGAAGCTATTGTTTATGGAGAAAATTATATGTATCGTGATGGGGATATAATAAACTATAATGGCAATCTTGGTAAAGTAGTTTCAGGATTTAATGATGAGTGGTATGTACTAAGTTCAGAAGGCTGCATGTATACACTTAACGCGGATTTAATTAATCAAGTCAAAAAAGAAAACGAATTATAATTATGGCAAACTTATTTGAAATCAGTCAGGAACTGTATCTTATACAAACTTCTATTGAAGACAATGGTGGTGAGATACCAGATTACTTAGCAGAACAACTAGAAATAGCAGAAGCTAACAGAGAACAAAAATTACAAGACTATTCATTCGTTGTAAAATCTTTAAAATCACAAGCAGAATTATTGCGCGATGAAGCTCATAAACTGTTGAAAAAAGCGCAGCAATTTGACAAATCATGTGATGTTCTTAAAGAACGTATGTTAGATAATGTTAAACTATTTGGTCCTGTTAAAACACCAGTAGTAAAAATTAGTACATCTAAAAGTATTGCTGTTGAAATCAGTGATGATATGCTTATACCTGACATGTATTGTAGGTTTAAACGTGAGCCAAACAAAACTGATATTAAAACAGCTATATTTAATGGCGAAGAAATTCCTGGTGCAACTATTATTGAAAATATCAACCTTAGAATCTCATGAAAAAGAATGAATTAAAAAGGCTTAGTATTGTACTTGCATCTCTAATGGGAGATACAGAACGTAATGAATTATACACTATATCTAGTGGCATTATTGGTTTCAAGTCAATGAATGCTGCAGATGTAATCTATAAGTACATTTCATTGTTACCTGAAGAAATGATTGGCTACAAAGAATCTCTTGCGGATGTAGAGCCGGTTTATTATTCACTTACCGATAACTGCAGCCATACTGCTAATGATTTTCTTGAAAAAGAAGATGCTATTGAAGCAATGAGCATTTCAAATCAAGAATCACAAAAAGATAAAAATTGGTTCATGCCGTTATTTGAAGTGATTGCTCGTCAAACTAATACTAGTAGTAAAGCACATCGTATTGCTAACATAATGGAGTTATATTACGACAAAGCTATAAACAAGCAAGTAACACTTGGCCTGTTAAAACTTAGCGTAAATCTATTGAATAAGTTTAGCGATCAAATGCAGAATAATGTTGATAAGATAAGGGATAAATGTATGTTTTTGCACAATATGCATTTGTATTTTGAGCGCGAAAAGATTAGCATACTTAGAAGCGAAAAAAGACATTTGGTGCCAAACCTTGATGATTTCTTTAAAATGAAACGCCATCTACAGGTAAAGTATAGCAATCCAATCAAATGGTATTTTCAAGTGCATGCCGAACAGCTAAAAGGTGTTGAGTTTACTCAATATCAGCTAATGAAACAACACAAAGAAAATCAACTAGCAAGCAATGCCCTTAACGACATAGCTAAATTGATTCATAGAAGCTACGATGTCATTAATCCAGACAATAAGCCTGCTTTCTAGCAAGAATGTCATACCAGAGGACGCAGTGGAAAGGAACCTACTGCTGCGTTCTTTTGGTTATGATAATGTTATCAAAACATTTCAATCACTTGATTATCTTATTGGTATGTTATTTTTAGAAAATAAAATGCTTGTAGAACCTTGGGATATAACTGTCAGATACGCCGATCCAATATTTAAAGTAGCACTAGTTGATGTATATTTTTATCCATTAGAAGTTACTGTTCCATACTGGATGTGTATTGATAGTGTTATTGAAGCTGGCCTTTCACCATTGTTTTGTCGGGATAATAAAGAAATACAAGACATGGCATTTATATCAGAGAATCAAAAACATGAGCTAATAAGTTGCATGTTTAACGCTCCAATAAAAGATAGCAATAATGAAATTTATTATCCTGAATTGTCATTTCATATTCAGTATGTACTTGATGTAATATTTGGTGTCAGAGGTTATGATACTAAAGATGGAATTACATATGTAGCTACTGATTTGAACTTGGCCGATAAATGGAGAAAAGCTATTTGCGCTGAAGGTAAAAACAAAATGAAAAAACTTGTAAGCACTGATAGATATCTTGCATTTGTACAAGGTATTGATAAACTTAACTTGCAAAGACAGCAAGCTTCACCTGTTTATGTTCAACAACAAGAAGAAAATAAACAGAATTTACAAACTTTAATGTCACGATTATGAAACTAGATACTATGATGTTTTCGACAGTTATCGTTGGTTTGATATTTTATTTGATTATTCCGGCCGATAAAGAACCAGAAATATCAATTAAAACAGTTGCTCCTGCAGAACGTGTAGACCAAATGAAAAAAGCAGATGACAAATCAAAATATATTCACGCCGGTGCTGATGAATTATATCCTGATAAAGGATACGATCAAGATGGCTGGTCTAATCGTGGGTATATGTCTGCTGCTGAAATGAATGGTTCACATCTTAACGGTGATGCCAATAAGTTACAAAAGCTTGTTAAACGCAAAATAAGTGAAAAAGAAAAGTTTGTTGCTAAATTAGCTTATCAGTCAAAAGAGTTATCTGTTAGATTTGATGTGCCGGCTAGTATTATTACAGCACAAGCTATTCTTGAATCAGGTTATGGTACAAGTAGGCTAGCTGTTGTTGCCAATAATCTATTTGGTCACATGGGAGGTAAAACTAAAGACTCTCGCGGTATAACAGGTAGCATAAAAGCTTATGATAAAAACATCAATGGACATACTATTACTTACGGGTTTAGGATATACGAATCAAAATGGTGGTCCATATGGAATCATGCTAAATTGCTATCAGAAACTTATGGTCATAGAAAACTAAATATATCCAACAAACGCGATGCTTGGCTTGCTGCTTTATGTGGATGTAGCGATAACCGAATGTTAGCATCAGATTCTAAAAAACTAGTTAATGATGGTGGTTTTATTTATGCCAGTGCTTGTGCCTGGCCGGCATCAGATAGTGTTACTAGTAGATATATAAGTGAATTAAAGAACATTATTAAATCTTATAATTTAGAAAAACTAGATGAATAACACAAGAAGCATAAGTTTTAAAAATTTACCATTCTTGCATTTCTTTGCAAACATAGTTGATCCTGATGAAAAGCATGATAACGATATTGTTTGTAAGGCAATTATTGAAAAGTTTGACTTTAATACTGAAAACACTAATTTTCACACTATAAATGGTTTGCTATCAAAACATGTAACTGTTGAAAAAGTTAGAACTATTATTTTTGAACTTCCATTTATTGGTTTTATAAAAGTGTATAAAGAGTATAAAAAACTCACATACAAAGATCATGTTGGAGAGTGCGATGTTTATTCTATTATAGAAGTAAACAGCAAAGAAATAGAAGTTATTAAAGGTTATAACGAAGAAAAGATTCTACAGTTTAAAGATTATATTGAAACTCTTTATAGTTCAGAAAGTAATAAAAACCTCAGTTGGAGCGATGTATTTGAGCTTTGTTGGTCTATGTTTCCAAAAGGCAATAAAATAGAAGCTATGAAAGAGTTTTCTAATGCTTGTGAATGTTTTACAAGAAAAGATGATACTGAATTGGAAGCGTATGAAAAATACTCAATTTATGCAAAATGGATAAAATCCAAATGGGATGCATATTTGTGGGAAAAACACGAAACAGATCAAAAACATGAGTATTGTCTTGGTTTAAAAGAGTTTATAACAAGAAATCTTAATAGTTGGTTGGAAAAAGAAGAAAATCAAATAGTAAGAATAAATGTATACACTGATGAACATGAGTTTGCGGTAATATCATTCATTAATATGCAAGAACCTTCTGTTAAATATGCTATTAGAAATATATGGGACTAGATTATAAAAGAAGAAAACTAGCAAGAAAATCACATGCTTTGATGTCAGCAAGAGAATATGGTAAATATTTATTTCTTACTAACAAAGAAGAAATAGAAAGACTATTTTTGTCTTACAATATGCTAGTTGATGAATCTACATTAGAAGAATTGTGCGGTGTTATGTTAAGTGAAATATTTAAATCTACTGCTCAATGCATAAGACACGATGTAGAAGTTGTATTTAGTCCTATAAACAATAAAAAAAACAGTTATTTTAAGATTACTTATGAAAGAAGAAACAATAAATCAAGGTACGTCTGAAAAAAATCCAAATATTCAGATTATTGAAGCTGTACTTAACGTAATGTCTGAAGTGAATTATCTTCAGAAAGACGATACTGTTGGTACTGGCTCTAGTAGCTACAAAGGTATATCTGACGAAAAAGTAAGAGATACTATTAGAAAATCAATGATTGTGCATGGTCTTATTTGTGTTCCTATAGAGATACAAAAAGAAACCAAACATGAACGTTGGCAAGAACTTGACCCATACAGCAAAACTGGTGCTGTAAAGCAAAAGCAACAAATATTCTCTGATATTGTGTTTACTTTTAGGCTTTATCATACATCAGGTGCATACATTGAAGGTCAGTCATCTGGCCATGGCATTGACTCACAGGATAAATCACCCGGCAAGGCAATGACATATGCTATGAAGTATTTCTTGTTGAATATATTTATGGTGCCAACTGGAGAAGATACCGACAAGATTCATAGTATGGACATTGAAACACCAAAAACATCTGCAAAAACAGAAGTGGTAGTTTTACCTAAACCAACTGTAGATGTTCCGGAAAGAACAAAACCGCAATATCCAACTGAAGAAGCTATACAAACTATGCTTTATTCTGGCGATGGTGCAATCATGGCTACTCACATGGATGGCATACTTGCTAACTGGAAAAAGAATGGTGCTACACTTTTATACGGCAAATACATTTATACTTATACTTCAGGTAAGTTTAATTATTTTATTGTAGACGACATAAGAAAAGAGCATATTGTAAAACAAGCCAAACACAAACATGGCTAAAAAGAAACCTGTTTCAAAACCACAGGTAATAAAAGAAAAAAAGCCTAAAGTTGTAAAACCGTCAATGCTTAGGGATTTTACAAAACAATACAGACATAAGTTTATAGCAGGGCATCTATTTATAGAGTGCCCTATGGTCTGTACATCGTTTATTCTAGCATGTGATTGGATGCCTAAGGCTGATTATGTTGATGATATGTATAAAGAACTACATAAAGTCGGCAGATCAATAACAATGGGTTGTGTGTATTCCAGAAATGATGTGTGCTATTATATAGTATCGCATTTATGGCTTCCGAATATGCTTACTTGGTGTAAAGAAGACATGAAAATGTACATAGAAAAAATATTCACTACAATGCTAAAGAATGCTTACATTGAACTTGTAGAGCCTGTGACTGTAGTGGTGCCAGAAACCTATGTAGAAAAGCAAAAAGATGTTAAAGAAGATAAAGTTGTAATAGAAAAGAAATATGCTTTGCTTGAAAAAATACATAATCAAGTAGAAGAAGAAGAGTTCTATAAAAAATATGGACTGTCTATTAAAACTTACAAAGCTATGTGCAGTGATGCAAAAACACTTGTTGAACAGTTTGATGAAGAAACACATGTGTTAGATTTTCATAAACTTTTGTTTAACAAGTACAAAATATTATTGCGAGACACTATGAAAGTGCTTGTAGATAATGGCATTATTGTGCAAGACACTAAAGATCCAAATTACAAAAACAATTATTTTTTAGCACCAGAATTTGTTGCCTATGGTTTTGGCGTCAACATTCACGATGCAGACAAAAACACTACTTATCCATCATTCTACAAAAGAGGATTGTTTACAATCTTGCTTTTGCTACATGATGCCGGTGTATTAAGTAAACAAGTTATTCCAAATTTATTTTAATTATTATGAAAACACAAAAATATCTCCCTGGCACACAACTGTCAGGTAAAATCCTTGACACTAAAATTGAGGAATTTACTACTCAAAATGGCCCTGCCGTTAACTTTGTTATACTTGTAAAAGATGTCTGGAAAGACAAAGATGGCAACAAAGTAGAAAGCGATCCTTATTATGCCGATTGCGTTGCTTTTGGCCAAAAAAATGTTGAAGCAGTTAAAAATATTTCTATGCTTAAACAAATGGCTGTAGCCCGCGTATTGCCAAGACTTGAAAAGTGGACAGACAAAACTTTAAATATAGAGAAATCTAAAGTAAAATATAGAGTTTCTTTTATTGAAGGTTGGTATTTTGAGTCAGGTTCTTGGATAAGTTCACAAGACGAACCAGTTGGAGATTTACCATTTTAATTAACCAGTGTGGGCATACAAGGAGACTGTGTGTGCCCACACATTTATAACTATTTATATGTCAACGTCAAAAAATAAAAATTATATGACACAAGCAACTATTAGTGATCTTGTGATATCTGTTCCTAATCCAAGATTTGCTGGAATAGATTATGATGTTCTTGATCCAAAACCTTATGGTGACGCTATTGATACTATGTTTCAATCAATGGTAGAAACGTACAAAAAGACAGGTTCTTTGTTGTTACAGCCAGTGATTTGCGAGTACAAAGACAACAAAAATATTGTACGTGCCGGCTACACTAGAGCTATTACATTTGTAACAAGATACAATGACTTGTGTAATGCACTTGAAACATCTGAACTTACTATTCCTATTGTTATAATGGATGGCATTAACATTGTCGATTCATTAACAGAAAACGTAGTAAGAACTAATCAGCATTACGTTACACTAGCCTATGCTATTGCTCAGTCATTAAAAGTAAAAGGAGTAACTATTAACAAAATTGCAAGTCAATTTGGTATGTCTGTTGCTCGCGTACAAAATCTTCGTAAGATTGCATTGCTAGACAAAAGAGCTATTGAAATGTGTTTTAATGGTATTCTTACCGAATCAGGTGCATTGGAACTTGCTAATTTTGATGATGCAATAAGTAATATGATTATTGATGAAATAATTGATAGAGATGATTTGGAATCTCTTGACAAAGATGATATCAAAAGATTGTATGACTTTTCTCTTCCAGAAATAGCTGAAGGTGTACCTACTGATGCCTTTACAGATGTTGATGGTAATGAATACCCGGCAATTAATCAAGAATCTTGGTACGTAGCAAATAATGATATGTTTAACTCTGCAAGAACTAAAGACATTGATGCTACTACAGAACGCGCTCAAGCATACTGGAATAAGTTTGCAGCAGATAACAATCTAAAACTTATTGACAGATTTAATACTACTGGTTATGTACGTTGTGAAATGGGTACGCATCCGGAAGAAGTTGTTTCTTGGGATTATTACAAACTTAAATTTAACTTTTACGTTCGTGAATCTGCTATTCAAAATGTTCAAGCCGACGAAAACTTTGTTCAGGTTAAACATGATACTACAATTGATCGTGTTAACCGTAAGATTGTAATAATGAAAGAACAAGCAAAGAAAGAAGTTTTATTTAAGCATGCTGATAAAATATTTGGCGATACTGCAGATTTAACAAAAGCTTATAGTCATTATCTTAAATATCAAGCATTCAATAAATCATTGCAAGAATCTATTCATGCTATTACATTTGTTGATTTTGTTAATGGTGCCGAACTTATCAAATATTACGGTGCTGAAAGTGCTATGAAAATATTTTTGATTGCTAACTTGTTGTCATCTTATTCACACAATTTTGAAGGTGTAAATGCATTTTACAAAGACAATAACATACAAATTCACCAAGAATTATTAGATATGTATGCTGTTATTGAAAGTAAGAAATCAGAAATGATGGATAAAGCCAATGACAGAGTAGAAGATTTTTCTGAAGATGTCAATAAGAAACGTAAGTTTGTAGAGCAAATGTTTTATACTATTGTTTACGAAACAGGACTTAATTTGTACGATTCTATCGACAATGCAGACGAAAATCTTATTACATTTATCTGCAGAAATATTGGGATTTCTAACAAAGGAAGCGTAAATTTGATGAGAACAAGATTAAAGAATAGCGTAAACTATATCTTAAATACTTTGGAAGCTGAAGCAGATACTAAGACAATGTTAGCCGGTAGACAAATCTACAATGAGTTTAATCAACATGCTGTTTATATGTACAACGAGCTTGGTAATGAACAACTTAACGGCACTTATATTAATGAACAATTAAATGAACTATATGAGTCATTTATTTCATTGGGATTCATTGTAGATACTGCTCCTGTGTTATCTTACGAAATAAAAGGCATCATTAAGAGTGCTGAAGTAAATAAAAGGATCAAGGCTCAGTTTGTAGCTTTCTTTAGCAAAGCAAAAGATCATCTAACTAATAATGTTCGTTTTGTTTACGCAAACGACAAAAACAAATACAATTTTATCTAATGGATGTATTCCCTTTTGACAAACATCAGGGTAGAGATATAGCAGTGGCCGTTGTAGTTTATGGCGGCCCTGCTGTAACTTTTGATACCTTGACAGTGTTTCAGCAAAACATATTCTTAAATCAATTATTTGAAAAGAATATCAGAGAGTTTGAAACATTTATTAGTCAGCATACGGACCCAAGAGATTGGTACATACACTTTGTGCAACATACAAGCATAGCTGTTCCTATTTATATTTCTATTGTTAGGGATAATAAAGTAGTGTACAGCGCGCCAATTATAAATGCACAGCAAATGGCCGACAATGTTGCTGATGTTATTAAATCTGTAAGAATGTATCTGTATAGTAAAGATGACAAGAAAAGATTTAATCGTTACATCTTAAACGAATGCATAAAAGGTGGGATAATCAGTAGTAATCACATTATAAGTTATGACTTTCATTCGGCAGTGCATGATGATGTGTGTTTTAATACGCTTGATGAACATTTGTGTCATTTTGATTTAAAAACTGGTGAGTTTATCAACTCTCCTCATTATCTTTGGGTCAATGCTTTAGAACGTCTTAAAGAAGCAAACGATCAAAAAGCATTGTCATTCTACAAACTCACGCAAATAGCATGATAATTAGAGAAAGCGAAACAGATTACAAAACTCCTAATAAAGTTTTAATAGAAGAGCTTATTGGTGCCAAAAATTGTAACATATTGTATGAACATTATGACAATGAGTTTACAATGATGTGTGCCAATGAAAATGACTATATTAAAATAGGTGTTGACAAAATATCAGCAAGGAGATTGCAGCTGGCAAAAAACATTATACCATCTGATGTTAACAACGGTACTATAAGAACTAGTAATGATGCGTATCAATTCTTTAAACATATGGGAAACTATAATGAAGAGTATTTTTACATATTATTACTTAAATCTAATAATACAGTTATAACAAGATCAATACAATTGTTTAAAGGTGGTGTTGGTGCCGTTGCTGTTGATTTTAAGTCTATATTTATAAAAGTATTTGAGCATAAACGCGTTTCAGGTGTAATATTAGCACATAACCATCCTAGTGGAAATGTAAATCCATCCAAAGAAGATATAGAGCTTACAAAAAAGTTTAAACTTGGATGCGAAACCGTAAATTTAAAGTTTTTAGATCACCTGATTATAACTTTTGATGGTTACTACTCATTTCTTGACAATGGCGATATGTAAAAGTTGTGATATTGATTTTTATAAAAACGACAAATGGCGAATGACTATATGTCCTTCTTGCGTTGTTCAATCTTTAGAAGTCAGTACAAACTTTGAATGGATTTGCAATATGGATCCACCGCAGGAATATCTTTCATCTTACAACAATGTATCATCTGACGAGTGGTATCATGTTGTAATAGACAAAAATGAAAATTACAGACTTATTAACCAGCGAACTATGTCAATGCGGCCAAATAAGTTTGGAAAAATTTATTACTCAAACACATTAGAAAACTGTATTCAATGGATCAAAAAAAGAAAAGAAAACAAATAGTTTTCATAACTTATTATCTTCTTCTTGCTTTGATGTTTATAATGTTTATGTACCTAATATTTTTAGGATGACTAAACATGAATACAGAAATATGTGCTACAAAATAGCCAGACAAACTGGGGTTTATCTTGTTGTAAAACAACACAGAACAAGTAAACTCCAGTCTGGAAGGCTTATGAGAGTATATGAAATCAATGAAAATGAGATATTACTTGATATATTTTTTAAAGGTGGATGTGAAGTTTATAATTTTGATCAAATACTATTCTATGAATTAAAAGGATGTCAAAAAGAATGGCCAAAATACATAGAAGAGTTAAAAGATTTATTTGGAAATGCAAAAACAAAAAAATACAAGTACAGAAAAAAGAAAAAGTAATATGCATTACATGAATCTTGATTCTTACATTAAATCAAACCATACAAAAAATGATACCAAACTATTTCTTAATTATTGTGAACTAACTGGACCAAAAGCAGTAGCCGAAGAATATTGGAGCTTAGTGTCTTTTGATGCTATGCGCCATGGCGATAGTATAATTATAGCAGGCAATGAATCGTGGTCATTTACTATTAAAATGGGTGATACTTTTTTTGAAATAATGACATATAGAACGAGTTATAATCTTGATTTTAATACGTATCTTTATTGTATTACAACTTATAACAAACGAGAGTATGTTAATGCTAATGCAGAAATAGTAAACTATCCTAATAATCAAATGAAATGGTGTATGGAAAAGTTTTTAATATTTTTAGACCAGTTTATTTATTACAAAAATGAAAAAGTTTAAAGTAAAAGTTAGATACACTTTCAATGTTGATTATACATTTGTTGGTCCTGAATCATTAGATGAAGCAAAAGAATGGGCAGAAAAACATGTCGCTATGTCTTCTGCGGGCCTAACAACATCATTGCCAGATAATGAATGCGATTGGGAGAATAATGTTTATGCAGAAAAAACTATTGTTAGAGTAATAAAAGAAAAGTAATGCTAAAAATTAAAGCTGTAGAAATAAGCCTTTTAAAACCTTCTTATTTTGACGAGAGGTCTCTAATCAACAATATATCGGCGTTTCGGCGTGATATGGATGAGTCATCCGCTAACATTGGAGTGACTATTGAGGACATTTATCTTGATGAATCTACTAACGAGTTTGTAGTGAGATTTGAAGTAACAGATAGTGATGAGTTTGTTGGGCAATACAGATTAACAGCTTGGATGAAAAGGATTGCAAAGAAACATCTAAAGTATGAGTAAGTTAGTTGCAAAAAGAGTTAAAGTAAAAGTTGAGCTAACAAAAGAAGAATATCAGATAAGAAAAGAGCATTACTACATGCTGCTTACATCATTAAACACTGTTAAATATTGTATTGCACAGATTGGTGTAGATACATTAAAGCATGAGCATAAAATGATGTTCAAAAACATGCATACAAGTGCTACTTATTTTCTAGATAACATCTTTGCAAAAGCAACAAAACAACAAGACATTGACATTTTGCAGGACATATCGTTTAATAACGTGGCCGCTGCAACAACGGTATTTGGTTTGATATCCAAGATGCCACAAGAACAAATAGATTGGTTCACAGAAGAATGTGTAAAGCTATCATATGTAGCTTACAACAGACAAAACATAAAAAAAGATGAAAAATAGTCCAGATGCAGTATTTTACAAAGAAGATGTAAAAGGAATAGAAAGAGAAATAGGTGTTGATTTTCATTATCATCCATTTCAAAAAGGTTATCGAGATAGCTTAGGTGTACCTGAAGAACCAGATGAAGAAGCACATTTTGAGATTCTTAATGTTTTTATCGATGGAGAGTACGTAACAGATGAAGAAACAGAGCAAATATTTGGAATGGATTGGGAAGCATTAGACCAATGGCTACAAGAAGCTTTATTTGATGAACAAGAAAATTATTAAATTATGAAAGACACAAAGCACAATGTAATTGAACGTGACATGAGTAATTATAAACTATTAATGAGTTATAAACCATGTGACATATTCAGGTATTTTAAAGTACAAGACATGCATGGACTTAGTTTTTTAAAATGCATTGTGCATAAAAATAACAATCAACAGGCATACGTTGCTGGTCTTACTAACTATATTCCAAAAAAAGATAATAAATATGAGCACGGAGATCCATTTTTCGTGTTCATAAATCTATCAAGGTGTACTGACGATATGTCTACTTGTGTACTTGTTAATCATGAGTTATTACATAGAGCATTTGAGCTTTATAATTGGGATATTAACAAGGAAGAGGAAATAATTTCATGGGCATCCGATGAAACTCCACTTGTTACTGAAATAGTATTAAATATTATAAACAATAAAAAAGAAAAAGAAGAAGAAGATTATGACTAGAATAGAATTAAAAAAGTTTGCTTCTGATTACACAGCTAAATATCCAGCGCTTAAAAATGAAATACAAGAGTATGTTCAACTTGCTATGGATAATATTGAAGATGGTGATTCAGAAACTAATGAATGCTATTTGGCAATACAAAATATAGAATACATTATTGAAGAACATAAAAATAGTTAATAATGCCTAAACAAACAGCAGTAGAATTTTTAAAACAGAATCTTCCATCACTTTTTTTAGAAGATTCTGGGCATTATGAAAATTTGTTTCAACAAGCCAAAGAAATGGAAAAGGAGCAGATTATAAATGCTTATGACCATCATATATGTATAGGTAATTTTGATAGTGGCATAGAATATTACAACGAAATCCACAAAAAGCCTTAACGATATTTGGTTTGGTAGTTCCAGAAAGGCAGGCCGCTGAACAAAAACTTACCTGACAGCTGGAAAGACAGCATTTTTTAACTTTAAAACAAATAATTTTTAAAATGGACTTAAATCAAAAATCATCAGCAGACCATATCATAGAACATTTATTAGCAATAAATGTAGATGGTGAAACTATGCAATATATTATTGAAAGCACAAATCTTAAATACCAAATGTTAAAACAACTTATTATGACTTCATCAGATTTTGATATAAATAACATATTAGAAGAAAGAAATGAATGGCATGATGAAGGAAGTAACAAACATTTAAAATAACACATAACATACAAATATCGAATCCTTTTAAGACTATTTTTTAACTTTTAAAACACAAGCAATGGAAGAACTAACAATTGAAATGGCAAACGATATGACTTTCATTGGTTGTGTAAAACATTTTAAATCTGAATGGTCTGACGATCAGTGTGATTTTTATTTATGGGAACATACCTATTTTCCTTTTTCAACAAAAGAAATTATAATCAAACAACTCAATGAGCAACTTAAAGATTAAATATGTATCCATAGTTGAATCATATATGGATGCTTTCTGCGAAAAGCAAGACATGATTCTAGAATCATGGGTAGCTAATGAAATCGGTACAATAGCATGCTTTGGCGATGTTATGTATTTCGGATTTGATGACATCAGATATGACGTAGATACTAAACAACCGGCAGGACGAATACTTGATTGGCTGTACAACTCTATTGATAATCCAGAAACACACATGAACTACAAAAACTGGTGTAAAGCTTTTAATCACAATTAAAAACTATATCTTTGACACATATTGTTTTAATATGGATTCAAAAATAAAGTACGCAAAAGCTTTCTGCGATAAACAAGAGTTAGTTTATCAAGGACTAACAGGTTGGAAAAAAGATATTGTTATAGCATCCGATTATCATATAAATATAATGGATGTAATAACAGATATTAATACCAACCAACCAAAAGGAATTATTATAGATTGGATGGAAGTTATACTATCTAATCACAAGTACATTAGTTATCAGGATTATTTAAAATTAAATAAACTATTGCTTACTTAACACGCATTTTTAAATACACGTTAGTGTATCTTGGAGTTACGTTTGTGTTTGTGTTCCATACTGGATCAGGTGATACTTCTCCGTAAGTATCTGTTGTTCCTTCTATTGTGTGATTGTGACTGCCACCAGATGGTGTAGCAAAACTAATTGCACCATTATTGCCAGGACTACCATCGACTTTTCCTTGATTTGGAGTTCCATTGTCCCATACATCAAATGTATGAGTATGTTCGCCAGTTGATGTAGTGCTTCCTGTAACAGTATGACTATGATCAGGAATATCAGTATCACCTAATGTTCTTAAAACAGATCCACCATTAATGTTACTTGGTAACAAAAAACCTGTATTAGTTCTTGCTCTTAAATAATTTTGTTCTGATGGAGATACTAAATTTGGTAACTTGAAAAATCCTGGTGTAGACGGTACTCCATAATTAAAACCTATTAATGCGTATAAATCAGGATATGTTGCAATGCTTATTTCATTTCCATTTGGCTCTAACCATTTGTCAGACCAAGAACCTGAAGATGTTACAGACATAACAACATCGCCTAATTCTACTTGACCACTATCTGCTCTACAAGCAACAAGACTTAATGTAGGTATTCTATCAGTTATAGATCTTATTGCGTCTTGTATTGTAGTTAATATTGTTTGCAAATCTGTACCAACAGGTAATATTGTGCTATTTGATGTTATTGTAGAACATATAAGACCATCATTTCTTGATATTTCTAAATCATCTGTACTTGTTATTTGGTCTGCATCTTGATTTACTGGTGTAGGAAACTGTACAGTAGCTTGCCAATCTTCAAT
>Ga0181349_1000144_pt1 | contig 29078 bp, 37 predicted proteins | sample Su13VDMM110SD_FD_130106 | JGI IMG/M metagenome (GOLD analysis project Ga0181349, IMG submission 130106) | Freshwater viral communities from Lake Michigan, USA - Su13.VD.MM110.S.D | ecosystem: Environmental > Aquatic > Freshwater > Lake | place: USA: Michigan | collected 2013-07-16 | reverse complement strand
GCAATACTACGTAGTTTGGTCACGCTTTGTTTACAGTTCACACCTGAGCGTTTGGCTAGGCCTTTGCGTCCGGGCTTTTTGCCATCTGCAAAGTTTTCGCCGACAAACTCTTGTGCTCTCATGCTAGTCCAATCTTGCCAGGTGCCATTGGCCCTGATTCCACACGCTCGCCGCCATCAAAGTAACGTATTTCAACAGGCATGTCTGGCCAGTTTAATCTGTATGCAGCCATGATACGATGATTGCCTTCATTGACCCAGGCTTCGCCATTGTAGGCCACCATGATGTAGGGCAAGTATTCTGCGTCAGGACTGCTACCCATTGGCGGTAACCGCTTGTTCTTATCCATGTAGTCTATTAACCACTTTAAATCATCTTTACGCACGTTGCTTTGTTCGTTCCGCATGCCTGGTAAAGAAGCCAGACGCATTACACGTACTCTTGGTGGTGTTCCACGCACACTTGCTGTGGTACTGCCCATGTAAGGCACACCAAAACTGTTACGACCTTTGCTTTTTGCGTAGTCAATCTTGTCTTGTAACCACGCTTCTGTGGGCACATCTACGCTCAACTGACCTTCTGTCACACCTTGTTTGATGCTTTCGCTTGTATAAGTTACTCCATAACCTACCCAAGCAGGGCCTGTGTATCCTTGAGGGAATGCCTTCAACTGTTGAATAGTTCTGTGCCACCCTTCGATCAAATCATAACCATTGCTCAATTTGGCAACAATGATAGGTTCTTGACTGACACCTTTTTGTTGGATCATTTTTTGTTGTAATGCATGGCGTTCAGCATCTTTAGGCACCTGATATGGATTACTTGAACCACCTTCACGCTCTTTGATCATGCGTTGAGTTTTGGGTGTAAAGATGTCGAGTGTGATAGGTAGTTTTTCTAATTGCCATCTTACTCGACCAAAATCTCGCTGTATTTCATCTAAAAAATCTTCTAAATCTTTTTGATTTTGATTACCTTTTGCCTTGGCATATAAAAAATCTCGTTGCACATATTCAGGCCATTGTGTTTTTGGAAATTTAGACTGAACCCAGGTCCAAAGTTGATCACGATACTCATTTAATTTGCCTTCTGTCACACCCTGTGCAATTGCTTCTCTAGCCTGACGTTCGTTTTCTGCTTTGAACCGTTGCATAGCTTGTGAATCATTAATTTGACCACGATCTAATGCTTGCCAGATTGGCAAATCAAATGTGAGGTATTTTTTTTGTACTGCTTGAGCATAACTAACTTCATTGCCACGACCTTGCCAGTCAGGCTTATGCCCCCACACAACTGATACAGATTGACCATTTGGCCAGTTGATACGCATACGCTCGCCATATAATACATATGTATTACCTTGCCATGTAAACGCAAGATCACCATTGACTGTGCGTCCCATGCTCCAGCCATGCTTTTTTAACAAGGCATCAACTGCGGCTTGATCTGCGTTTTCTATAATAAATTCTTGTGCTCTCATATCAGTGGAACATTAAAAACTGATTCTGTACATCGAGTCGTGTTGCACCCAAGTCACCGTGGCCTGCTGGAAATACCACCACATTCCATTTGGGTTTGGGTCCTTCGGGAATACGATTCATTTGGTCGTATGTGATAATTGACCCTGGGTCAATGTTGTATTTTGTAGATAACTTCTGTTTAAAGTTTTCCCATGCTTCTGGGCTTTTAACCTGTGTGCGGCCTTGTTCATCCTTGACATATTTGCCTTTGGCATCAGTCACAAACAAATCGCGGAACATGTCTTTGGGAATAGTTGGTGCACCTTTTAAGTTCTTACCAGCATTTCTGTAAAGTTCGACTTTTTTGACTTCACGGCTCTTGGCACCACCATCACTAAAGTTGGGTAATGTATTGGCCGGTGTATTTGGATCAGTTACTGGATCCCCCATTTTGCTGTAGAAGTAAAAACGTACATCTGGATTGTTGAGTTGCACTCGCTTGCTTAGATCCCAGTATTCTTTAGAGAAGAAGTCGCCAGCATCATGAATGCGCACCAACAACTTAATACCATTTTTGTCTGCCAGTGCTTTTGTTTTTTTGATTTCTGTGTCAAACATTGCCATGTACTCATCGGGGTGATTAACCAAGAAGTTCAATGCCTGTGCGGCTGACATAGATGCGGCAGGGAACATGACATAGCCGCCTTTTCTAGCATAACAAAACAGTTGGCATTCGCCGGCACCTGGGCATGTGGTGATTTCTACAAACTCTCCAGTTTCTTCATCAACAACAATACCGCTTAGTGCTGGTAGTGTCAAGTCATACGTGATGGCACCTTCTTTTTTACTCTTGCTCATCTTGGCATTTGATCCAAGGATTGCTCTAGGTGGTGTGGTAATTTGACGCTTTAGATCTTCCAGGTCCCATTCTTCTGTACCATCGTCTTTGGTAATGGCTTTGACATTGCTACCGTGAATAATAGGTTTAAAGCGATCTTGTTTGGTTTTTGTACCTGTTTTAATGCGAGTCAGATAATCCTGCATGTCTTGCTTGGACCATGACTTCTGTGGTGCATTGAGCTTGATTGCTTCTGCTACACCTGTTCGTTTTAAATCACTTGTAAGTACATCTTTTGTAATACCGCCCATGTCATTGGCAATAGTAATGCGAGACATCTTTCGGTCTGTGGTCATGTTGACTATTTTTGCTCGGCGTCCAAAATAGGTAACAGTATCACCAATGGCCATACGCTTGACTGTTGCTCCACCAATGTTTACTGGAGTATCACCTGCAAAGTTACCCTCACCTTCTGATACCTTTTTATCTTTTTTATCTTTTTTGTATCTTGGACCTGCTATGGCATCTAGTTTCTCTTGGGGCAAGTTTTTAGCCCAGCCAGGTTCGTTGTAGGGTTGCGGTTTTTTGGCAACAGAGCCTTCTGCCACACCACCTCGAGTTACCAGGCCAATTTTACCCTGCAAGTCAGGACGATTCTTCAAGATAGCATTCATTGTGTTGATTGCGGCTTGTTTGCTAGTGAATGTAACATCTTTGCCTTGCTTGCTCCATACGTTGCCGTTGATCTTTAAGCCCCATACTTGTTGTCTAGCTTGTGGATCTTGACCTTCTGGATCTCTTGAACCACTACGGAAACCTGTGCGATTTGCATGATAGTTGTTGCGGGCTTCGTCTACATCTTTGTCGGCAAAGTTATTATTTTGGAAACTACCAACAATGTACCATTTTAAATCATGGTCAACATCATTATGGTCTACGCCCATTACGTTGACATTGTAACCTTTATCGTTGAACCATGAGTTGGCATAACCTACTAGATTTTGTTTGGCCTTTTCGCCGTAGGCATCAATGTTAAATCCATCGTTGCTGACATCAAAGTCTTCAAACCAATCATCGCCAATGGTGTCTGCAAGCTCGTCATCTGTGTACCAACGTCCCGAATCACCTCCACTATTACCAGGAGCAAATTCATTTAACCCACGCACAGCACGATCCAGCCTCCATCGAGACTGTGCACCTAGCAAACGATCATCTTCGGGTTTTGGATCATATCCGCCATAACGACTTGGATCAGCATGATGTCGTACGCCTGTGGCAGTTTTTTCTGCCCGCCCTGGTTTAACTGGGCTACTGTCGGGCGGAGAATAAAAGTTAGCACCACGCCGACCACTGTTGGCATTGCCAGCTTCATCCACACCTTGATCTTGAATGTTCAATACTTTGACTGGGAATCCGCCCAGTGTGGCTTCTTTTAATATGTGTGCTATCTTCATGTTGCTGTCCTGTGATTCTCTCAAGTTGCTGGCATTGCTTTTTAGTAGTGGTGGCTTGCCAGCTGCGTCTGTAGTCCATCCCATCTTCCGGGCTTGTCTTTGTACTTCACCGGGCTTGATATCCTGTGTAATGGCCATGCTGTAGCGTGGATCCCGGGCTTCTTTGTCGTTGATAGGAATGTATCCACTAGCTTCTGCCACGGGCTGTTTTATTCTACTCAATTCGTACATGACTTTGTTGCCAGTGTCAGCACGGAAAGCACGGAAGCCCAAGGCCCTTGCATAACGCTGAACCAAACTGTCATACAGTCTTGCCCTGGTCATTGCTTTTCTTTGATCCTCATCTGGGTTAACTTCTTTTGAGGCTGAAAAGTATATTTTGTTGGGTTTGTATTTTCCCTTGGCGCCAGGCACCCTGTCAGAAACAAATGTTTGAACAGCACTTAACACAGTGGCAAACACACGCTGTTGATCACCCTCACCTGTTTTTTCTTGACTGTTGTTTCTATAAAACTCAACACTCCATGCTTCCTCTTTTGTATCTTGACTAAATCCCTTGTTGAACATAATGCTTAGAAAAGTTCCGTCATCTAGCCGTGCTATTGCGTCTACATCACCATAGTCACCCTTTTCCCATCGAAGTATTTTATAGGGTTGGTCTAATGATTCCATAACTGCTTCAGGTACTACTTGCCCCTGGCGCCGACGCAGTTCATCCTTGACCTTTTGCAATACTTCGGCACGAGCATCAGCGGCACTGTAACCCTTCATGGTTTGTGCTGTACGTCCCACGTCTTGTACTGTGCGAATAGCGTCAGCACCTGTGGTAGCACAACCTGAAGTACCTGCCACACAAGCGGCAGCAGCCACGGCAGCTAATTTGTCTTTGACAGATTCTTCTAGTGGCACATCTTTAAAGAATTCAGGATATTGATCAACCCAGTGGCGCATGATGCGTCCTGCCATAGCGTTGGCTTCGTCTTCATAAGTCGATCCTGTTTCGCCTGCATCTACAGGCATCTCAGCTTGTTCATCTTGGCAAGCATGTGTGAGCTCGTGTGCCAAGGTACGCAAGATGTCCAAGGTATGTCGGCCTGTTACTGCTAGAGTGACTGAATAGGTGTCAGAGTCAAAACGACCAAATGTGCCGTTTCTGCGTGTCCATTCGGGATCACGTTTTAACACAATTTTAGGGGCCTTTTCGATACCAAGGTATTTGACACAGCTGTCAATGAATGGTTGCAGTACTTGTTTGATGTCTTTATTTTCCATCACACTTTCGCCGCCGCCACCATCTCCGCCGCCTTCGGCAGAATCGCCACTGAATGTATAACCAGGATAAAAATAACTTCCATAGCTACGTTGCCCACGTTTTTTCTTCTTGCGTTCTGCTAGACTTAACTCTTGATCCTTCACAGCACTTCTAGCTGTGCTCAACTGATCTAGTAGCCCTTGTGTGCGCAAGGCCTTGAATGCTAGATTCTCTGGACCAAACTCGCCTGTTGTGTCTAAGCCAGCTTGTCGCATGTGTTTGACCTTGGCAGCAATAGCTTCCAACTGAGCAGGATCGCCTGATGCAACAGCTTGTTCAATTCTGTGGCCAATATCTTCAAACTTGGAACGTACAGAAATATCATCAACTTCAGGACGGCGTCGCCGGGGAACGCTGACCCAGTCATTATTCAGTACAGAATAAATGCCTTGTGAGTGATGCACTTGGTCAGCATCCTGAACATACAGTTCAACATCATATCCGCCAATTTTGTAGTTGTGTTGATCATTGTACTGATACTTTTTGGCATCAAACAATTCTCGATAAATTTCGTTGTCTTGTCCCTGTGGAAATTCCACCACAAGATGCAGGTCAACATCACTGTGTGGAGTATAAGTGTAGGCAGCATTACTACCGCTCACTGTGATATCTTTAACATTTAATCCATCAACACCAAGAAATTCTCGAAAATCATCAGCAATGGCCATGAGCTTTTTGTGCACTTCGGGCAGTAAGTGTTCGTCACGCCCCCATAATCTAGGATTAAGGGTTTTGTTAAACTTGACTGCGTCCGACAGCTTAAATGATTCTAGTTCGTTGATGTCCATGAATGTATTTACCGTGTCAAACAAAAGCCCCTGAAAAGGGGCTTTGTGGAGCAAGCTAGATCAAGCTTTTTTCTTTTTGGCTTTTGTGTTGGGTACAGTTACAACAACATCGTTGCTGGCAATCAGTTTGGGGTCAGGTGCAGGAACTGACTGAGGATCAGGTGCTGCCGAGGGTGCTGTGGCAGGTACAACTTGCTGTGCCATTTCATGCAAGGCTTTGTACAAGGGTTCTTGAGTGGCAAAGTCAAATGTGTATGTTCCAGTGTGACGCAATAGCACACGTTTGTCAACCCAAATCTTACCACCTAGATCACGCCAGTTTTCACAGAATGTCCAGTCTTCTGAATAGTAACGATTTTCACGTACAGCAGTGTCATAGTAGGTTTTCAAGTGTTGATCCAATTCCTTGGGCAACCCAATGTCGTTGGCAAAAGGTTTCACAGCAGGGTGAGCATTGAGCTTGTCAAACACATGTCGTTTTACCAACATAAAGCCTGTGCCTGTTTTGCTAACTTCTTGTAGGCCATCTGCGCCTTCTTCTGCGCCTTCAAACCCATTCACGACCCATTTGATGGGCAGGGTTTTCATGGGATATAATCCACCAATGACATCTACGTCACGATTTAGTAGCACTAACAAGTGCCAAGGTTCCCAGCCAATGTCTGCATCCACAAAGAACAAATGTGTGGAGTCAGGGTTGTTTAAGAATTTAGCAACCAAGGTGTTTCGAGCACGACTAATCAAACTCTCATTGGTCATGGTTTCTATGGTCCAATCAATACCTAGTTGGCGGGCTGTGTTGGCCCATTTGATATAACTCATAAAGGTGGATTCTGTCAACATGCCACCGTAGCAGGGCATGCAAATATGCACACGAGTGGTGCGCAAATAATCGACATTTACTTGAATTTGTTGTTGCCCGGGTTGGGATTGTTGCTGGTCAGCCATTAGAGTCCTCTGTTAAAATGTACTTCTATTTAACAGCGTAGTTTATGACCCTTTAATTTTCTTCTATGTAATCCGACGCTTGATGACTGGGTGTGTCAAGAACTTTGCTTTGCATGGCTTCGTTAACATGTGAATGCAACTGTTTCATTAGTTCACGCATTTGTGGCCGTTCTTGGTACAACGCTTCTAGTTCACTATCAGGCAAGGATTTCAAATGGTTAACAAAGTCTTTACCTGATTGAAATACTTGTTTGATCATGTGTCGGCGTGTGTCAATTGCAGGATCTTCATCTAGTTCATCTGGCCCGTTTGGCATGTTCAACGTTTTTGTATCCATTGCACCGCCGCCAATGGGTGCACCAATTAGATCTCCAGCACCACCATAGTTTTCGGCAACATCTTTAATGCCCATGCCTTGGTCTAGTAGTTTTATTGTCACATTGGTTAGTGGGTTGTTGCCCACAGTAGCAGGATACAATTGGTTAACCAATTTGGCTTTTGCATCTGCATCCATGTCGGGCCACTTGGCACGAATTTCTGTGGCAGATGTCATGCCTGGTCCAAATTGCACCACTGGCAAATAAGCCATGTAGCCATGCTGACTCATGGGCTGTAGACCATTGCGTTTGTAAGGTTGTAAGTAGCTGGAAGAGCCGTCTTTTTTAACACCCCCAGCCTGCGGTTCTTGGTTGCGATCTTTTTCACTGCGAACAAAAATCAGCTGTGTTTCGTTGGGATCAAAGTGCTGTGTAATTTCTTCAGCACGAAATGGGTTTTTAACTTGTATAAATCTATGTGCAGGAATACCGGACAATCTAGCTAGCTTTTCTTTTATTTCAAACGGAAATTTACGTGTGCTGGTGTCAGCTGTGGCTGCTACGTAGACCTCAGCTGACGGAAATTCGGCACGTGCGGCGTTATAAAGAGCCATATGTCCTGCGTGAAAAGGATGAAAGCCGCCGGGTATGATCACAAGTTTTTTCATACCAGTATTTACCGCTTACATGTTTTCTAATAACCAGAGATACACGGGTGACACAAACTTCAACCTCACTGTACCATTGCAACCCATGCTACCAAAAAACTGATCCTGTATCATGGGCTGAGAGCCATTAAAATCATGTTGATATGTGGCCAATTGTGTGAAAATCTGTCCCAGTTGAATATCATCTAGACTTATATTTTGCAACTCAATCACACGGTCTGATAAAATATTGCCTGATTCATCTATGCTGGTATGTTCGGGTAGCTTGTGTTGTAGTTCAATTTCCAACACATGCTCTTGATCAGCAGTGTCGGCAAATTCACAGTTGATGTCCATCCAATCAAGCACAGGCTTGCCACGCCATATTTCTTGACTGTCTAACCGTACAATTAATGTCAAGTCAGCACCCGTGGCCTTGACCTGGAGTGCAAGTCTACATGTTTCCATCAATAAGACATCATTATTTTTTCGATGCTGCCGCCGTCAAATCCTTCAACATTGGTTCTGATCCAAGTGAAGTTTCCAGTGATATTGATTGAAAAATTGTTAGTGGTAGCTGTAGAGTCGGTGCTGTCAAATTCATACACCTTGAACCACTGACTGTCACTGGTGGGTGTAGTATCTAGTGAAGCCTCAATCTTGATCAAGCCTTGAAACAAATTAAGAAATATAGCCACAGTTTGCAATGTACCAAATCCACCATAGTAATCAGCGGCCTGTTGGGGATCACCCGACCAATCAAGACTACTACCATCATAATTCCCCGATGGAGTACCAAAACTGGTAGTAGGTAATAGTTGGAGAGTGGTTGTTTTCATTAGGCTTTGTCTGCTTCCACAACAACGCCTGCGCCAGCAAGCTCTTCGGCCACGCTTTGCAAGGCAGAAACAATGTCAGCTGTGGCAATTTCTACGCCAGCATCGCTATCTTTGACCAATTTTGAGAGTTTGATCACAACTACTTCTTCATGTATTTTTGCCATAGTGTTTTATTTATCCAGTTATTCAACAACAATGATGCCATTTTCATCTACTGTGGCAGCGTCTAACACAGGTTTAACATTGGCTTCATTGTTGAAGGTCAACGCAGTATCCTGGTAATCCACTGTTACCACACAGTCTTGCAGTTTGTCAAAAATGATTTTGCGGCTCAAGGGCACACGAATCAACTCATCAATTTTACGACTCAAGGGGCGAGCACCCATTTTAGGGTCATAACCCACTTCGGCCAAGTGATCAACAGCGGCTTCGGTTAAAATCAAGCGAATGCTTCTTTCGACCAAACTGGTGCGTAGTTCATCAATAAATTTAATTACAATCTTCTTGATGGCTAATTTATTCAACTTGTCAAACTTGCACACAACATCAATGCGATTACGCAATTCGGGCTTGAAGAACTCTTTCATGGCTCGATCTTCATTGCCGGACTTTTCCTGCGATCCAAATCCAATTGCATTGCCGTCGTTGTCTCTTGCACCCAGGTTTGAAGTCAAGATAATGATACAGTTTTTACAATCCACACGCTTGCCATTTGATCCTGTGATGTGACCTTCATCTAGCATCTGCAACAGGATGTTTGACACGTCGGGGTGTGCTTTTTCAATTTCATCAAACAGGATAATACTAAATGGGTGTTTACTTAGATCGCTAATGAGTTTGCCGCCGCCCAAGTTACCATCTTCAAAGCCCACATAGCCTGGTGGGGCACCAATCAAGCTAGACACTGTGTGTTTCTCTTGAAACTCACTCATGTCATAACGCAACATTTGCATGTCAAGATTGTCAGCCAGTGCACGAGCAAGTTCTGTTTTGCCTGTACCTGTTGGGCCCAGGAACAAGAAACTGGCCATAGGCTTTTTAACATTGCCAATGCCAGCAAAGCTCACATACACACGTTCCAGCACAGTGTCTACCACAGTGTCTTGTCCATACAAACGCTGTTTGATATTGGTGTCAAGATCACGAATTTTGCTACTGCGTTGGTCAGTGAGCTTGTCCATGCTCACGCCAGTCACACGGGAGATCTGTGCCACAATCATGTCACGTGTGATAATAACAGTACCGGCATCTCGCACACGTTCACGAGCACAGGCACCGTCAATTAAATCAATTGATTTGTCGGGATTCTTTTTGTCATGAATGTATCTAGCACTCAATTCCACAGCCGCTGTCATTGCTTCTGTTTCGATCATGACATTGTGGAACTGTTCCAGTCTAGGACTTAGTCCAATGAGAATCTGTTCTGTAGTTTCGTTTGTGGGCTCATCCACACTGAGTCTATGGAACCTGCGCATCAAGGCACGGTCCTTTTCAAAGCTTTCGTAGTATTCTTCCCAGGTGGTTGACGCCACAACTTTGAGCACACCCTTGGTGATGGCAGGCTTGATCATGTTGGCAAAGTCCATGGTGCTCTGCCCCGATGCCCCGGCACCACGCATGGTATGTGCTTCGTCAATAAACAACACACAGTTCTTTTTGGTTTCTAGGGCCATGATCACTTGTTTGAGTTTCTCTTCAAACTCACCGCGATACTTAGATCCTGCCAGTAGTGAGCCAATTTCGAGACTCCATACTTCATGTCCTTTAAGGAACTCGGGCACTGTGCCTTGTGTAATACGCTGGGCCAGGCCTTCAATAAGTGCTGTTTTGCCCACACCAGGATCACCCACCATGAGCACATTGGCCTTGAAACGGCGTGCCAACACAGTGATCATTTCTTCAATGTCTTTCTCACGGCCAATCACAGGCTCCAGGCGATCTTCCTGTGCATGTTGTGTTAGATTAACACAGTACTCTTCTAAAATCTCTGTGGCCTGTGCCGACGTAATTTTTACATCGTTGTGATTGTAATACTGTTCCCAGGCCTTGAGAAATTCAGCTTTGTTAACACCATACTTGAGCATGAAGTAGTGTGCATGACTGTTGGTTTCAGCCATGATCGAGAGATACAGATCCACTGTGGTGATTGCACGTCGAGCTGTGAACAACACCTGTGTGAGTGCACGATTAAACAGACGTTCTAAGGTATTGGTCTTTTTTGGTTGTACATCTGGGCCACAGTTCAGGGATTCTAGACTGTTTAGATAGGTGTCAAGATCATGTTCCAGTGCATCAACTTCTGTACCAAACTTGACTAGAACCTTGCGGAATGGTTCGTATTGAATCAGACTCAAGAGCAAGTGTTCAGTTGTGACATATCGATGCTGTTTCTCTCGTGCAATACGCATGGCGGCATCAATGATCTGTTCAATTTCGGGATGGTTTTGCATGGTGCTCCTTGTAATAATAGCTATTATACAACATTTGTCCAAATACTGCCAAGCAATTTGGTACAAAATATTTATTGGTCTCTAAGTTGACGTATGCGTTCTTTGACATCTTCTGGGATGGTATCTGGCAAACGAGTTTGTATCTTGATCATCATGTCTCCCTGTTGTGTACTTTGTTTTCGGGGCATACCGTAGCCACGCACACGCAACACAGTTCCCGGTTGGGTACCCGGCGCAATGGTCACTTCTACAGTGGTACCTGACACTGTGTCAATTGCAATGGATTTGCCCAAGATAAGATCCCATAATGAAATCACAAGATCTGTGGTGACATCTGCGCCTTGACGTTGCCATTTGGCGCTGTGTTGAATGCGATACAACACCACAATGTCAGAGCCACTGGGCCCAATACCCCCGTAGCGCACATTGTCCCCATCTTCTATGCCCGCAGGAATAACAATCTCCACAGTGTTGTGACCTTGATGTGTGGCAATGCCAATCATTCTAGGACCGCCCTTGGCAGCATCTTCTAGACTGATCCATATTTGTACTCGTGAACTTGATTGTCTCTGTGCCGGGTGTTCAGTAAATCTTGCACCAAACATTTCAAATATGTCATTGAAGTTCGGGCCACTACCAAATCCTGCCTGATGCATTTGTGGTCTGGGATTGTCGTATTCAGCACGTTTTTGTTCGTCACCTAGCACAGCATAAGCGGCTTGAATCTCTTGAAACTTTTTAGTATCACCACCCTTGTCCGGATGATGCTGACTGGCTAACTTTCGAAAAGCCTGTTTGATATCTGCGGCTGTGGCAGTTCGGCTCACGCCCAAGGCAGCATAGTAATCAGTCATGCCCATCTCAATATGAATTCCACCAGAGTACGCTCACTGCCCAGTACCACAGCCATGCCTGCTGTGTCAGCGTCTCGTCCCAAACACCATTGATTCAATGCGTCCCAGTTGTCTTTCCAATACTGCACATCTGTGAGTATGATCAATTGTTCCTGATCCACTAGTTCACTGGGTGCAATAATAAAACGATGGTAGTTCATGAAAAAGTCCTGTACAAGTAATTATACAGGACTTTGTGGATCAAGTCAAATTACTTCTTGACAGGCACATCCGTACCTTCGAGTTTTTTGTGCTGTTTAACTTCTTTGCAGTTCTGTTTGACTTTTTTGGTTTTGGGGTCTATGACATCTTGACCTTGTTTGTCCTTGACGTCTACACAGACTTTTACAGTTTCTTTTTTGGACTCTTCGGCCAATGCTGGCTGTGATAGTACCAAACATAGACCTGCTACAAATATAACGTTTTTCATTTTATTTTCCTTGTGATTTAGCTTCTGCTCGGTCTTGTGCCTTGATTGGTAAACTCACAGGATACTGAGCACATGCTTCAGGATTGCCTTGTCCTGCTTCGGTCAAGAATGATGTTGCTGGTGGTACTTGGCCTGATGGGCAAGAACATACAGCTATACCATCTGCACCTTTCTTGCAATTCCAACTAAAGCAGTTGCTGGATTGTGCGCCAAGATTCAAACTGGCATCACATTTTTGTACAGTGGCTTTTTGTTTCCATGGTAGTGGGCTAAAGTTGTTGGCTTCTTGTGGATAATACAATTTAGGTGCAAACAAACTCCACACATGGTTGCTGTCTGTTGCGGCACATGATCCCTTCATGTTACCGGCTGAGGTATCAGCAATGGAATGACCATTAAGAATGGGACAACGACATTCTACTTCGGGATATGCTACACCGTTGTTGCCGGTGATTGTTCGGCCAGTGGGTTTGCAAGTACTTGCGGCACATAGTGCATATTCGCCTGAGCAAGTTGTAATACCATCCTTGGATGGTTGAGCAAATACAGGGGTTGATATCAATAGTGATGCTAATATGATTAATAGTTTTTTCATGTTATCTTTCTGGATAAAAATCAGGTTGTGGTGGCGCCAATTTGCCCCCAAAGCCTGTGGTTACTCCGGCTGAGCCAAAAGTGTTTGTTGGAGGTACAGCGCCGTAGCCGGGCACGGAACTTCCATAGCCACCACCCATGGGTGCTGATCCCCAGGACTGTGTGACTGTTGTTGCTGTTGGTGTACCAAACGCACCAGGCATGGCTTGTCCTGTTGGTGGCGGAGGTGTATATGTTGTTCCAACATTTGCTGGAAGTTGGATTCCGCCATTGTTGGCTCCTTGTAGTTTTTCTTGTGTTCTACCATATGCGGCAAGACCCAGCACAGCACCCATGGAGATGTGAAATAATCCTGCACCTTGTAGTGTGAGTGGCTGCCACTGCACATTGATACCACCCTTGAACAAGGCCTGCACAAGGCTCCAAAGGATGGGTGCAATTACAAAGTCAAACAAACACACAAACATGTACAACCAACCCATGGCCGGACGCCACTTTGAGTTCATCCAGTCTTCTTTTTTCTTTTCAGAATCTGTGAGTTTGGTGTATTCTTTCTCGCTCATGCTGTGTCCTTTCGAAACACAGCCATAACCCGTGCCTGTATGCGTTTTGCAAACTCAGGCTGTGGAAAATTCCAACCAACAAATGCACCCAATGCCAACCAAAATAGTGTTTCCAACATGATTTATGCTCCTAGTATATGTGTATTTAACCACGTTCGGGGAAAAAGTCTTCAACGGTGCTTTGTCTACGTATGTCCACTGTAAGACAATGCATGGCACCATCCCAAAAACTTCTTGTTCTAAACGGCACCCAGTGCACAGTGACACCGCGACGCTGTAGTTCTTCAGACACATGGTCATTTTTTTCCAGCATGACAACATTTTTGTCATCAATGCTCAGGCAGTTTAGTTCAAAGTAAGTTTCGGTATAATTGCCCACCCAGTCCTGTGCATGTTTAACAACATGATCATTGAATGCTTTGTTTGTACCCACAGTGGTATCCCAAAACTTACCATTGTACACCGGATAAGGTTGTTGATAGCCGGTTGATACTGACGTCTTGTATGTGGGATTGTCCATGTATATGATTTCCCAGTTGGGAAATGTGCGCTCGTACCCATCAAAATAATGATTGGCCAGGATCAATCCGGGTTTTAGTATAGCAAAACACCCGTCCATGTGCCCACCATTTTTTTCTATCTGCACACGATATTCTGGCCACCAATTGGTGTACTCAATATCAAATACATCAGTGTCAAGCACAATGTCACGACCCACTCGTACCACCCCGGCACCATTTACAAAAGGATGTGCACTGTGACGAATAGTACATTGATGATCTTCAAGATACTGATCAACAATCCAGTTCCATGGCATGGTTTCCACAAAGTCAGTGTAATAAATTGTATTGCCTATCACCACGTGACGATCCCTGGGCATGATAGGTGGTTTGCGTAACATGTCATTTTTGTCCAAATGATGTTCTATTGTGGTAAATTGTGGTCGACGCACTGTGACGCCATGTGATTCTAAGGTCTGTTGAATTGCATTTAAATCTTGCCGAGTTATGTCAGTCAACTGTTGAAATACATCTCGCACTTCGGGATCAAGATGTTCATACCACTCCACAGGGTACACATCCCCCAGCCAACACTCTTCAAGTGAGCTCCATGAATTATGACTGTTTATAGCCGGTAATGACATTCAAGCGCCTAGTACATGTAGTGCGTGTTCAGTGTGTTTGATTCGATCTTCAAGCCCAATGTAGCCACCATTGATGGCACGAGTCAATCCCTTGACATCGTTTGCATCGGCAAAGCGATTTAGTTTGTTTTGTTCCCAGAAGAAACAGGCTGACTGTGCGGCACCTTCAAAGGTGGCAAGATAATCAGCGGCCTCTTCTACTGGCACACCTAGACTGCCTGCAAAGAATGTGTAGTTGTCTCGGCCTGTGAGTTGAATTAGCCCACGACCGCAGTAGCGCCAGCCATCGCCCGAGGCTTCATCACCATTGCCCATTCTACTGGCATACACTCGGTTGGCAATGCGTTCGGGTCGATTGGCATATTGTGCGGCCAGGTCAGCAGTGGGGAAATACTTGGGGAAAACTTTTTGCAAGCTGGCAGCTCGGTAGTTTAAGTTTTCTTTGATGAAAACAAAATTACCGGACTCATGTGCACACTGTGCAACAAAATGTGCCACACGTAGCGGTGTGTTGATTTCGTAGTCGTCTAGCAATTGATCTAGTGCTGAGTGCCAGTGATTAATATAAGGATTTTTGACCATTTGTTTTAGTTGGTCAAGAGTTAGTATGCTCATTCATTGTTCCTTTTTATCAGCAGTTCCAGCGTCGGCGTGCTTTACATATGGCCTTGTCCGGCGTTTTGGCACAACTGATGCTGTGCATCTTCATTTGTCCACGACTGCGGCTGCAATAGCTCTTGCGACGCTTGCTGGCCTTGCCGCCCTTCTTTAGTTTAGAGGGCTTGGTGGTCACAGCAGTTTTCAACTTGCTACCTGGGTTCTCTCTACGATAGGCATTCACTGCCTTTTGACTCATGCCATCTGTCTTGTCACGCTTGTTGGCCTTTTGCCAATCTTCGTTCAACTGAGAGGTCACAGCAAACGCATACAACTCATCTTCTGTGAGTGATTCTAGGTCCGCCCATACTGTTTCGGCATCTACGCCATTTTGTTCAGCAATACCTTCGATAATACTTTCAATAAGATCAAACTCTTCTGACAAACCTTCTGCCACATCTTGCTCGGGCAATACGCCCTTGGGGCCTGCCATGGGTTTTGTTTTTAGTCTTTGCTTTGTATCTTGTTGATGTTGTGTTTTATAATGTGGTGATTCTGCTTGGTCAAGGTCCAGCATTCTGTTAAAATCATCACCGGCACGCTTTATTCCACGATTTACCCCGCGGTTAGATAGGTTAGAATATTTGTTTTCTGAACCTTCTTCCACCACACCTTCTGATTTGTTGCCATAGTTGGCAGCACCTTTTTTGCGGCACTGCACCAGTCGACCTGATGCATAGGCACTGGGCCATACCTTGGCTGATGCTTTGACCTTGTGGTAACAGGCATCTTTCTTTTCTGCCAGCATGGGATCACTGTATGCAGGACCACCACAGTGGGGACAGGTCACATGTGATTCTGTAATTATTTGACTGATTTTCATTTGCTCTTTCCTTTGGTACTTACATTTATGGCTGCCCCTGAGCGATTGGCATTGGGATCTTCACGACGTTTTCTAGACGCTGCCGACGCACGACCTTTTTTGCCCAGAGCATGTGCCTTGGCCTGTGGCAAACATTTGGGCTTGCCTTCTTTACTACTGCCTCTAGCACAGTCGCCGCGTATCTTGCCGTCAGGTCCAAAGCGTACCCATTTGTCTTTGAACCAGTCTCGAAGATTTTCATTGACGTATGTGTTGGCATGTGCCTCACACATGCCACAGTCCTCACACACCATTTCCATTTCAACAGATTCGTTTTTTTTGTTTTTACCAGCACAATGAGCCTTTTGTGAGAAGCCTCGGGGGTGGCTGCAGTTAATACTGCTTTTGTATTTTTGACTCCACTTTTCAGTGATGAATTCACTTGCTTTCATTTGACACTTTCAAATATGCGTTTTTGCTCGCCGTACCAGTCTTGCCAGCCGTGTGTTTTTTCGGCACACTGATAGTACAGTGAGTAGTTTTGTATAACCACTTTGAGCATGTCACGCAGGCTGTTCTTGCCATCGTCAATCTGCATTAGATCAGGACAGCGTTCCAGCAACATCTGCGGAGCAACCGGAAATTCTTGTCTAACAGGAACTACAGTTGTGCATCCTGCTAGTAGCACAGCAACAGCAACAACTGCAAATTTCATTTCTTGGCCTTTCGTTGAGCTTCAATGGCCTTGTTCATGGCGGCAGCTTCGTTGTGAACATCAATAGCTTCTTGAGGTACAGGGCATTTGTTGTCGAACTTTATGATTTCTCGGTCTCGGTCAACATACTGCACAATGGTATCGGCTTTTTCTTTGATGACTCGGGTCTTGGTAACCACACGAGTTTCAACCACAGTATTGACTCGTTCACTCTCTGCGCGAGCTTCGGCCACTTTGGCTTCTAGTTCTGTCACACGTTCACGCCAGGCCATCTCAACCGAATAACCACCACGGAAGTAAACTCCCGCTGACAGAAGAGCAATGCCCAGGACTTTGAAAGGCAACTGATACTGCCATATAACAGGGATACGGTGTGCAAACAATCCAGCCAGGGTCAATATCATACCCAGTAACAGTACAATATTGCAAAACCACAGGATCAAGGAATCAGGGAGAAAGTGTAGTATTAACATACTGATATTTAGCTCCTATAAGTACATAATGAACGTATTGATCCTCACCCCCGACAGTGTGGGTAGCACATTACTGCAACGACTGCTGACCATATACATGCAATTTCATGCGTTTGATCGGCCAGTGATCAACTTGCACGAGCTCACTAATGGATTGCGCCGCTATTACAGCCCAGAATTCAACAGAGAAATGGTGGGCAAATTTCAAAGTCCTGATCAGCAGACTTATCAAACTCTAGGCGAAATTGTGTCTATGCTGGATTCAGTAGACCACTACAAAACTTCTAGACTGGCACAGTATCACATTCGACGTCGTGGCGACGCCATGAGTGAGCAAGCCCCTTTTTATCAGTACCTAAATGATAATTTCTTTGTTATCAGTTGTCGTAGAGACAATCTTTTTGAACATGCGCTGGGCTGGGCCATAAATGGCGTTACAAAAAAACTCAATGTTTACACACATCAAGACAAAATTCAAAGCTTTTTTGATCTTTATCGCAATCCTGTCACAGTTGATGCTGATGGATTACGCACACAGTTAAACAAATATCGCATGTATACTGACTGGTGTTCTGAACACTTTGTTGTTAATTCCTACTTTCATTATGATCGTGACCTACAGCGTATAGAAGATTATATCTTGGACCTTCCGGTGTTTTGCAGTCAAACACAGCGACGAACCTGGCAGTCGGTGTATGGGCAAGAGTTTGCTGACTGGAATCGCTGTCACTACATGGCCAGCAACGTGGGTGGTCTTGTGGCCGCAAATCCTCAAGCCCTGCTGGAATATTCAGTAGCCACCACTAGTGATGCACTTGTAGTGCCCACAAAAAAGAATATTATCAACAGCATGACCACCAGCGAGCGTGAGTTCCTGGGGCATCATGCAGCCAACTATCTCAAGGCCACACAGTCAATAGAACAAATGCAAAGCCTGGGCATTGTGACATCGGGCATACCCATTAAAAAACAAACCCTGCGTGACAAACGATTATCAGTCAAGAACTTTGATCAGTGTGTTGACGTTTATAATCAGTGGATCAGTGAAAATCCCGGCATGGCTCTGCAGTTGACCCATGACCAAATTGATAATCAAATTGAACAAGAACAAGAACAATGGCGTGGGCAGTTGCAGTTAACTAACGCAACAATGGCAACACCGCAGTTGCCAAAGCCCGAGAAGTGATAATATCAAAATGAAATCCATCTCGGGCTAGATCTAACTGAGCTATTTCACCTGTGCAATTGTTCAATTGCTGATACATGCCTTGATAGGCCACTGCACTGCACAAGTTGTGCCAGCAACTGTGCACTTGATCTAGTTCTTGTTGAACAAAGTTAGGCAACTGAATCAAGTCTTGTAAGTTAGCAGGGCATGGTCCCCAAGAGGGTTCGGCAATGCTGTGCCATAATTGATCAGCTGTGTTATTGTTAACTGGATAATGGCCGGGAATAAAAGCATGTACAATATTTGTGCTGCCACGAAGTTGTTCTACAGCATGATAACACTGCAAGAAATAATCAAAATGAGCTTGATCTGTTGATATCTGCGACGGCAGTCTACGATCAAGATCACTGACTTCAGTGTCATTTACTTCTCTGCGTTCGAGAAAACTCCACAAAATTATCATGTTCCTGGGCTGTAATTGCAGTATGCAACAGGCCTGTCGTGCAATCCAAGCATTGCTAGCACCGTCCATGCTGACATTTACACAGGCTCGATTCAACTGTTGCGGCCATGTGTGTTCAACTGGTGAACCCACGCCCAAGGTAAAACTATCTCCCAGGCACCAGGTGACTGTGTTTAAGTCTCCAGGCCACTCCGAATCTCTAAATCCGCGACTGTTAAAATTATATGACACAGCATGCGGATATCGAATATAATGCCAACGATCACGACAATTCAAAAAAGAATCAATTCCCAGGGTAGTGTAGTGTTTATTACAGCGTTGTGGCAGTACTACCGGTGGTAATATCACTCCAGTCCCAGACCTTTTCTTATCTTTGTAGCTGAAATTGAATGAACAGCGTCATCAAATACTTCTTGTTCAATTTTGTACCCAACATCACGACCATATGTGATGTTTACTATATTGGGCACCACTTGAATTTCGTACTGTCCTTGATACAACATGTCTAGATCTCTGCGTATAAAACTTTTAACTTGTTCTATAGCAAAGGGGTTGGTACCCTGCCAACCTTGGCAATCCCGGATCATTATACAAACTTGCCCAGTTTTGGCAATGGCTCGTTCAAATAACGCACGGTGACCGGCATGCCAAGGTTGCCAACGGCCTAACATTTGCACAGTTTCTTTTTGCCAATCAAAAGTGGGTCTACGTCTGTTGTCCAATATATGTGCGGCAACAAATTCACCCCATTTTTCACCATGCTGTTCAGTGATACGGAAATCATAAACTTCTGGAGGGATAAAGGCTTGATTGGTATCTTCGTAACGACCTTTATCAATAGTGTCAACCCATATAGTCCAGTCTGCTTTGTAGTTGTTACGCATTTCCACTAGCGGTGCAACAAAGTCACAAATCACATAGTCTACATCGGTCATTGAGTCTGCTAGACTACGCATACGCAGACTCTGACGAATACGTCCTGCTTCTGTAAAATCCCAGTCATTGTATTCTTTACGTACATCGTCGGCATTGAGCCAACGCACACGCTTCCGCTCTGCTTGTAAGTGTTCTAGAATGTGCTGTGCTAGATATGTTTTGCCTGCGCCGGGCAAGCCCATGATTAATATACGTTGTGGTTTCATCGCCATTTCCTTGAAGTGTGTTGTGCTAGATCATCTGTAGAATGATGTGTTACTGGTTGGAAATATTTACTGTTAGTATCATCCGTTAAAATATTTGCCAGTTGCGGTCCGGAGTAATCAATGGGAAATTCCAATTGTTGTGCTAGTTGTTGCAGATAAAGATCGTGATAAAGATGCAGTAATTCATAGCTCAAGAACACAGGTGACCAGGTACGTAGCTTTTGATATTCTATTAGTGCTAGATCATATGTGACATCACCTCGCACACGAGTCTCTTGATAGTTTAATATATTACGATCACGTCCGATAATGGCAATCTTTACACGTAGGCCTAGACCCAGGGCTATGGCAGCAAAACGCACAATGTTGGGCACAGTGCGTTCACCATTCAGCATGTAGGGAGTGCTTACGCTGGTCACAAAGTACTCGCACTCACCCCAGACGAAATCCTTTAGCAGGTCAGGATCTTCCCAGTATCGAGCAAAGGGTTCTTGATCATGCCCGATCCAGTATTCATGCAGTAATGCATGCCACCCATACACATCAGGGTGTAAGGCAAAAATCTTGCTCCATAAATGATTACCTGAACCCTGGGGTCCAGTAAGAATCAACAGTGTTTTCATCTGGGTATGTGGGCCAAAAATTCTTGTGTGCGGTCAGTGATGACGCCTGTGAGTTGTAGTGTAACTCTAGGGTGGTGTCCTGCATTGGCTGTTGAGTGTGGCATGTTGGCCCAGTCAAATGTGCTGACATCGCCTGCACGCCATTGATTCCAGTGATGGTTACCATATTCCCAGAACTGCCCCGGTTGCCAGTCTGTGAGCTGAACAAAGATGCGCATTATTCGACTGGAATCTTCCGGATTCCATTTCTGTAGTTTGTCCATGTGCAGGTTCCAAACTTCCCCGGGCTGTTGCACGTGAATACGTTCCATGCAGTCATCTAGCGCAAACTGTTTGGAAATCTTGTTAAGCGACTCGGGCATGCTCCAATTCAAATGAGTAATTGTCATTTTGGGATCCGCGCCCACACGCTCTAGATCGTATTCTTCTGCTGTCAAGTCTTCACGTGGAGGAGGGATTCCTTCACCTTTGTAACCACGTGTGGCCCAGGTAGCTGGCACTGAGTTGGCCACTATATCAGCAACATCAGCTGACCATGTGGGTTCAATGTGCCCTAGATGTGCAATCACATCTTCAAAACGATCTTTTCTTTTACTATCAAAATGATATGTGCTGGTGCTTTTGGTGAAATCCCAACTGCTTTTAAAGTCTTCTGTTATCATATTACTTTTACTCTTATGTCATTTACTACGTATTCTTGTGTGTATTCTGCGGGAGGTGCATCTATTCCCAGGGCCGCAGCCAATCGGAGATTGTTGTCCATTACAGGCTGATCATTGTATTTCCACCAAGCCTTTAGAATGTCTCGATTTTGGTTCCGAATAATACCGGCCATGTGTTTGAGATCTCGAAAGTATTCATGATAGTCAGGATATGTGATATCAAAGTGTCCGCATTTGACCCACCAGCCCAGGCATGCGTCATCATTGCGATGCACAATTACAATGGGCACTTCAGGGAATAATTCTTTAAGATAATCAATATGATTTGAGAACACATGGCTTTTGATAATGCGGACACCTTGAGATTCTTTAAATTGAAATGGCTCAGCAAATATCTCTTCCAACTGAGCACGATTTAGTGTAGTTAAATCCTCGGGCAACGGAGATGCCATACCAGGGTCAAAGTAAGCACCTAGGTGCATGAGATCCCGGGTACCTGATGCGTCATGATAATAAGTCCATTCATCTCTATAGTCCGAGCGATCAATGCTGGGACTATAGTAGATGTTCTTGACCACACTGCTCCATTTAGAGCCAGGAGCACCGGCTACAAAGATATATTTCATTCTTTACTTAAATCAATTCGACTCAGCACAGGAATAAATGACGCACGTAGTTCATCCATGTGCTTTCGAAGTCCTGCAGGAGTTAATTCATCTTCTGCGTAGAATATAACATTGGCATCCATGTATTCTCGGTACTCTGCTGAACGAACAGCACGGCTGAATTGTTGTTGATACCATGTGACAACGTCCTTGTCTGTGCCCGGGGGCAATTGAATACTCCAGGCTGCATATACGTTAATGCCAGGTGCTATGGTATTCAGCAACGGCACGTCAGGAAATTGTGCCATCTTACGTGTGCCTGTGAATCCAATTGGCTTTACTTTGCCAGCATCAACCAAGGGTTTGGCCACTGCAATTGGAATGATTGCAAACTCTGTACCTGTTCGACCGTCATAACTGGCTGCACTGGTCACAGCAGGCATAGGACCGTTAAATCTCACAGGTTTCACTGTGTCTTTATTGCCCCGTCCTCGGTCCATCAAGTACTCAAATGCTGTACGATGTGCACCGCCGCCAACAGCAACGTTGATAGTTCTGCCACTTTGAATATATTTCACAAACTCTTGTGGTGTGTTGATACCACTCTTTGAACTGGCAACCAGGACCAGGGGTGATTTACCCATGGTCAGCACATCAACAAATGAGTCATAATTGTATTTCTTAATTGGCTTTTCCCAGATGTCATTTGTGACATAGCTTGACATATGGCTGGGCAAGTTAATTGTGTGTCCATCATTCACAGCTTCTAAGAATTTATTGTTGGCAATAACTGAATCAGCACCGGGAATGTTTTGCACAACAAACATAAACTTTGGGTTTTCTTTTTGCACAATCTGTGCTAGTTTTCTAAAGGCCATTTCGTTTCCGGCACCGGGAGTATTACCGATTGTTACTGTAACTGGCTTTGTGGGTTCCCAGGCAAATGCCATTGTGGGCAATAATAATGCGGCGAGTAGTAATTTTTTGATTGACATTGCGACTCCTTAAATAGTATAATCAAAAACAAGACACTGACTAAAATTTCAGTGTTCTTGTAAAATTCTAAGGTATTTACCAAATTTTTCTATGAACACTAAAATTTTTAACCTCTTACAAAAAAACTTGAAGCAAGCTTTCATTTTGCCCAAGTACGCCAGCATTGCAATTGATGCTGATACTGTGGTACAGGACCTGCCCTGGACTCCGGCACGTTACCGCAAGTTCAAGGATGCTGTGGAAGCAGAACTGCAACTGCCCTGTGATTATGTAGGTACATTACGTGCTATCACAGACGATCTGTCAGAACGTTATATTCTACGTTTCTTTAGTGAAATTTGGAAGCCCAGAACCGGGGACTATGAACACACAGGATGGGAATTAGCTGATGAAATCAACAAGCTTGCACCTGACAGGGTCCTAGACGTGGGCTGTGGATATCATCCTTTTAAAGGGCGCATCACAAACTTGATTGGTATTGATCCCTACAACAACTGTGCCGACTACGAAGTAGACATCTTGGACTACAAGGTAAAACCAGAATCGCATGATGTTATCATGGCCCTGGGATCGATTAATTTTAATTCACGAGACGAAATTGAATCACGGTTTGCACACTGTGTGGCACTATTGAAGCCAGGTGGTAAATTCTTTTTACGAGCCAATCCGGGAATTTCACACAAAACAGGACCTTATGTGGAAATCTTTCCGTGGACTTTTGAAGTTGTAAATGAATTTGCAGAAACTTACAATTTGCATCTAGACACTTTCAAGAAAGATGCCAATGATCGATTGTACTTTGTTTACACCAAACTTTGAACCACGGGCAACATAACATCAGCCGCTGCCGCATGTGCTGATTCTAACGGGTGCTTGGTGGCACTTATTTCAAAGCCTTGGTCATGACTCCAATTTAAGAAATCCTGTCCTTCAAATGTGTGTATGTAAGGGGCCACAGCCTGCTGAAGGTCATGAACATACGTGGGACAATTGTGTTCTGTGCTCAACAGCAGTGTGTCCATGTTGGTCATGACAAATGGAATTTTTCTACTGAGCAACAGATCCACAGCAGTTTTGATATGAATCAGGCTGGTGAGTTTGTCCCTGAATTCACTGTGAAAATGTCGATAATAAAACTCAGCTTCAGGTGTTGTTTGTGTGGGTGTAATTGATTCCCAGCCCCCACGCACAGTAGGTATAGAACCTCCATAATCAAATCTGTCAATATAGGTCCAATTGATCAGAAAAATTTCATCTCTGCAATCCACAGTGTTTTGCAAGATTCTATCTAGAATAAAAAGATTTCCTGCACCGCCTTTGGCACGACATTGATAATCATACCCTAGTTTTTGGGCAATCAATGCAGGCCAAGTAAATTGACTGGGAGTTGCGTAAGGACCATTTCGTCCATCATCGTGTAGGTCTGTGCCAAAGATAAAGCTACAGCCAAAGCTTTTTATAATCATGTGCCCTGGGGTAAAAGCTTATATACCAGCGGCAGCTTGTAGTTGTCGAATATCTCGTTCACGCTGGTAGATTTGTTTGGGCGGTACACCGGCTGCCACACGCATTTCGTTAAGATCTTTTTCTCTTTGTTTGCGATAATCTTTTGGGCTGAGTGGAACCAGTCGATCAAACGTTTCTGTAGTAAATGGATATTCTTTATCTTCATACACCATGAGCCAGTCTTTAGGCTCAAATTCAGTTAGTGTAGTCAAGTCATCTATTAGAGTTTCAGCATGCTTGCCTGAATTACTACGACGACGCATTTCTATGTACACAAGATAACGACTGGGCTTGATTTCACCGGGGCTACGGTCAGCATCTAACACCCAATCATAGCCTTTTTCAAACCAGTTCACAAGATCATCTGCGGCCTGTTCACTACGCACAAAGAAGCTGAGCACAATGACATCATCGTCATCGCCCATTTTTGATGCAAATTCATCCACGTGAACTGTGGGCTTTAACATGCCCTCCATGTCCTTGTACTCCAGTGCTTCAAACAGAGGGAGCGGGTTGCATGTTGGGCTGTTGCTGTTGTTCATCATCATTCCTAAATTCTTGTTTGTCTAGATCTTCTTCGTAGGAAGCATCCAGATCATCAAGATCTACGTTTTGTCCTTCAAGTTCAATTGAACCTGTGCGAATATCATTCATGAGACTCTTGGGCATGACAATTTCCACCAGCCATACCGGGCGTTCAATCAGTCGTGCTTTGTGTGTACCGGGTTGAAAATCTTCAGGATCCTCAATCTTGATCGGGATCTTTATCATCTTTTTCATGTACTTTATACTGCAATCAAACGGCAATAATCTACGGCCGCCACGGGGATCGGGCATGAGTTTTTCAGGCCACAAAAAGATACAGCCCACAGTGTATCTACCAATAGTGGGACCCTGTACCAACTCGCCTAGTTGCCAGTTTTTAAATGCATACAAGTCCAGCTCGTCTAACACACGCTCAAAGTCCATGAGGCTGAGCAAACTACCTTCGCTCATGTAAAGGTCCTTGATGTTTTCTGCCACTAGCCAGTAGTCGGCGTGGTCTTTGAAGATTTCTTTGTCTAGTGCGCTCATGTGTTTATTTATATGAAATTCAGTATCAGCTGAATCAAACAATCACTGCCCACAAAGCCTAATACTTATACACAAGTTCTGCTCAATTCACACACATAGAACCCTTCTTGGTATACACCTAAATACCAGCGAGAAGGGTAGCGAATCATTATGTTCACAGGAGAAATTAATTTGAGCAGAGCACGTGGAACCAAAGCAAATCGCCGCATACAATCATCGCAACAAAACTATGAAACAATTGAAAACACCATAGATTTTAGAACTGCAAAAAAATCCCAACCACGACACATAGAATTAAGACCCAAGAGCCGGGCACAAGAGGAACTGATACTCAACCTATTGGATCCCATGGTCAACATCACTGTGGCTGTGGGTCCAGCTGGTACCGGTAAAAGTTACCTGGCCATGCTAGCGGCTCTGCAGGCATTGCGTCAAGGACGTTGCCGAAGAGTCATACTAACTCGCCCAGCAGTGGGGGTTGAAGATGAACAACATGGTTTTCTACCCGGTGATCTTGTGCGCAAAATGGAACCTTGGACACGCCCTTTACTGGACATCATGAAGGAATTTTACTCACCCAAGGAAGTGGTCGAAATGATTCAGGATGAAATTGTGGAAATTTCACCCTTGGCTTTCATGAGAGGAAGAACATTTAAAAACGCTTGGATCGTGGCAGATGAAATGCAAAATGCCACACCAAATCAACTCAAGATGTTGCTCACACGCATTGGTGAAAACAGCAAGATCGTAGTTACGGGTGACGTTGAGCAAACTGACAAAAACAACAGCAACAACGGCTTAATGGATCTCTGCTCTAGGTTACGAGCAGGCAACTATCCAGGCCTACAACTCAGTGAACTAGGCTCACGTGACATTCAACGTCACCCTATTATTTCATCAGTACTAAAAATGTACGGATAGTGATGTTAGTTGGCGGGACCTACAATGATGTTGTAGATTTCCCGCCAATTTTTCACTCGGGGAATAGCAGGATCTTCGTAGTCCATGTTGTGTCCGTGTTCCATCAGCAGGCTCCTTAGTCCAAGATCTCTGCCCACTTGGCAGTTCACAATCTTGTCCTCAATCCAGTAGTGTCCGGTGTCACGATACGGCTCCAAGGCATCATCTTTGTCTGCTCCTGTGTCTAGGCAAATTATTTCTTCAAATGCTGTTTTACCAAACAATTTGTTGAGATTCATTCTGCGCAGTTCTTGTGCATTGGGGTCCAGGCTCAGGCTGGTAATGGCATGGAACACATAGCCATGCTCTTCGTGCAGTCGCTTGATGTAGTACATGGCATCACGCAAGGGCGGCAAAAATCCAATTGCGGCGCTTTCGTTAAAGATCTTGATCAGCTTGCGACCTTGTTCATGATCAATACCATAACGTTTGCCAATATCATATTTGAATTGGCCACCTTCTACTCTATTGAAACCGTGTTGCTGTAGGTACACATTAAATGCATACTCCCAGTCTAGACAAACACCATCAATGTCAGTTAGAATCAGCTTGTGGTTGGGGTTCTTGATTTTGAATTTCATATCCGTTTTCCTTGAACAGTCTTTCAATAACTGCTTTGTAGTGTTGATAGTAATAGGCAACAATGCGATCCCAGTCTCTAGGAACCGTAGCACCATTCAAACTACATTTTACTACAGAAAGGGTTTTGAAGTCAAGTATTACGGAGGCCATTTGCAAATCTAATGTTTTGACTCGGGTGGCCACTTGTGTATTTTCATCCATTTGTCCATTGGGACGTTTGACATAGGTAATAATTAGATATCTCATAATTGACACAACTCCACCAGTGTTGCACTCAAGTTGATTTCGGGGTCAGCCACAAAGCTGTGATTTACCAAGCCCTGACGTATAATAACAATGGCTTGATCTTGCTTGTGTACGTCACTGCTCCACAATTCTAAATTGTCATACATCCAACGAAATACTTCTTCCATCTCTTCAGGTCGGGCACTGGCACACATGAGTTTGCGAGCATCTAAGATGCGCCCTGCTTTGAACAACGCAACCACTTCTACTTTCCATTCACGAACTCCGCCTTCGTCCCCGTGTGGTGCTGTGAGTCGACCTTCCTGACTGTTCATTTGGCACATGTTCAAACACTTGCGCAAGTCAGGATAGGTGGCTTTTACATAGGTGTCAAGTGTGTCAAGATCAAACTCTACACCTTCTGTGACCAGTACAGTGGCCATTCTAGCAGTGAACTCAGTAATGTCCACACGCTCAATATGAAATCCCTGGCACCTAGAATGTAATGCAGGGATCACACGGTTAGGGTAGTTGCAAGTAAGAATAAAACGAGCACTGGCATGATAAGTTTCCATAACACCACGCAGTGCGGCCTGGCCGTTGGGGGAGATATAGTCTGCTTCGTCCAACAACACAACTTTAAATGGGCCAAACGGCATAGTTTGCACAAAGCCAGTGATCTTGTCTCGGATTGTGTCCACAGAGTTTTCACGGCTGGCATTGATCTCTAGCACATCAAAGTCATCAATGCCCAGCTCATTAACAAGTATCTTGGCCAAGGTGGTTTTGCCCACACCTGGTGCACCCGAGAACAACAAGTGCGGAATTACTCCCGAGTTGACCCAACCCTGTACCTGTTGTCGCTGTGCATTATCTCTAAACACATAATCTGCCAGTGTTGCAGGGCGATATTTTTCTGTCCAGAGTTGCTTCATACCAGTTCCTCAACAATGCCCAGTATCTCTGCCGCAATGAGAAATGCACCTGCTTCAAATAACAGGCCCTGTGTTAATGCTAGTCCAGCAACAATACGTAATGCGCTTTTTACAAGGCTCACATAAAAATGTCCCCGGCTTGTGTCTTTGGGTTGAATATCTATCATGGGTTTATGGTTTGGGCAACGCCCTTGGTTGTAGTTACAATCTAAATGATATGGTTGTCTGCAAATGTTGCAAACTATTTTTTGAGTTGATCGACCAGCCGTTGCTGTTCCCATTTTTCTTCTCCGCTAAATTTAGGAAGATCTCTGTATCGATCTTCTATAAAGCATTTTAGCTGATAAAGTTCTTCTTTGCAAGACATTGCGGTAAAACCGTCATTATAAGGACTGCTAATTTCACTTGTCAGTGCCCGAACCTGAGAGTACAGATCGGGCAAGTCCCAGCGTTTTTGGAATCCCATTTAGAATCTATCTTTGGCCTGTGCTTGGATTGCATCACTCATTGTGGCATCATCAGGTTGCTCGTTTGATACCAGCAAGATGTCCTTGGGGTCGACCTTGCGAATAGTTCTAGTGCCTGCGTCATCTTCAATTTCCACACCACGTGTCCAACGACCGTGTGCCACGCAGATCCATTGTCCCACAGTGACATCATGTTGATTAGGACCAATGGCATAAATTTTTCCCCAACGTGGTCTAATGCCAGCAGTGGTTCCGTTGTCGTTTAACAGCACAATTCCTGAACTGAGTTGTCGTCCAGAAAATTCCATCTCTTCCACAATAACAGTATTGTCAAGTGGACGAAGTC
>Ga0181349_1000142_pt1 | contig 29200 bp, 31 predicted proteins | sample Su13VDMM110SD_FD_130106 | JGI IMG/M metagenome (GOLD analysis project Ga0181349, IMG submission 130106) | Freshwater viral communities from Lake Michigan, USA - Su13.VD.MM110.S.D | ecosystem: Environmental > Aquatic > Freshwater > Lake | place: USA: Michigan | collected 2013-07-16 | reverse complement strand
GCCGGCCTGGTCAGTGCAGGCGGGACTGTGAGTGCAACCGGTAACATCACAGGTGGCAATCTGATCACAGCTGGATTGCTCAGCACAGCCAGTATCACCAAAACTGGCAGCAATGCAGTGGGCAATATCGGTAGTTCCAGCAATTACTTTAACCAAGTGTTTGCCACAGCCACCACAGCATTGTACGCTGACGTTGCTGAACGATTTGCGGCCGACGATGTGTTAGAACCAGGCACCGTGGTGGAACTGGGTGGCACAAAAGAAATCACCAAATCCACGACAGATCTAAGTGAAAATGTATTTGGTGTTATCAGCACCAGACCAGCTTACACCATGAATGGCGGAGCAGGTGAAGATTCCACACATCCCAAAGTAGCAATGACCGGACGTGTGCCTGTGAATGTGATTGGTATCATTCGCAAGGGTGACCGGTTGGTTTCTGCGGGAGCAGGCATGGCTAGAGCAGCCAAATCGGGAGAGGCCACTGCATTCAATGTAATCGGACGAAGTCTAGTTGACAAGACCACCCAGGATACAGGTATAATTGAAGCAATAGTGACCATCAAGAACTAAAACAGGAAAAGACAAATGACTTATTCAGCAGGTGCACTAATTGAAGCAACAGATTATAACGGGTTTGTTAGCACAACAGCGAACGCCAATATCAATGACATATGGGCTGCCGGTTCAGGTGACAAGGGATATGGGCAAACTGCGGTGGGTACTGTTGCCGCTGCCGGCACAGTGACTGCCACACAATGGGCTAGTTTGGTCAACACATTGAGCAGTTTAGGTAGCCAGACCAACACCACTCTCACTGCAAGAACTGCCCCCACCGCTGGAACCACGATTGCTATCTTGGCCGCAGTAAATACAGATCTTACCAATGTTACCACCAATAGAAGCAATGCTTCTGCGATAGGGACACAATACACAGGATGGACCGGAACCAACTCCAAAACAGCCGGCACATCGGGTGCTGCCTGGACCATTACATTTACCAACACTGTGACATTTGCTAGTTCAAGTGCTGCCCGTTATTTCTTTAATGGTGGCGGCCTGATCAAACTGCAAACCAGCAAAACTTCAACTGGTCTAACCGGTGACCCAGAATGGAATGACTTGGCCACCACACTGGCCGGGCAGATCTATTTCAGCGGAATAGCAGCCAGCCACACCATCGCAGGTGTTTCTTATACCGGCACTACCAAAATTGGAGGTACAGGGACGCCTACCACATTGAGCACTGCCACAGGGTATTACGCATTGACCCCGGGAGGCGCAGCCACTATCATCTACAAACAGTTTGCAGATACAGCACCATACACAGCAAACTACATTCAAACCTCAGTGGCCTTAGATGCCGGGTCTAATATATTGACATTCACCACACTTTGGAGTGCCAACGATTCTGGACCAGGTGATCCTGATCCGATATCCGGTGGAACTGCTGCGGTGGCCGCTACTCCTGGTACAGCACCTTGTACCATCTGTACATACACCCCACCTAGTTCTACCTATCTGACCACTGCAAGCTGGGGAACTCCAACTGTGGCGGCCACCACAACTTAATCGTAAAGGGCCAAAAGCCCTTTACTTTTGATTGCATATCGTGTAATATGCACATATGGACACAGAAAGTTTAATCTCACACGCCCGCTCTAGATTCAATCATGAATCTGCTAGACGTTTGCTCAAAGAAAAATATCAAGCCCGAATGCTATTCGCCTACTCGGGTGGTATGTGGCGGGCTGGCCCTGAACTCTTGGTATTGTTGGCCACGGTGCCGCCAGGTGATGCAGTGATATTAGACTTGTATGAAACTCCGATACAAGTCAATCCTGAACAACTGCGGGGTATAGCCATGCAACGCTGGCAAGAACAGATGAATGCCTGGTACATCGAGCGCGAACAACTGAACAAAAAACGATGACCACTGGTGCATTGATATTTGCATTCAACAATGAAAAAACTGACTATGTGGCCATGGCAGCATGGTCGGCACGAAACATACACAGACACCTTGAGATCCCAGTAGCTGTGGTCACCGATCACGAACATCATGCTGAATTATCCATGTTTGACCAAGTGATCTTTGCAGAGCCTGCTTCGGGCGGCACAAGGAATTTTGAAGATTATGGAGCCAACGTGACCTGGCATAACGCCAGCAGACCTGATGCATACAATCTCACACCTTGGAACAATACTTTGTTGTTGGACGCAGACTACATAGTGGCCAGCGATCAGTTGCGCCTGGCCTGTCAGACTGGTAAAGATTTGCAAGCCTACACAAGATCGATTGATGCGCATGGTGGCCGAGATTTAGATTTGTTTGGAAATCCCGCAATGATCATGAGCTGGGCCACTGTGATACAATTCCAAAAATGTGAGACCGCAAAATATATTTTTGATTGTATGCACATGATCAGAGAAAATTGGAAACATTATAGAGATATCTACCACATACACAGCAGCACATACCGCAACGATTACTCGTTAAGTATAGCCATCAACATCGTAAATGGGCATGTGCCACACACTGATCATAATTCAATCTTGGGATCATTATTGAATGTGTATCCCGGTGACACCCTAACAGAAACACATGAAGATTGTTATCGTGTTGCATGGACTGCTGCTAACGGCAAAAAGCATCACGTGGATCTAGCCAACCAGGATTTGCATGCCATGGGCAAAAGAGATTTAGAGGTCATAGTTGAAAGTCATAGAAGAGCAAGGCTATCTCGTAGCAGCCTGGAACTCGCCCACAGTTGATTATATCAACTGTGCGAGATCCTTGGTGCAAACACTAAAACACTGGCATCCAGATGCTAGAGTTTGCTTGGTCACGGATGTAGATATTACAGATCCGATGTTTGATCATGTGCGGGTGATCACACGAGCCAATCTCCACAACCCTTACGCAGATGATTGGCAGGTGTTTTATCAGACTCCATTCCGTGAGACCGTTAAATTAGAAGCTGACATGTGGATCACCAGCTCAATTGATCATTGGTGGAATATGTTTCGCAAACGCGATTTAGTGATCAGCACAGGATGCAGAACATGGCAAGACCAATCTAGCACAGCAAGAAATTATCGCCGAGTGTTTGATGTAAACAACTTGCCCGATGTATATAATGCTGTCACTTACTGGAGATTGAGCCCGACTGCAAAAGAGTTCTTTGATATTGTACGCAACATATTTGAGAACTGGGCAGAGTATCGCAAGCTATTGAAATTTCCAGAAGATACTCCATCAACTGATCTGGTATATGCTGTGGCAGCACACATAATCGGTCCAGAGTTGGTGACTTTGCCATTTGCCACCTATCCTAAAATAGTTCATATGAAACGTCATCATGCCGGCACTCAAACAGACAACTGGATGAACGAACTGATTTGGGAATGGGATCATGGCAACCTACGGGTACAGACACTGGCACAATCAGGAGCATTTCACTATCATGTCAAACCAACCAATATCTGAATCGGAGTTTTGGGCTGCACTGGCCGCGATGCCTGCCCCTCAACCAGTTTTCTTTAGATTGTACTATGACGATCAAGGGCATATATTATTCTACAGCATGGAAGATCTTCCAGGTACATACATTAACATTGATGCCGAGACTTTCGCAATGCAACACACCAATATGAGAGTGAGAGATGGAAAGTTGATTGAGATAGCACGGACCACCAGTGCAAAACTCATTCCCGGAGACACAGGCACACCCTGTGATCCCAATGATGTGAGCATAGTAGTGTCAGAGCAACAACCCAATACCAAATGGAGCAAAAGAACATATGAGTCAAATTAAAAATGAAGTGTGGACGGATATCGCAGACTTAGACTGCATTTATCTCACCTACGACGAACCGCAGCGCGAAGAGTTTTGGGTGAAGATAAAAAACATGATCCCATGGGCCAAACGTGTGGATGGCGTCAAGGGATCCGATGCTGCACACAAAGCTGCTGCCGCAGCCAGTGATACTGAACGATTTATACTGGTTGATGGCGACAATTTGCCATCTGCAGATTTCTTCAACAAAACATTACAATTCCCCACAGCTGAATACGAACAAGCAGTATTCCGTTGGCGCGCCCGAAACCATGTGAATGGACTCATGTACGGCAACGGAGGCATCAGTTCATGGACACGCACATTTGTGAATGCCATGCGTACTCATGAAGCCACAGACGGCCGCACAGAGACGCAGGTGGAGTTCTGCTTTGATCCGTTATACTGGGCCATGCATGATTGTTACTCAACCACATATCCTGCACAGTCACCATTCCATGCTTGGCGTGCCGGATTCCGTGAAGGCGTGAAGATGTGCTTGAACAAAGGTGCTAGACCCACGGTGGAAGAGTTCAAGAATCAAGTGTTACGCAATCTCGATCACTTGACCATATGGCACAACATCGGCTCCGATGTTGAAAATGGAGAATGGTGTATAGCCGGTGCCAGGCAAGGCACATACATGACCATGCTGACCAATTGGGATCATACGCTAGTGCAGGATTTTGATGCGTTGGCCGAAATTTGGGAAACAGTGAAAGACTCTCAGCCTCGTATTTTATCCAATCAGCTAGGTCCTGATCTTGGCACCCAGTTAGATTTACCAATGGCCATCCTAGAGTCTGAACAGAGCGCATTTTTCAAATATCATTATCGATCGAACTGGCACAATCGTGGTGCTATGGTCAGAGAGATAGATGTGATTCGCCAACAAGAAGGATGGTAATATGCTTAAAATGATCAATTTAGATTATGATTTTTCAAAGATTTTGTTTGCTGACTATTCTCAGCATGAAGGTAGCTGTATCAGCCACCAAGTTTATGAACTGACAGACATCCATGATCAGTATGGAGGATTTCCTACTACATATTGTTATGAAAATACCAAAATACATCAACTATGGTGGGAAAAAGACGATGTTGATTTTGTTGAGATTGGCCAACAATTAGGAATAGAAGTAATCACGGTCAGTAGTATTTGTCAGCCTCCCGGCTGTATGATACCGTTACACCGAGATACATTTTATCAGATCACCCAACGATATCCGAATAGAACAGAACTTAAAGTTCGTGCTAACGTATATCTCGAAGAGTGGAAGTTAGGACAATTTCTTCAATATGACAATGAGATAAATGTCAAGTGGAAAGCCGGGGATGGAATAATGTGGGATTCTTCACATCTACATCTATCAGCCAATGCAGGCATGCAAAATAAATACACACTGCAAGTATCGGGATTTCTGTTACAATGAAATTCAGAATCAAAGCTGCTGATACTTTTATTTGGAATCTGTCAGAATTGGTTGATTTTCTTTTAGAGAATCAACATCAGGATATTGTTATAACCAATGGTACCGAAGGATGCTGTTCAACTACCATTGGGTTATATAAATGGTTAGATAAATTTAAATTTAGTAATGTTACTATAGAAACCGGTAACATATTAGAAACTCATGATCGGTATAAAGTTTCTTATGTGGTTCCGTGGAAATTTCTAGATGTAAAACGACCAATTGATCAGATTCATCATACATGGAATCGTCAGTCAATTTTTGGAACTTTATACGGACGCCCTTTATGGCATAGGATAGGTATCGCATCTCATCTGTTGTTGTCGTATAAGTCTATCAGTGAGATTGGGTGTTTAGTTAATCCTACGGATCCGAATCAACGAGAACTATTTGAGATTCTTGAGCTTTGGAAATATGATCCTGAAAGTTTAATTAAATTTTCTAATGCATTTTTTCAGTTTCCGTGCTGCCATCAAGATGTGGATCAATATACACCCGGTGCAACATTAACCGATGGATTTGTTAAACAAACCGAAAGAGTATATAAGAATTTCCTAATTGACGTAGTGGCAGAAACTTATACCAGTGGTGATTGTTTTTTCGTCACTGAAAAAACAGTTAGGCCTATGCTGTTAAAAAAACCAATGATTTTGATGGGTTCAAAAGATTGTCTAAATTATCTAAGACAGATGGGATTCAGAACCTTTGGAGATTTTTGGGACGAAACATATGATGGTTACGAGGGCCGTGAAAGATATTTGCGGATATTAGATCTAATAGATTGGATAGCTGGGCACAGTTACGATCAGTTGGAGACCATGTATTGGGATATGCAATATACATTAGATCATAATTATAATCTTGTAATGACTCAAGGATATAATAAGACTATAGCAAAACTATCATGAGCAAAAGTAATTTTCTATCCTCAGCCGAGCAGATGCATGCTGACCTAGGCCCGGCGTTATGTTTAGCTAAGTGGAAACAGGTCAGCCTACATTTGCCTACAGGATTAAATAACAGTTGTTACCATCCGCCGTTGCATCAAATAAACCCAGATGCAATTGCTCTTAATCCTGCTGCTCTGCATAATACCCAACACAAAAAAGCACAGCGCAAGATAATGCTACAGCAAGAACGTCCTAGTGAATGTAGTTACTGCTGGAACATGGAAGATCTAGGCAAGCTGAGTGATCGGCATTATAGATCAGGTGAGCCATGGGCTGCTGTAGATTTTGAACGGATAAAAAACTCAACTGGAGATGAAGATGTCGTACCGTCATATGTGGAAGTCAATTTCAACAATGCCTGCAACCTTAAATGCAGCTATTGCAGCCCGCAGTTCAGCTCTAGTTGGCAGCAAGAAGTTGAACGCCATGGGGCATTTCCTACTTTGGTTCCTCATAACGATCCTGAGCATTTTAGCGGCCATCGCAGGCCTATCCCTGCCCGTGATCACAACCCTTATGTAGAAGCATTCTGGGCCTGGTGGCCTGCCTTGTATCCCGAGCTCAAGCATTTCCGCATGACCGGTGGTGAACCACTGATGGATAAAAATACCTATAGAGTTTTTGACTATGTTTTGGCTAACCCCAAAAGTGATCTGCACTTGGCTGTGACATCAAACTTCAGTGTAGAGCCTGAACTGTCTACCAAATATTTTGACTATGTGAAACGCTTATGCAATACTGATATTGAACACTTTATGCAGTATGTAAGTCTTGACTCGGGCACAGGGCCGCAAGCAGAATACATCCGCCACGGGTTAAATTTTGAACGACTACAGAACAATGTAGAGACTTATCTTAGAGATATTCCATATCGTAATAGTCTCACGTTTATTGTGACCATGAACAATCTATCTGTGACAGGATTTCTGCCATTGATGCAGTGGATACTGAATCTGCGTAAAACTCACAGCAAGACATATCAGCGTGTGTGGTTTGATACTCCGGTGCTGAGACAACCTGCATGGCAAAGTCTGCAGACCTTGGGTGAAAGCTATGCTGCCAAACTAGAACAAGCCCGAGACTTTATGGTGGCTAATTTGGAAACTGAGTCTGATCCGTTCCATGGATTCAAAGACTATGAAGTTCAAAGACTCGAGCGTGACATAGCTTGGATGCGATCGACGGTAAACGTAAGTACCCAAGATCTGGGAGACTTTTATAGATTTTTCTCAGAGCACGATCGCCGGCGAGGCACCAACTTCGAGAAGACCTTTCCAGAGATGATCACCTGGTGGAAACAATGTGGTCTGCATGCTAGGTAATCATAAAATTATCGTGGATGAATGGGCAGAAGTTTGGGATCTACTCAAACCCTATGCTGATCACAGTTTCTGGCGTTGGAGCGATCTCACACTAGACCCCGACGCTGTGTATATTGTTGGACGTGTGGTGCTCAAAGAAAACTACCAATCTATAACTGACTGGGCACATCAACATCCGGGCCGGATAGTGTTCTCAAATCCTGCCGAAGGATCGCAAACCATATTACTGCAACTCAAACGATTAGTAATTGCCGAGCAAATCAAGTCCGGAGAGATATTGTTACTAACATCCGGTGATCTAGAACCCGGCTGGAACTATTGCAAGACTGATTGTTATTTTTCCAACATAGTAGAATATCTTGAGAACATCGGCGCACATGAATCGTGGCCGCAAGTGTATCACAAAACACACAAGCCATACGACTTCTTGTTTTTAAACGGGCGCCTAAGGCCGCATCGCAAGTATCTAATAGATCAATTGAGAGAACAACAGCTATTGGATCGAGCATTATGGACCAATCTCGGAGATCAAGTTGAGATGTCATGGACTAGTGCGTTAAAAACTGAATTAACCGAACCTGTTAGGTTGTTACCCAAACAATACGAAATACCACGCGCTTTGCCCAATATGGATTCCTTGCCCGCTGGATTTGTCAAGCATCATTTGTTTGCAAACACATGGGGTGATGCCATAGTGAATCCCGCAGCGTATATAGATACATCGTTTTCTCTAGTGACGGAAACCATATTTGACTATCCGCACACCTTCCGCACAGAGAAGATCTGGAAACCAATGATCATGTGCCACCCATTTGTGGTGGCTGCCAATCGTGGCTATTATCGAGACTTGCACGATGCCGGGTTCGAAACATTCGGCCAGCTGATCGACGAGTCGTTTGATCTGATCGACGACCCTACCGATCGTGCCAACAGAGTGGTTGCAGTTGTGAAAGATATATGCTATAATGGTGCTGAGGCTTTCTTAGAGGCCGCCAGAAGTGTATGTAAATACAACTATCAGCAACTTCGTGATCACAACAAACGTGAGCGATCTCTGCTACCCCAACATTTAGTCAAACATATTGATGAACGATCTCGAATTTAAGCATCAGGTGCTGGACACCAAGAGTGCAAGTTTTTGTGCAGCAAAATGGTACAACGCTACCATTTGGTTAGGGAGTGGTATGACTACCAGTTGCCATCACCCGCCGGCCCATTTAGTCGACAAAGATAAAGTCAGTATTAACCCTAGGCTGCTGCACAATACTGATCAAAAGAAAGAAGATCGTCGCAAGATGATTGCAGGAGAACGTCCCGCCGGTTGCGAATATTGCTGGAAGATTGAAGATATGGGCAGTGATGCCATAAGCGATCGTGTGTATAAGAGTAAAATTTATCCTATAGAGGCATTAGATGAAGCATTTGAAACTCCGGCGACTACTGACGTTAGCCTACGAACCCTTGAAATTGCATTTGATCGCACTTGTCAATTTGCTTGTAGTTATTGCAACCCTGCTTTTAGTAGCACTTGGGTCAACGATATACGAAAGAATGGACCTTATAACGGACTTGTTAGTGATGGTAGGAACCATTTTACTCACACTCACGATACTAGCCAACTTTATAAATTCGGTGAAACTAATCCGTATGTGGAGGCATTCTTCCAGTGGTGGGAGTCAGACCTACACCGAACATTACAAGAACTAAGGATCACCGGCGGCGAACCTCTAATGTCGGGCGAAACATGGAAACTGATTGATTGGTTTAAACACAATCCAGGCCGCAGCCAAACACGATTGGCCATCAACTCAAACCTAGGCACTGCCGTGGATCTAGATCGATTGCTTGATAGCATTGACAGACTAGAGATTGATCTTTACACATCTAACGAAAGTGTGGGCTTGCAGGCCGAATATATACGAGATGGATTGGTGTGGGACGACTGGGCTAACAATGTAGAACGCTTGTTGGATTCGGGCAAGTTCCGTACCATACACATCATGAACACCATTAATGCATTGTGCCTGTATTCACTGGATCAGTTCTTGGAATGCATAATGAACTGGAAAATAGAATACGGCCGTGATGCTGTGAGTTTTACCTTGAACATCTTGCGATTTCCTAGCTTTCAATCACCCTTGGTGTTGCCCGACGAACTACGCACAGTATTTCGAAATCGACTAGAAGTCTGGCTTGACGCTTGGTGGGATAGTGAATTCTTGCATGAGCACGAAGCCAATCATGTTCAACGCTTGATTGATTATCTTGACTTAGTCAAGACTCCGCACTCAGAAGCATTTGATCGGCCCAAGTTGCTGAATGACTTCAAGCAGTTCTATACACAATACGATCAGCGTCGAGGCAAATGCTTTGATCTGGCATTCCCTGCACTAACCCCCTGGTATGAATCAATACAACTATAACAGCAGTGATTTAGTCCATCCCACGGAACTGACAGACCGAGAGAAATTCTTACTCACTAAGTCCAAAACATTCTGTATCTATCCTTGGATACATTTACATGCGTACCCCACAGGAGAAGCATATCCATGTTGCCATGCTGAGATGAAATATCCAGTTGGAAACTGTAGGTCTAATACTCTGTCAGAGATATGGCAAGATCGGCCCATGCAAAAACTACGTGCAGACATGTTGAGTGAAACCCCCAATGCCGCATGTGGTCGGTGTTATGAACAAGAGCAATCGGGATTCTTTTCGGGCCGTAAAAGTGCAAACAAACATCATGGTCATCACATCAAAAAGTTAGATCATAATCCATTTGAGATGACTTATTGGGATATACGTTTTTCAAATCTCTGCAATCTCAAATGTCGTAGTTGTGGGCATATCTTTTCAAGCCAATGGTATCAAGATCAAGCCAAGTTAGCCGGAGATGATTGGGCCAAGAGGCACAAAGTATTAAACATTGCCGGACGCACAGACACTGACATGTGGGAACAGCTATTACCACATCTAGATTATGTAGAGCAGATATACTTCGCAGGCGGCGAACCTTTACTAATGGACGAGCACTATCGAATCTTGGATGAGTTGGTCAAGCGATCATTGTTCCATGTTAGATTGATATATAATACAAACTTCACACATACAGATCTAAAAGGTCGTAGTGTGTTTGAGTATTGGAAATTGTTCAATAGCGTAGCAGTAGGTGCCAGTCTGGATGGTGCAGAAGACCATGCCGAGTACATACGCAAAGGAACCAAGTGGCAACAAGTGGAACAAAATCGAATTGATATGTTACGCATCTGCCCAGGTGTTGATTTTTACATAAGCCCTACTCTCAGTATTCTGAATGCCTGGCATCTGCCTGATTTTCATCGAAACTGGGTAGAGCGTGGATTTATTCAGGCACAAGATTTAAATGTAAATATCTTGCAAGATCCTCCGCATTATCGAATTGACATTGCCCCAATAAAATACAAACAACGACTGCGGATAAAATATGAAGAGCACATCGATTGGTTGAAGGATAAAGATCCACTTCAAAGAGCCAGCGTTGGGTTTGAATCAGCAATTAATTTTATGATGGCAACAGATAACACGCATCTCATTGACACTTTTTGGCGTAAGACTCATGAACTAGATGTCATGCGGTCAGAAAATATCAGCGATATAATACCCGAACTTGCAGCATTAAAATGAAAATACCTCACGACAAATTTTGTGTATTGCCATGGATCAGCTTAGAAGCTAGTCCTGTTGGCACTGTGAGACCATGTTGTCTAGCCGATGATGAAATCTTAGATGACAACGGAAATAAATTTGAATTAGCCACTGCTGACTTTGCTGATATACAAAATAGCAATCACATGCGACAGCTACGTGAAGGATTTCTAGCAGGGCAAAAACCACAAACTTGCCGTAAGTGTTGGAATGAAGAACGATCAGGACGTACTAGCAAACGTATGCACACACTGGATCGGCTTAAACACACTCTCAAGGACGATCAATGGAGCACAGATGCCAAGCCTCTGATGTTCTTGGATCTCAAACTGGGAAACATATGCAATCTCAAATGTAGGATCTGCGGATCATGGTCTAGCTCACAGTTTGCAAGCGAAGAGATCTCTTGGTTGCCAAGAGAAGAACAAAAATCTAGCTATGCGTACGAGATGCTGAGAGCAGGTGCCTGGCCAAAAGAAAATACTCAATTCTGGTCTCAAATTGATTTGGTCTTGACAGACATACGCTATATTGAATTCACTGGTGGCGAGCCATTTATGATCGACCAACACTTTGACATGCTGCAAGGCATAGTGGATCGAGGTATTGCTAACCAAGTGGAGATACACTACAACACCAATGGCACATTGTTTCCTGATCGAGGCCCAGATATATGGCGACATTTCAAGACCGTGGAGATAGCATTCAGCATAGACGATGTGGGAGGTAGATTTGAATATCAACGCAGCAACGCCTCCTGGGGTACAGTGAAAGAGAACATCAACCGGTTTAGGATCATGCGAGAAAGTATGCCCAACTTGCAGTTACAATGCTGCACCACGGTAAATGTATTCAATGTTCGATATCTTGATGAGGTGGCATTATGGATAGCATTACACGATTTTGATTTTGTGTATTGGAACATGATGCACGATGCTTGGTATTTTAGTATAGCCACACTGCCAGACACTGCCAAAACGCTAATTATCGCACACTTGGAATCAGCAGACGTGCCGTCCCAATACCGAGACGAGTTTGTGAGAATAATAGATTTCATGCGCAACGGTGCATCCACAGATGGATTTATGACCCGGATGAAAATTGCAGATCTAGATCGCAAACGCAATCAGGATCTAAGAACAGTCGCTGCTGATTTTGCACAGTTGATAGGATATACTGGACCATGAGTATTGTGTTGATGTTTGCTGCTGATCAGGTGCCACGACATACTCGATACATGTTGCAAGGATATCCTTTTGAGATTTTTGATCCAGATTTAACATATCGAGACTCGACTGTGTTTTTATATGACATGTACGGGCCTTACCAGGAATACATCAAAAAACATCTGGACCAGGGGCATCGAGTCATATATGATGCTAAGAATGAACATTATGTAAATCCCAGTAAGCGATGGGTGCTGGATGAATTTGTAGCACACCCTGACCAAGGCATGTTTTTGATATCCGGTCATGAACCTCAAGCCATACCCGGAGTGGCGATAGCGGCTACTCCGTATTGGTATTGGATAATTGAGCAAATACATTTCAGTGAATTCAAATACAATCAACATCGGTGGAATCCCACATATGAATTTGATTTTTTCATGCAGCTGAGTTTGCCCAGGGCCGATAGAGATGTGTTATATAAGATGATAGCGCCTATACTACATCGTGGGCTGTATAGTTACCGCAGCCGTGGAGTATTTTTACCCGATGATGTCGATGCATCGAAAGTTCCAAATTGGCAACGATACACTAATTTTGATTGGATCGATCGATGCAATCTCACATTGATCGTGGAAAGCAATCTTGATGACGAGTTGATCACTGGGTTCAGCATAACAAAAAATGATCAGTGGTTCCTGTGTGAAAAAACCTACAAACCCATCGCGTATGGACATCCGTTTTTGCAAGCAGGCACCTGTGGTAATTTAGACCATGTGCAGCAACTGGGGTTTGAAACCTTTCCTGAACTATGGGATGAAAGCTATAGCGATCTACCACACTATACTGATCGAATCCGCGCGATAATAGATATCATACAAACCTTTAATCATGCTGCATTGTTGAAATCAACTGTGCAAGAAAAAATACGGCACAACCAAGAGAGATTTTTTGATACTACACTAACCGCAAAATTTCTTACTGAAACAATTACCGATCCTATACTTGAGTTTGCCAATGCCTAAACCAGCGACTATGTGCCTTGCACCATGGGTACATACATATCTTTCTCCACAGACTGAGCGGCGTATGTGCTGTGCGTCAAGGGAACCCGCACAAAATTTTCAACAATACATTGATACTGAATCAGGAACTGGCACTTACATTCCTATCGCTTTGGATGAACATTGGAATGGTGAGCATATGAGATCAGTTCGTCGTCGTATGATGGCCGGTGAAACATTGCCTGAATGTGAAGTGTGTAACGATCAACTGCTGAATACCGATGTGTATCGCAGTTACTTTGACCAGCTGTTTCAACATAAATACTTGACGATTTTAGAACAGACTGATGCTGATGGACGTACCACCATGCAGCCGGTCAGTTGGGATTATAGATTTAGCAACCTGTGCAATTTCAAGTGCAGGATGTGTGGAGACATGTTAAGCAGCAGTTGGGAATCAGAGCAAAAGACACACGGTATGGTCAATTGGTCTAATCCTAAAAACAATTGGATGCGGTCCGAGGTGCGAGAACAAATCTCTCAATTCCAGGACAGTCAAATTGAACAAGAGTTTAGTGATGCTGTGGAACAACATAGAGTAGAAGAAGTATATTGGGTAGGTGGTGAGCCGTTGATGTATGAGCAGCATTGGCGATATATGCAACGCATAATAGAACTAGGAGATGGGCCGAAAGTATATGCTAGATACAATACAAATTTATCCAGGGTGGAGTATCGTGGCATCAATCTCTATCGCGACATTCTTCCTGGGTTACGCGATTGGCAGATATGTGCAAGTCTCGACGGGACAGGAGCAATTGGAGAATACATTAGAACAGGCCTTGACTATGATCGATGGCTTGATAACTTCAGTAAAGCAGTGGCGATCCGAAGTCACCCTCGTCAAGTCAGAATTGACTTTACGCTCACTCTGCCCGGAATGTTCGAAGTTGGCAAGATTACAGAACTCGCTGGACAATTCGGCGTAGATGTCCTGGCCAAAGTTATCTTCTCATTCTCACCAGACATCATCATGAGTCCGCTGGCATTGCCCAGACATTTGCTTGAACCTTGGCTGGATGAATTGATTCAGGAAACCTCTGGGGCCATGCAGGCGGTGCTGGCACAATTAAAGAATCGCCCCACATTCGACGAACAATGGCCTGATCAATATCAAGCTGCTCTTGCTCAAGGACGTGCCCGTATGTTAAAATTAGAACAGATCCGCACACAGACGATAACTTTAACTGATATCTTATCAGCGAGACCTGCGGTACTAGAATGGTGGATGAACATTGCTTGATACAATTGAAATAGATTTACGTGACGCCAACAATCACATACTTACAGTTTATGTTGATGTAGCGGACAACAGCCTTTCACACAAATGGTTGGCCGCCCTTGATCATCTAGTCCGCCACAACTATCATCTGGAAAAAAACTACTGCTGGCTAGGGTGGGCCAACGGCGATCGATCATTGGAATATATTTGCGAACAGATCAATCGCAGCATCAAAACTATCAACTTAGCCAATCTAGGCTATGTGATTGATGATTCTTTTACTCCAAACAACACCATGTCCGACGATCAAGGCATCAATCAACCTCACATGAATCGACTGCATAGATATTTTGAAGATCTTCAAGGCACCTCGGGTGCTATGAGCCCTTACTATACCGCAGCAGATGATGTCACAAAATGGCACATACGACAATTGAACTTGTTATGCCACGAACATGAAAGTTTGGTGTTGAGCATGCGCAAATTAAAAACAGCTCCCGAATGGCGCAGACCTTCACAATTGATGTGCTGGTTAAATGCACCGAGATTCACATTAGATGCCGACGATTATGAATTGTTTGGGGTTGAAACGATCAATCGATCAATGGGCGGAGTGTATGTGGGTGTAAATAAAGCAGTGGGCAAACATCATTGGGAAGTATTCAATGATGAAGGCCGAGACAGTCGAGTGGGCGAATTAGTTACTAGTGCATTACGCTCACAGACCGAAGCAGCTGGAGATTTTGACATTGAATGGGCAAACGATCCCGGAGCATATGATTGGCAGGTCAAGATGCTAGCAGAGTTCAGAGAATGGTTAATGATCAATGGATTTGATCCAGATGACAAGTCACTCACAATCGGGCATCCAAAAGTGGCACAGGTGGATCTGATTCGAAGTTTTGGTACTACAGATCCAGATGAAATATGGCAACAACTGTCTGGTCATTTAGATGTGTATAAAATACGTACCGGCCGTGCTCAAGCTACATATGAGTATCGCTGGAGCGATGAGGATTATGAGTTGCAACAAATAAGGAGTATGCGATGAACTGGATTAAAAACATATGGAACAGGATCATGTTAGAGATCCGATATCGTAAAAAATTGCGCGAATTACGCAAGCGAGACCCATTTATCTACAAATGAACTATGTGGGTATATCAGCTGGATTCCATGACGCTGCAATCAGCGTTATAGATCAACATGGCGATATACTGTTTGCCGGGCATAGCGAACGCTACAGCAAGCAAAAGCACGATCAACATCTCTGCGCAGATTTGATAATAGATGCATTGTCTCATGTAAAATTTCCTGAGATTGAATATCACTACTATGAACGCCCGTGGATCAAAGCCATGCGACAATTCTACAGCGGCGAAGGATTCCGCTGGCCCACATGGGATCGGTTGATCGGCCCTACATACGACTTCTTGGGCAGACCCAATATACACACACATGGTCATCACCTATGCCATGCAGCAGCAGGATTCCAAACCAGCCCGTTTGAAGAAGCCACAGTGATCATAATTGATGCTATCGGAGAATTTGATACTGTTAGCATATGGGATGCTCAGTATGATAGTAGCGGCCAAGCACAATATAAAAAACTCTGGAGCCAACAGTACCCACATTCAATTGGCTTGCTGTATTCGGCAATGACCGCCCGTGTGGGTCTTAAACCACTAGATGAAGAGTACATACTCATGGGCATGGCAGCATATGGTGAGCCTAAATACCTAAGAGAGATGCAGAAGGCACTGTTGAATCCTCACGAAAAGTTGAAATTCTCACAGAATCTACATGTGGGTGTGGGGGATGATTTCTTGCCGCATGCTGATCCAATGGACATCGCCTGTAGTGTTCAACTCATGGCCGAGCAGCTGATACGCAATGTGCTGGGTCGCGCCAGAGGTGAAGGTCGCAGTAGGAATCTAGTGTATGGCGGCGGCGTGGCCCTGAACTGTGTGGCCAATAGAATGTTAGGAGATTATTATGAACGCATATGGATTATGCCTAATCCTGGAGATGCTGGAAATAGCCTCGGGGCTGCGTGCCTGGGATACGGAAGGAAAGTGGCCTGGGATAATAGTTTTCTGGGTCATGATATTCCTGGCGATTACCCTGTTAATGCCGTTCTGGATCATCTCCTCACTGATAAGATTGTGGGTGTGGCCAGTGGTCGAGCAGAATTCGGCCCGAGGGCGCTGGGAAATCGAAGTCTCCTTGCAGACCCAAGAGGATACTCGATCAAAAATCGAGTGAATGAAATCAAGCGCAGACAAAAGTTCCGCCCATTTGCACCTGTGATATTAGAAGAATATGTTAATGACTATTTTGAAATGCCTTATGGTTTTAAAAATAGTCGTTACATGCAGACCGTAGCGGCCTGCCATAAACCAGACTCATTCCCGGCCATAGTACATGTGGATGGCACTAGCAGAGTACAGACAGTTCCACCGGATGGCTCGGGTATCCGTGAGCTATTGGAGAAGTGGTATTTCATGACCAACTGCCCTATGCTGCTCAATACCAGTTTGAACATACGCGGCGAGCCCATGGTTAATAATCGAGCCGATGCTGATAGATTTGAACGCCTGTATGGCGTTCGGGTTTGTTCATGATTCATGAAACCAAACGGCCCTGGAGTGACGAGCAATTGCGTCGTACCTTTACTGATTCTGGTACTATCGCCTACAACTACAGTCAAAGCGATCAGGACATCTGGGTACTGAGTATGCTTGATGGATTACACAATGGTACCTATCTTGACATAGGAGCAGGGTGGCCCAAACACATCAGCAATACTGCATTGTTAGAGTTGCAATTTGGGTGGACCGGGGTTAGCCTAGATTATCAAGATGTTTATCCTGCCATGTGGGTAGCAGCTGGCCGCAAATCATTTGTTAAAGGAAACGGGCAAACAGTAGATTTTGATCAGTTGTTGTCCCACATGCCATCGGTTATTGATTATTTTTCCATTGATTGTGATCCCGGCTGGGTCACATTTGAAATTTTACAAAGGGTTCCGTGGAACCAATATAAATTTCGTTTGATCACTTTTGAACACGACTGCTATGCTGAAGGCCCGGCAATCAAAGATGCAAGCAGAGAATTTTTATGGGCTCAGGGATATGAGTTAGTGGCAAGCAATATCAGTCACATAGGTATCGCATGCGATTATGAAGATTGGTGGGCACATCCTGATCTAGTGGATACAGATCAGATTCAACTGCATCGATCAGCGGATGAATCAATCAAAGACTATCAGCGTTATCTTTACAAATAAGTCTCTAGCCCACCACGGCGACGAATATCTTGGGTGCAACAACTGATACCGCCATCCCAAAAGTAACTGTGTCTCAATTCACTGATGATAGGTTCTATCCGGTGCTTGCGACAATAGTCAAATACTTCTTTGTTGTATGCACTGAATATCACATGGCTTTCGTCAAGCACGAGACAATTCACATCAAACACAGTCTCAGCAACAAATCCAGTCCATTTGGTTAGATAGGTATTTACAAACTCAGTAAATGCAGGGGTAGGTGTTTGTCCTTGCACATACCAAGCCCCTGGCGATTGTTCGTACTTGAATTTGCCAACCTCCATGGCTGCCCAAATTGAGCTATCCCAAATCTTGCAAATGTCCCACCCAGGAAAGTCTCTAGCTAGATCAAGATTTACATCATGCTTGCTGCTCAACAATACACCAGGTTTAAGGATAGCAAACACAGCATCTCCGTGCCCATCTGTAACAGCTTCGTGGATACGATATTCTGGACCCAACACATTTTCAGCGATCCATTGTGATTGCTCGGGATGTAAGAAATCACTGTTATCAAAAAATATATCTCTGCCCACACGTACTATGCATGACGCTGATGCTTGGCTTAATATGCAATCTGATTCCCAATTTTCACCATGCGGGTTGATAACGCTGCCCGGTTGTGCGGATTCATACTCGTTGCATAAGCTATCTAGTTCTTGTATTGGCAGCACACGAAGCAGTTGATTGCCCAATGTGATCTGCCAATCTCTTGGTGTGAGTGGTGGTAGTGCTGGACCGTTGTCGTAGATCTGTTGATTTATAAAACTGTCCTTGTCGGGCAGATCTGGTCTGCGTACTCGAGCACCAAATTGTTCGATAGTTTTTTTTAATCCGGATAGATCTTCCTCGGTTTCGGCCAGTATCTGTTGCAGTTGGTTACGCACCTGGGCGTTTTCAATAAAGTCAAAGTAGTCAGGAGTATAGGCACGGCCTACGATCACTTCTTCAAGTGGCTGCCAGCTGGTGTAGGAATTAATGATGTTCATAAAGTTGAGTGAGTAAAGTATTTAATCTGTTGGTCTTTTTGGCACAAAATAACCGTTGGTTGTGTTCGATGTCACTGCGGCATTGCTCAAACATCTCCGGTAGTTGTTTCTGAGCAGACTTGATTGAGTTGGCTAACCTGATCCAACGCTGTGTGTGATTGGGTTCTTGATCATAGCTGTTGTCCAGTACTGAATCAAATACTCTGTATCCAAGGTCGCGTAATAGTTGCAGACTCCCAGCTGGTCCGGCTATGAAAAACATCTGCCCATGTTTGATAGGTTTAAATGTTTTTTCTGTTAAAAACGCACCGCCACTTTGATCGGCATCAAAATGTGTTTCCATCACTATGTTGCAGTAACTATTGGTATGATATTTTGGTTCCAACATGCTGTGATTGTTACGTTCGGTATTGGTCAGAGTATCGTTGGTATAAGGTACCATATCAAGGAAATGATCAATTGTGCCTCTCAAGCTGTCGATGCTATCCACTTCAATCGGGCATTCGGCATCATCAAACTTTCCAGAGTTACAATAACTCCACAATGCATTATCCAGTATGCCAAGGTCGCGCAGATGTGCCATTGCAGCAGCCCGCCAGGATTTGTGCAAGCGATTTAACACCGTGAAATTGTGTGGTCTTTTTTTGTGATGTGTAGGCAGAGCCGGAATGTTTGAATTGCGTTGATAATACCACAATTCAAAATCAGTAAAATACACAAACCCAGGAAGATTAGACGCAGAGGTGTTGGCACTAACAAAACGATAACAGTTGCCCGGCATCAGATGATCCTCGGCTAACTGGTCTAATCTCTGCTTGATACGGGCAGGATTGTCACCTTCATGATAATAAAATAAAATCTGTAACTGTGATCGACGAAGTTTCTTACGAACTTCTGGCGACATCAAGGAAAAATAATCAATAGAAAAATCAAAGAACCCTAATCCAACTGAATAGTAAGTATTGGCAGGAAGATCATCGTGTATGTTGTAGATGTTTATCTTGACACCATGATGATCACAGTACTCTTGCAATCGCAAAGGTATTGTATGAGGATAGTGAGATCCAAACTCTCTCCATTCGATGGTATATGGTCGTGCCTGCCAGATTGCAAGTGCAGGATAGATTTTACTATTAATTGTCAGATCCGCTACTAAGTTTAATTCCATTTAGCATCTCCTGAAGTTCGGCCCATAGCACTGATTCAAACCCACCGTTGTAGAAATGATTCCAGTTGTGTTGTATCACATTGTGCGCAGATTCGAATATCTGTTGCTTTTGATCAGCTGACAGATCATCTAGATCTTTAAGCAGTTTGGCTATTTTTTCTATGCGAACATCATCGTCGGCATCGTCATAACTTTCGTCCCATATATCTCCAAATGTGCGAAATCCGTAACTACGCAAATATCCCAAGCTACCCTTGGTTCCAACTATAACAAACGGCATCCCCAATGCTATGGGTTTGAATGTTTTCTCTGTGAGATGCCATCTGCGACCAGTGGCAACCGTTTCAGTCACTAGATACAATAAACTCTCTGCAGACTCGTCAAACAAGCTCAACCAGCATGAGTGCATAGGGTGATCTGTTTCGTTGGCAAAATTAATAGGTAAAGTCTGCTGAGCAAAAATCGATTCGATGTCTGGATATTTTCCTATCAATAGTTTGATAGCATCGTGGATACTGATGTGCTCTGCAGGACACATGTCAGGGCAACTGATATGATTATGCGTCAGGTTATTCTTGAATATATGATACAGCATTTCTAATCTATGGAGTCTTTCTCCAGCTACAATTCGATTAGGCGCAATGAACGTTTGCATTATGATGCGATCATTTATTGGTTTGATTAGGAATGTTTTGTCATATCCTCGATACCAATCCAGTGCTGCCCATCCATGAAAGAAATAATATGCACTTTTCCATTTGAATTCCTCACACACATGTTCAACATTTTCGCTGTTACATTCACTGGTTAAAAGAATACCTGCACTCACACGGTGTTGAAAAGGTAGAAAAGTAGTGGCACCGTCATGCGTTATATCCAAGTTGTGAATTTGTACTTTTATAAAAGTTTCCATGTGTATGTTCAAATGTATTGGCTCTTGATCAAAAAAGAATATATAATTGTACTCTTGTATATCATCTCTTCCATAACTAATCACGCTGTCTGGGTCACTGCGTCCAAACGGATCGCACACAAACAGTCTGATGCCGGGACAATGTTCGCGAAGCCAAGGCCAGAAGGTGTTGTTATAAATCTCGTCTATTCTAATCATGTTTGATGTATTCTATTCCGGACCAAAACCAAATCGGTTTGCACAAGAGTGCGTGGCCTGCGACCTCGAACATGCGCAAAAGCTATGCCGTACTAGATACTTTTGGTGGATCTCATACTTAGCCGACTACAGCGACTTTGATTTTGATTATGAACCACCGCCCTGGCAAAGTGAATACACACATGTATGGCCTAATCAGCATCATGAATACTCGGGCACGTATCTTGTGCCTGCTGCTGGCGAAATAAAATATCATTTCCACAGCCGGATTGTGCCAAACAAAAGCCGTCCAACATTGTTCCATAGTCTGACTGATGCAGAATTTGATTTCACTTGGGCACCACACCCACATGATCCACCCTACACCTATGTGTTTGGCAATCAATGGTATCCAGCCAACATCATGCCCACTGCGGAATACTATGTACCTGGCGCCACTGAACGCAAGTACATAGATCTACCTCGAGCTCGATTGCCCGTCAAGCAGACTGATCACTGGCACACCCTGGTCAAATGTGCATGGGATTATAGCTGGGTGCCCGATCCTGGTGACCCGCCATTGATCTATGTGTTTGGCAATCAATGGTGGCCCGCAGAGAAGATGCCCACTGTGGAATATCATGTGTCAGGTGCCACTGAACGCAAATACATGACTTGGCCTAGAGCCGAACTGCTGCCCGATCAGTCGCGCTGGACCGTGCCACCTAATATCGCGAATGTGGATTTCAGTTGGGTGCCCGATCCCGGTGAGCCGCCTTACATCTATCAGTTTGCCACACAGCATCAGAAAACCGGCGGCCCGGTTTATACCATGCCCGGTGCCACTGAAGTCAAGTATCTAGCTGAACTCAAAATACGCACAGTGGGCAATGCCACAGCCATCTATGAGATTGATCATTTGGATGGCGGCGCAGGAAACATACCCAATGTCACACGTTGTGTGAGATACTTTGACAACTACAGAGATACACTAATTCGTCTGGCCAAAAGCATAGGTACAGAACATGAATATGTGTGGGTGTGCTCCAGCATCTGTGATTACACCCTCTTTGACTTCTCTTGGCATCCTGAGCAATGGCAGAGCACCATGTTGCATGTGTTTGCCAGTGATGAACAAAAGTTTGGTGATACATTCTTCATGCATGTGCCTACTTTTGCTGAATATGCAGAACGCAAGGCCTTGCTGGAATGGTATGATCTAAACTTTGTTCGAACTCCGATACCTCGACGGCCCATGCCTATAGTGCAACACGATCAAGACAGCCATGTGGATGTGGTGCGAACCAGTGACTTTGCGGGCCCACTGGCAGTGTTTACGCAGTCAACCTACATGAGCACAAACTTGGTCACTGTGCCGCTGTGGAGAGAACAGACCAAGACCATAGTGCCACTGAACCCGGGTGCATCTAGCGTGATTGTTCCTCGAACAGCCATACCCTACATCAAGACACAGCTATACGATTATCCCTATGTGGATAAGACACACCAACTGCTGAAGGATCAGCATTTGGATATTGTGTTCATCTCCAACGGCGAACCCAATGCTGAACAGAATTACAAAAGATTGAGTTTGTTACCCAAAGACAATCGAATGGTGCGAGTGGACAACATCAATGGTCGTACAGCAGCATACCATGCAGCAGCTGAGGCCAGCACCACACCCTGGTTCTTTGCTGTGTTTGCCAAGCTGGAAGTAGACATCGACTTTGACTGGACCTGGCAACCTGACCGTATGCAACAGGCCAAGCACTATGTCTTCCATGCTGGCAATCCGGTCAATGGGTTGGTGTATGGTCATCAGGCCATAATAGCCTACAATCGACAATTGGTGTTGGCGAACCCCGGAGTTGGATTAGACTTCACATTGGATTCACCACACGAAGTGGTACCTATCTTGAGTGGCACGGCCAACTATGCTGAATCGCCTTGGATGGCCTGGCGTACAGCGTTCCGCGAATGTATCAAATTGAAAGCCAGTTTACCTGATGTAGAAAATGAATATAGACTAAAAGTCTGGTTGAAGGAAGACTCTGGCACCATTGCCAGTGGGCATTGGAGTCATAAAGGCGCACAGGATGCTGTAGAGTACTACGATCAAGTCAACGGAGATCTTGATCAACTAAAGAAAAGTTACGAGTGGAAGTGGTTGGCTAGTTATGCGTTCTTCAAACGCAATCTAACAACGAATCAATGATGTACTCTACTTCCAGATCGGTGAGTTCAGGATATATAGGCAATGACAGGCAACGGCGTGCTAGGCTGCTTGCCGGACTCAGTATGCTGGGTCCTTGGAGATGTTGGTAAGCAGGCAGTTCGTGCAAGGGATCACGATAGTGTATCTTTGTTTCAATACCTCGGTCGGCCAGTTTCTGCTGTAGTTGATCGCGGTTGTCGACGTCAATCACGAATTTGTGGAAACTGTGTTTGTCAAAGTTGGTATAGTCGATCAAGCATCGCACTCGTGTGTCATCTTTAAGTCGATACCACCAGTGTGCGGCTATGTTTTTCCTACGCAGTTGCCACTCATCGATGTAGCGTGTCTTGACCATCATTTGGGCACAATCAATTTCACTCATGCGACTGTTGCTGCCCGCTGCGGCATGTTTCGAAGCCTTGCCATTGTTTGTGTAGTCTCGTGCGAAGTCCAGCAATGCCTGGTCATCAGTGACTATAGCACCACCATTGCCGTAGTTGGGCAGATTCTTCGTGGGATCAAAACTGATAGCTGTGGCATTTCCAAAGCGCTGACAGTTGTTTGACAGCCAATGTTGGGCACCATCTTCGATCACGATCCAAAAATGTTTGTTCCAAAACTTCTTATCACGATTTATGGACGCACCATACAATCCTACCAGGCACACAGCGTCATAGTTGTTTGGATAGGGTACTTTTCCTGAATCCATGATTCCATGGTAATCGGTGTCGCCGATATCTACCGTCCAACCGGCTGTGATGAATGCATTGGCCGTGGCAGGATAAGTCATGGCCGGAATCAGCACTCTTAGAGCATTGTCGTATGGGTTAGCATAGTATCTGGCAATGATCTCCAGGGCCTGTGTGCCCGAGTGGCAAGTTATGGCATGATTAGAATGATTCTTTCGCGCCAACCAAGATTCAAACTCAGCGGTATAGTTGCCACTCATGAGGTTGCCAGACCGCAATACCGCATCGGTCACATCCAAGATCTCCTCACGGAGAGCGTTATATTGTCTTGGGAGCCCAGTAAAGGCTATTTTTAAACCACTCATAGTAATTTTCAAATCCTTGTGCCACATCGATCTTGGGATCATATTTCAACACAGCTCTAGCAAGGTCTATGTTCAGCGCACCACGTGACGGAAAGTCTGCATCCTTGTCGCGTAGTTCAATAGTGCCCTTACCAACAAGTTCAACGATCATGCCGGCAGCCTGTAGCAGACTCACGCTGTGACTTTTTGTGATGTTGAATGTTCGGCACTCACCCACAAATGTCGTAGCGGCAGCCGCGATACCATCAGTAGCATCATCCACATAAGTGAAGTCTAGTGTTTCACTAGATCCGTTGACCCGGAGCACTCCGCCTCGCATTGCTGTAAGCATGAATTTGGAGACGACTCGGTCTTCAACATCAAGTGGCCCATAAACAGCACTGGGACGAATAATAATGTGATCAAAACAATCACGGCGAGTATAATCTTTGACAAGGTCTTCTCCTGCTAGTTTCATAATGCCGTACTGACCTTGTGGCCTACATACAGCGTCTTCGGTGACATCATCCTTGAAGTCACCATATACCATTGAGCTGGAAATATACACAACTCGTTTCACATGGTGTTTTTTGGCACTCTCGAGCACATTGATCAGGCCTTCCATCATCACACGGGCACCCCATGCAGGGTCGGCATTCACAACTTTCTGCCGTGGAAAGCTGGCCATGTGTATCACTACCTCGGGCTGCTCAATCGCAAATATATCGTCGATGGATTCTCTGTCACAGATGTCTCGATTGTACAAGCGTGATGGTGATAACTGGATCTTCTTCAGTCTCTCAGCCATCAAATAGTCAAGTTCTGCTTGAGGAATCATTCCGTAAGTGGTGCGATTGTCAATCACGCTTGCAGTGTGGCCTTGCTCTTGTAGTCGCTTGATCACATTGTGCCCGATCAGGCCAAGGCCACCTGTGACTAATATTTTCATTTTCTTATCTCTCTTATCTTTTTTAAAATTTCTGTGGCATAAAATTTGTGCGTTTTAACACCGGGATGCCCTTGATCATCCCCGGCGTCCTCATGCTCTGACTCAACGTCACGCCCCCATAATCTAACCAACGATAGCACTTTGATATCATTTTTAAGATAATATTTTAAATCATGATTTAAAAGATCAACCAACACCAAGTCAACTTTTATCTTTTCACAGAAGTTTATGACCTGATATATACTGGTCAACGATTTGTATAATATATCTTCATCGATTTCGACAAGTAATTTTTGAAAGTTTTTGAGGTGTTTCCACGGCCCAGGGCAAACATGATGTACTTCGTTATTTTTAAAATAGTTGATTCTCGGCAAGGATGTCAACCCCCAAACTAATATATCATTTTCTCTAAGATCAGATCTCAAAATCTGATCAGCAGCCCAGGTTATAGATGATCCGTTTTCCGATAAAAAACTCACGGGCAAATTTAATTGGTCAGCTAAAAGCTGCCCGTATCGTTGATTATATTGAACTCCGACACCAATGGTATAACTGCATCCTGATACCCATAGTTGGGGTTGATCTGTTTTTCTAACATCGCTAAGTTTTAGTATTGTGGATTTGTTTTCAGGAACTTTGGTAACTAGTCTATCTGGAAGATTTTCAATTGGTCTGAAGTGTGTAAATGCTTTTAGATAATCTTCGGTCCATAATTGCATCTTACTTTTACCAAAAAAACTATCGCTCCATTTGTCTGGTGGTGCGTACACAATCAGATCTGCTTGCCTTAAGATCTTTGAAAAATTTAATAAATCAGCCAGGTCCCCGAGACTGGCATAGTAAGTGCCCGGTGATATATCATTGATCAGATCATCGGTGAGCAATGTTGCAGTTGGATCTGCCTTGCGAGCAATTATTGACAAATATTCTGTCACATCTCCAACATATATCGTGATCATCTCGATCCCCATTTCAGTTTGTAGAACATATACACCTTTTCATCCATCACGGTATATTCTCCACGGTGATCCCAGTAACATCCATTCACATATTGTCCAGGTCGTCCGTAGGTCTTTTTTAACCATGCATACACCTTTGCATCAATCTTGTGTTCTAACTTATGCTGATACATCGTGACAAATTCTGTGCCGTTCCAGATCTGTTTCTTCACAGGGGAACGCGGAACTGCGTCTCGTTCGTCTAGGAATTCAACTTTTGGTACTAACATATTTCAGCGTGTAAAAAGTTTGATCGGATTCTTTCATGCGGGCCATGATGGCAAACTGATATCCATAGTCATATGGATCCATGTGCCGTACCCACCAAGGAGACTCCATAGCATGTTCCATCACAAATTTGCCTGCTTCGGTCTGTTGCCACGCATGTATAGGTTGGGCAGCATACAGCACAGGATCTTCAACGTCGCCCATGCGGAATCTATGCACCACCATGTCCGAAACTTTTACCACCTGACCATTGATGATCATGTGTTCCGGACCTTTTGCGTGTTGGTTGTAATCTCGTTCTCGGTCGAGATCTCTCATTAGTTTAGCCATACACTAGTATAGCATACGGACTTCTACTTTGCAACCAAGTCGGCTGCCATTGGAAAAATTTGCGCTATCACTTGAGCACAGGCCACAGCAACTTCTTGATGTTCCTTCTGGGTGCCGTTGGCAGATCGTAGTTCAAGGAAATGGATCCATGATCGTAAGGTACCATTCATATACAACCGGCTCACAGTATTACCTTCGGGCAAGATAGCACGAGCTTGTTCCTTGGCAATACCCAGTTCAATAGCACGGGCATAGTGCTTCCGGGCTAGATCAATGATCTCTTGCTGGGCACTATCCCACCACAATGCAAGATCTTCGTTGCTGGTCTCTATGCTGTTTTGTCTATTCTTGGTGTCTTGGAGTCTTGCAGCCCGCAGTACAAAGCTGAGATCCTGCGTCGGGTCAGCGTAGCGTTGGCTGAACTCCTGGAATGAAAAACTTCTGTGTCGTAGTATCTGGCGGGCAATGTCTCTTGTGGTAGTGATTTCCAAACAGGCGGAGACCATTTCAAGTGGGCTCCAGTGTTGATGTCGCACCAGGTATCGGATGAGTCTTTCTGAAGTTTCTGTATTGAGCTGATTGCTTGGATTGCTGACACGGGCGCAGTAAGCGATAAGCTCTTGTGCGTCATCAATGCCCAGTTCTGCAAATTCTTCAGTTGGCTGGCTGTGACTGAGTAATTTAACATTCATAAATCTTTTAGTAGCTTATCTGTTTCTGGCTGAACCATGTTGGCCACAGCACTGACATCGACAACAAAATCAACATCACGGACCGACTGACCTAATTCAGTCAGTGTGCGATTGAGAACAATCTCGATCTCATCGGTATCTAGTCCTTGGCGTCGCAGTGTTTGCAGGTTGATGGTCTTTTGTTTCCGACCATCTATCTTGATCACAACTTTCTTGAGACATTCGAGCGGCACCTCGGTCATGGATACTTCATTGATGATATGTTCCCACCTATCCAGGAACTCATCACTGAACGGCATCTGACGTTACTGGCTTGGCTTTGCTAGGGCGACCTTTTTTGGGTGCAGCAGGTGCAGCAACAGGTTGTGCAATCACTATCTCTGGACCATTCTTCACACCAGGATACATGCGTTGTGCATCTTTCTTCATGCGAGCAGCTTCATTAACCATGCTCTTGGCCTCGATCTCCATGCGTTTGGCTTGAGCCAACATGTTCTGAGCCAAGGACTGGTCATCCAATGCACCATTGGAACTGGCCATCAGTGGTGCCACTGGTGGAGTTGTTGTTTGACCACGTTCCTGGCTGCGCTTGTATTCGGCTTCGGCTTTGCGTTTCTGTGCAGGATCTACAAACCCGGTGTTCTTGTCGATATCTTGCAGACGTTTGAGAGCAGCATCTCCAGATTCCATCTCACGGATAATCTTGTTCATCTCATCCAGCTTGACTGAACTTTGAGCAGTTGGTGTCACAATGATCTGTGCAGTAGGTACTTTCTTGATCATGCCTTCTTTGTGCAATGCTTCCAATTGTGCGCGACCATCAGGCAACAAATTGCGGTGCAGCACTTCACTCAATTGTGTTGCGGCTTGTCCAGGAGCACTTTCCAGCGTGGCCATAATGCTTTGATGGATATGCGTGGGTAATGTATCTGGGTAGATCACAAGGCACATGTGCTCTTCATTTGGCACTTCTCTAAATAATATAGCGACCTTGCGATCACCGTGACGTCCGATATGTTTAAGCATTTTGCTCTCCTTGTGGATTTGATTGCTCGGGAACAGGAGCAGTGGATACTGCTAAGAAAGCAGTGAGTTTGTCATAGATACCGCCGACCAATATCATCTCATTGCCACGTATGGCTCCGCGATTGATTACTGTGTCCAGTATGACTTTGATTGACGCTAAATCAGCAATGGTTAGTTGGTTGTCGTTCATATAGATATTTACAAGAGAAAATGCCCTGAGATAAATTTCTCAGGGCATTTTGGATAAACTCGCGTGGAGTTAGTTCTTTTCTTCCTCGTAGTAAGCGAATTGACCCCAGGGCGGAACAATGCTAGTGGTACCATGCAAGATCCAAACGGTATCTGCGTAGTTCTCATCACCCCAAGTACCGCAAGGATAACCGTCAGTGAATACCACCAGGCGCTTGGGCTCAATCTCGTTTTCTTTGAGATAGT
>Ga0181349_1000141_pt1 | contig 29243 bp, 41 predicted proteins | sample Su13VDMM110SD_FD_130106 | JGI IMG/M metagenome (GOLD analysis project Ga0181349, IMG submission 130106) | Freshwater viral communities from Lake Michigan, USA - Su13.VD.MM110.S.D | ecosystem: Environmental > Aquatic > Freshwater > Lake | place: USA: Michigan | collected 2013-07-16 | reverse complement strand
TCAAAGGTGTCGAGTCTTTAGAAAAGCAACAACTTGCACCAATCGCATATAGGGAGGCTGTCGCTAAAGCCGACAAGGGCGTAGCAGATGCCATAATAGCGCAGGCCACAGCCACCAACGCACCAGATAAAGCGAAGGCCGATGCAGACAAAGCGAAGGCCGATGCTGAATCGGCCAGGATTAAAGCCCTATATCAAGAAAGAACAGAAATCGCAGGGCTTAATAAAACCAATTGGGATATTAAAAATCTGGACAGCCAGATTAGAGACCGTTCTGCTAAGTTAAACCTTGATAGACTCTCAATGGAGGCAACGGTTGCTGAAAAATTGTCTAGTATTCAAGCGCGGTTGACAGAGATTCCAGAGGGCGCGAGAAAACTTATAAACGAATCAGCAACAGCCGCAGCAGGATCAAAGCAATCTGCGACTCAATACAATGATCTTGCAAACCGCATTTTAAGTGCAGAGGGCGGCAAGGGCTCACTGACAACCGCATCAGAATGGTTTGCCAAAGCAATCGGCAATCAAGACGCCTGGACGCAAATTCGCAATGAATATACTCGGGTCAGAAACTCCGTGGCAATTAAGGCTTTGCCGCCCGGCGTTGCAACCGATAAGGATATTGAGCTCGCATTAAAGGGCATTCCTCCTGAAAATGCCAATTCCGCAACGCTCGCATCGTTCTTGCGTGGTTCGGCAAAACTTCAAGACATCGACAGTTCTATAAACAACGCCAAAACAGATTGGCTTTCTCAGAATAATGGGCTGCTCACCAGGGCAAAAGGGACGTTCATTGCCGGAGACTACGCCACAAAGCCCGGCGAGACATTCAACGATTTTGCTCAGCGAATCGTGGGCGATGTATCAAAGCGATACGCACCACAACAAGCGCCGAGCTTAGTCGATCAGATTCCCACAGATCGCAACCCAAACCCTAAACCACCGGCACAGGTTGACGTTCGGTCAAGGGCTGATGCAATCCTAAGGGGGCAATAAATGGCCACCGCTGACGAATACGCCGCTTGGATTGTCAATAACTCCGCTAAGCGTGGCACCCCTGAATTTGACACGGTGGCGCAGGCGTATCAACTTGCGAAGTCTGATGAAAATACGGCAGTCACTCAACAACAGGTTGCACCGCCACCGCAGCAGCCAGGCATAGGCGATAAGCTTGTGGGTGCTGGTGAAACTGCACTGACTCTGGCAACCGGCGCGACAGGCGGCGCTTTGGGCATGGTCGGCGGCGTAGTTAAAGGCTTAACCGAGCAGATACTATCCGGAGAGTTCGGCACCCCGCAGGCAGCAAAAGAGGTCGAAAGGTCTGCAATGCGAGGTTCTCAAGCCCTGACATATCAACCACGAACGCAGGCCGGTCAAGAGCAGGTGCAGGCCGTTGGCGAATTTCTAGGCGCGGTTGTTCCCCCGGTCCTGCCCATGATTGGGGCCCCTGGCGCGATCTTGCAGTCTGTGCGCAGCGCAGCCCCTGTTGCTCGGGCTACCGCCCAACGTGGTGCAGCAGCCGCACAGCAAGCTGCCACTGCTACAGGACAAGCCATCGCCAGGCCCGTACAAGCGGCCACTACGGCAGTGCGCGAGACGTTTGGCATGGAGACGCCAACACCAGCAGCCGGAGCGCGAGCATCAGGCGTCGCAGCGGCCACCCCACAGGCTTTGCAGCGAGTTACCACGGCAGAGGGCTTACGCGTCCCCGTGACCCTGACCAAAGGCGCAGCAGAGCGCGAGCCAGGGCAACTTGCGTTTGAAAAAGAGCAGATGAAGGGAGAGTTCGGAGCCCCGTTGCGGAATCGTGCCGAGGAAAACAATCTTCAGATTCTGCAAAATTTTGATGCGGCAATTGACGCAACTGGGGCGCAAGCAGCATTTGCTGGTCCTACAGCCATAGGAAGCTCTGTAGTCAACTCTCTCGGCAGTGGCTATCAGGCGGCAAAGAATAAAACAAACGTGGCTTATACGACCGCCAAAAAGTCCCCAGAGTCACAGGCCGCCGTAGATATAAACACGGTTGTTACTATTGGTCGTGGAGATCAGGAAATAACCGATTCTCTAATTGGTTATATCAATGGAAAAATAACGGGTGTGCCTTCGTCAGCGGTTCCAGATACAGCCCGAAAGCTGCTCACAAAAATGGACCTTGCTGAAATAGATGATTCTGGCAATTTAATTGCAAAGCCAGCAACCGTTGGAAAGCTGGAAGAATTCAGAAAAGAACTCAGCGGGACGGCAAAGTTTGATGATGCGGTTGGGCTTCGACAAGAAACCATTTTGAAGAAGCTAATCGATGCGCAAACGGAACCCGTTTCTGGGCCTCTTTACAAGGAAGCCAGGGCGCTTCGTACCGAACAGGCTCGGAAGTTTGAAAATCGAGCAATTGTTGCTCGCCTGATTAAAAATCGTAAGGGGATGCAAGACCCGCAAGTTGCAGTGGATCAAGTTTTTCAGCGGTCCATTCTTGGCGGGTCTCCAGAGGAGATTACTTTTTTAAAGCGAGTCCTACTCACCAGTGGAAAGGATGGGCAGCAGGCATTCAAGGAACTACAAGCCGCAACTGTGCAGCATATCCGAGATCAATCGACGAGCGGAGTAGGCACCGACAGTTCAGGGCGTCCATTGGTATCACCTGCCAAATTAAATCAAATCGTTTCACAGCTTGATAAAAATGGTCGTTTGGATGTAATTTTTGGCAAGCAGGAAGCCGCAAGAATGCGTGATTTAAACGAGGTTGTTAAATATGTGACCACAGTTCCCCCTGGCACTTTAATCAACAGCTCAGGAACGGCTGGAACGCTTCTGGCAGCGATAACAGAGGCAGGTCTAACAGGAGTTGCTACCGGCCTTCCATTGCCTGTTTATGCGGGCATTAAGCAGATTGCAAAAATGCGTAAAGAAGGGCGAACCAAAGCGAAAATTATTGATGCCCTAAACGCGTTGCCTGCGCAGCCTTGAGAACGAATTTGACCAGGAGAACCAATAAATGTCAGCTCTATCCGTAGAACCTCCATACTCGGCATTCGCAGAGGCCGATGGCCAGCCGCTGGAGGATGGTTACATCTGGATCGGAACCGTCAATCTGAACCCAGTCACCAACCCGATTGCGGCCTACTGGGATTCTGCTCTGACGATTTCTGCGGTCCAGCCAATCCGTACCAGCGGCGGTTATGCGGTCTATCAGGGAACCCCGAGCCGGATCTATGCAGCAAGCGATTACTCGATCCAAGTCCAAAACAAAAACGGAACGGTGGTCTATACCTCGCTGAATGGCAATGCCTTTGGTGGTGGCTCTGTAGTAACGAACGCCACAGGGAACGGTGTGCAGACAATTTTTCCGGTCTCATCTTTCCCAGTTGCAATTTACATTAGCGGCGTTTATCAGAATCAAAACACCTACACCTTCGCAAATGGGAGCGTGACATTTACCCAGGCACCGCCATTTAACTCCATCATCGAATTTGTATTCTGAGGATCTGACCATGTTAAAAGCAATTTCAACCATCACGAATGCACTCGGTGCTTTGAACTACAAAGGCACGTGGAACGCCTCGAGCAACACTCCGACCCTGGCTGATGGCACAGGGGCGAAGGGCGACTACTACGTGACCAGCACCGCCGGAACGCAGACCTTCGGTGGTTTGCAATTATTTTTCGGAATAGGTGATTGGATCGTCTATAACGGCGCGGTTTGGCAGCGGGTCGAGGGCGGCTCTGATGGTAACTTTTCCAATGTGACCATGACATCAACCGATGCCGGTGCAGCCGCCGCGCCATTGCTTGACCTCTACCGAGATTCAGCCACTCCAGCAGCCTCTGACACATTAGGCGAGATTGAATTTAATGGCGAGGACTCGGCAGGAAACAAACAACAGTACGCGGTGATTCATGGCTCGATTCTTAGTCCTACATCAACCGCTGAAACAGGCCAGATTCATTTCGAGACTGCAACGGCTGGCGCATCAACCGAGAAAATGATTATCGGCTCGAGCAATCTTGTCATTAACGATATCGGCGCTGTGTTTAACGTGCGAATTGAAGGCGACACCGATGCAAACTTATTCTTCACTGATGCCACGAATGATCGTATTGGCGTTGGAACAATAACGCCGACTGTTAAATTTGAAGTAAATGGCGCGGCTAAAGCCTCATCTTTAAGTGTGACCGGAACAAGTACGGTAGCGGCAGTTAATGCGAGTGGGACCATCACTGGCAGTCTCAGCACAAACGGCTTGTACGCGGGCCTCATCGTTACAAACGGCAACGTCGGAACTGCGGCATATGCTGAAGTTAAGGTTGGCAATGGCAATGGCAATGACGTTTCTGGACTTCGCGCTATTGGAAGCGCTTATACAACAAGCAATTATGATGAACAAGATTCAACTGTTCTTATAGCTTACCGCCAAAATTTAAATTTAGTTGCAGAAAACAACAAAGATATTCAGTTATGGGCTGGAACATCTAAGGTTGCTAAGTTTGCTTTTGGCGGCATAGTAACCATGGGCGCATATGGTGCTGGGACTGCAACATTCTCCGCTGCTGGCGTCATTTCTTCTGTGTCTGATGAAACATGGAAAACCAAAGACGGAATCCCAACTAACCCCGATGCAATGCTACAAAAATTGGCACCGGGATATTGGTATTACAACGACGAGAAAAAAGAAACCTTCGGCGCGGATCGTCAGCTAGGCTTCTACGCGCAAAACGTGAATGCGGCTATCGGTCCAGAGGCGGCACCAGAGCCGGAAGAAGGCAAACCGTGGGGCTACTACGACAGATCGGTGCTTGCGGTCACGGTTATGTCATTGCAAAAAGCCTTATCAACCATTGAATTATTGACTGCCAGAATCGTTGCGTTGGAAAATAAATAAACAGTAGCATGTCTAAGGATTAAAAATGTCTCTCACTAAAGTTACTTCAACGATGATGAATGGGCAGTTTTTGAATGCCCAGGATTTTGGCGCTACTGGCGATGGAGTTACTGACGATACAGCGGCGCTAAATGCCGCTTATGCTGCGGCTGGCGCGGCTCAAGTTGGGTTATATATCAATTCTGGTACATACCTATTTACATCGCAGTTAGTGTGGAATTTAGGAATCGGCGTAAGAGGAGAACCGGAACTAACCACGCTTCTCAAGCGCGGCAACTTTGACGGTGTAAAAATTACCACGTCTGCCGTTTATGATGGTTTTCGTATTAATGGCGATACTGGCAACGGTGGCAGTGGATTGCTTGTTCAGGACACTAGTTACAACACAATACAAAACTTATTTTTATTTAACCATGCCGGCGCCGGTCTGTTGTTCAGAACTACTGGGGCCACTGCCGGATCATTTCAAAATAGATTCCGAAATATCATATCTACTACCAACGGGACAGATGGCGTCAAGATAGATGACAGCGTAGGCGGAGCGCAGAACATAAATTCTTTTGAGAATATCAGTTGTGTATCAAATACTGGCATGGGGTTTAAGCAGCAAGGCAATGCAAACAACGGCTATATGTACGGGCAGAATATCAACTGCGAACAAAACGCTGGCGGCGGGATGTTGCTTGAAGGAATTGGCAGTTGTTTTGTAAATCTGTACTTAGAATCAAATACCGGATTCGACTTAAAACTTTCTGATACCTCCATCAGAAACTTTATTCAGCTCAATTCGTCAACGATTACATATGAAGATTATGGCGCTAACAATGTAATCATAGACGTAGGATTGTCCAGTTCATTCAACGTGGGAAACACTTTTAGACGTTCGCCAAGAATCAATAACGCTGCTGGCCGAGAGCTAAACATTTCTGCCGGAGCAGGAGGCCCCGGTCCAGGACAGTCTGGCGGCGCGCTTTCTTTGCTTGGTGGTGGTGCTGGAGGCACAAACGGCGGTGGAGGAGTTGTAAATATAAACGGTGGAGAAAAAACAGGGTCAGGTTCACGCGGCTCGATCTTGATGCAAACTGGTGACGATGGAACGATTATTGTTGGCGGGGTTAATGGATTAGTTTCCGGTGGTGTTTCTTGTAGTTTTGACATGGTCAGCACCACCCGCGTGCCATGCTTTCCTCGTTTGACAACAGTTCAAAAAAACGCGCTTACCGGCACGAACGGAATGATGTTGTATGACTCAACCTTAAACAAGATGCAAATCTTTGAGGCTGGTGCGTGGGTCAGTATTGTTTAACATAGTCTATTTTTAATTGGAGATCCAAATGGGTTTGGAAAAAGTTGCGATTATTGATCGAATCGCCGCAGTAGTTGCGGAATACAAAGCAGCCACCGCTGTGAAAGGAATCTGAAATGTCCACCAATTCACAAATTGCATTTGCCCCACTTGGCGAAACCGCAGTCGTACCGGCGGCAGCGGTTGCACCTGCTGGAGTTCAAGCGCTTGTTAATGCTCGCCTCGATGCGCAGGGTACAGGCCAGTATCGAATTATCAATGACAGCGTCTATACGGTGTTTCTGGGCGTTGGAACGACTGCGGCATCTGCTACTGCAAACGCTGTTGCTCCGGTCTCAGGAAACCCGAGCCCAGCGATCGTGCTGGTGCCTGGGGCAGTTGAGGTTTTGCGCTTTGCTCGTACCTCTTATTTTAGTGGTCTGGCCTCCGCAGCGGCGACTGTCTACATCGTCCCAGGCGAGGGTATGTGATAAATGGCAACCGCATCAGAACTAGATGTTCGGGTAAGTTCGCATGAGGCGGGGTGCGAACTGCGAGCTTGGCTATTACCACCTTGCGTTCAAGTGCGGTGATGCGGTCGCCTTTCATGTTCCAGTCCCTTTCGTCTGTTCAACCTCAATCCGGCGATAAGTCACGCACCTGCGCGCCTCGATGCCTTCGACCTGCCGCCAGAGGGTGCAGCGCCATTCTGATCGTTGCAGCGTTATCTTGTCCGTCGCCGTGATGCGCTGCCAGATTGCCGCGCAGGCGACCACGATGAGGAATAGCACGACGGCTAGTAGCGTGGATTCGATGACGGCCTTCATTTCCTCCCCTTCGCAATCTGCATAGTCTCGACCACGCCCCAAAGTTCGCGATTCCAAGGGTTCATCCGCGCATCGGCATGAGCAATCCCTCTGCCCCGCCGCCTAGAATCCATGCGCCCTCTAAGCCATTCGGCGCAATTTCCCATCCTTGAATCAGCGCAAGGTATCGGCGCGCAAAGTGTTCTCCGCCGATTTCAATGCTGGATCGGTAATCCTCCTGCGTTTTGCCGCCGCCGCATTCGTCGCATTTGTACCTGCGGTCGTCCGGGTCCTTGCCGGTTCCGGCGCAGCATTCACAAGGTATAGGTGCTGGCATCGTCGTTTTAGGCACAGCGAACCATTCCTTCGGCGCGGTCGTTTTGTTCCACAGCAACATGCAATTAGGTGCGCCAGGACTGTCAGTAACTTCCGCAATCGCAGGGGCGCGCACCATGATGTGACCGTTGGATGCCCATGTAAAACCATAGCGAGTCCACGGCTTGTGAAGATAAAAACGGGTTTCATCTTCGTCCGCGCAAAAGCGTTTAATTTCGTCTATGTTCACAGCGCCTCCCATGCCCGTTGCATCATTTCTCCCCAGTCAGCACGAATATATTCCTCGCCGTTTCCGCGCACATCGGGCAGCGGATAGCTTTAAGAACCTTTGCCATCGGACCCATCTGCATCGGCGTATAGGCGGCAATCCACTTGTGCGAGCACTTGCCGCACCTGACGCGGAACGGCTTGCGCTCGTCGATCTTGTCGATCAGGTCGTCTGGCAGGTCGGCGCTCATCCCAGTTCCTTGATCTTCGCGGCAGCCATCAACTTCCAAGCGCAGGCTCCCTCTCCCGCATGCACCCGCCATCCCGGCAGCAGTGTGGGCAGAGGCAGCGGGTTCCGCAGGGTAGGTCAGTTGGCGTCACCGTCACGCGCCCGTCGATAACCGCCGTCTTGCCGCTCGGCCATTCTTCCATCGTGGCGGCAGGCTCTACGTAGCAGCCATTCCCGTGGATCACTACGCCATTTGCGTCTGCCGTCGCGCCGCACGCCTTGCACTCGTACTCTGGAGTGGACATCGCAGCAAGCGCATCATTCGCGATGCCAACCAGTCGCTTCTCAGTCGCATGCCACAGCGCGTAGTCGCATGGTTGCTGGCCTTTGCGTATCTCTTTGAGCGCTGTCGCCAACGTATCCTGCTTCAGTGTTTCGCCGTCATCCTCGTACACGAGGTCGCAGAGCCGTGCGTGATCCGCCGTGGCGAGCAGGTATTTCTCCTTGTACTCGTCGCGCTGACTTATCAGCGCCGCATCCTCACGTATTTCAGGCAACGGCTGCATCTTGCGCATCATATCGGCGGAGAACTTCCATTCGTCGCGCTGGCGTTCGGCTTCCTCTCTCGCGGTCACGGCATCCTCGAAACTGGATTGCAGTTCTGCAAACTCAGGGAAAGAGACATACCCGCCGCCCGAGTCTATGACCATGCAGCCTGTAGTAGTTGGCTGAAACCTGCGTGGCGTGTCGCTGGCGGTCATGATCCCGCCTTGGCGCGCAGGGCGGCACACTTGCACAGCGGCGTGGACGTGGCCTGCGGGTCCAGCGTGCGATAGTCACCAACAGCATTGTGCAGATGCTGGATGCGGTGCCTATCCCCGTTCCTTCTGTATTCGATCAGCCACGCCACCGGCTCACCCTCACCCTCAGGCTCGGACAGGGCGGCGCGGAGGGCTGCGATAAATTCATCAAAATGATGCCCAGTTCCGCATGTGTCATCATCGTATTTAACCAACGCCCTCGCGGCGGCACGCAGGTCAGTCATTTCGTCACCTCCGGCATTTGTGGTATCGGCAGCAGGCCGGGGCGGTGGAACTGTTTCCACTTGCGTTTCATGCCAACAGCGATGCGCGCCAGTTTCATCCCGCCGTAACCTTCGCCGTAGTGTTCCTCGATATCTTCACGCACCATCGTGTACATCCATCCGTTGCATTCGGCCATCAGCCAATCACGCGCAACTTTGCAATGCGCGCATGTTTTGCTGACTTGAAAATCGCCTTCAAAAACGCCGGATTCGTAGGTGTATTTCTCGCATGGTTGAATCGCCCTGCGGCACTCTGAACATTTGTGTTCCTTTCGAGCGGTCCGCGTTTCGTCCGTGAACATCTGCCAGTAGCCGTCGCAGTCCTGAATCATGCACATATCACTCTCCTTCCGCGTCGAGCGCGAGCAGTGCTGCATCAATCATCTGACGCGGATCAGCCTGCGCAAACAGTTCCGCCTGCAACTGCCTGCGCCGTGCCTCGTAAAACGCCAGCCCTGCGATTGCCGAGTCCCGCTGGTCGGTTAGCACGTAGATGTGCTCGTCCACCTTTGCGATCTGCTTTCGTTTGAGCCATGCGGTTAGCATGCCCATTCTCCAATCTGTATTGCATGCGCCTTGAGTGCCGGAGCTTGCTGTAATAGTTTCTTCATCCGATCCGACCCTTCTTCGGTATTGCGCAAGTCACGCATCGCAAGCCCCGCCGCAATGGCCTCTTGAATTGACAGCCTGCGCCTGACATGAACAGCATTCATTTTTGTCACCCACTCGCCTAGCGTTGAGTCTCCAACGCCTTCCAGCATGCGCCGTGCCGTTTCCTCTGCGCCGGTAGTTCGCATTAGCATTACTGAGGCGTGCCACACGGGTCCGCCGAATCCTGACTCTATTCATTCGTAACCGCTGTTGATCGTCATCACAAGCGAGCCACCAGTAATGCGGTGCGCGAATCGCGGATGCGCTGTCTCCGTTGCGAAGTAGCACGGGAAACGCAATGCGGTCATCTGATAGTCAGTCATCTCACCCTCCCACATTAAAAATGTAATCCGCCCCAACCAGCCCCGCGAACAGGCACAGCAGCACGCCAAGAGCAGCGGCTATCATCCATGCCATCGCCCAGGCTTGCTGCCAGTTGTCCTGCGTGACTTCGGCTCGGTGCCACTTTGCGAACGCTTGCATGTGTCTGAGTATCATTTGACCGGCCTCGTAAAGTAGTTGCAAATGTCCCGCGCCGTGCTGACTCCGCATTGAAACTTGCCGGCAAGGTATTGATACCCGCGAACATATGGCAAGTATTCACGGCGCATTTCTTGGACCTGCGCATCGGTCAGCCTTGCGCGTGCGTGCGATTCTCCGAACGGAGCGCCACCGCGATGCGTGTTGCCGTAACGAGCCATGATTAAGCGGCCTCCGGTTCGTCACCAGCGGCAGCGAATAATCCGCCCTGCTCCGATTTCGCCATGCTGAGATTGCGGCAGGCTTGCTCGTAGTAGCTGCGCTTCAATTCTGCCCCTAGAAACTTGCGGCCCATCTGCAAGGCAATGAATCCCTCGCTACCGATGCCGGTGAACGGGCTGAATACCAAGTCGCCAGGATTTGACCACATGCGCATTGCGCGGCGGATAACTTCCAATTGCAGCGGGCAAATGTGCCGCTCGTCGTTATGCTCGCGTGCTGAGCGGAATTGCAGCGTGTCCGATGGGTTGATATCCATCCAGACCGGGCTGGCGATCTTCTGCCACTCCTGCACCGGGAAAGTCTCGTTCGTGTGCGTGACGCGCTGCGGGTTGTCCCCAGGCTTGCGCATGGTCACGAGGTAATCAGGCACGCCCTGCCGCGACATGCAGGAATCCTTTTTCAGTTGCTTATGCAGCAGCCCGAGAGCCTTGGTGCGCTGCATCGCCGTTACCGGGTCTTTCCAGATGCATACTTCCGAATGGTATAACCAGCCCTCTGCCTGATGCGCCCGAATCAGATCCCCGCGAAAGTCACGAATGCCGATATGGCCGTGGTGTGTTTTCGTGGTCGGCATGTTCATGCAGTGAAAGCTGGTCAGGCGTCCCGGCTTCGTGGCACGGTAAATCTCACGGATCAGAAAGCGGTACTGCTCGAAAAATTCATCGTCGTCGGCGCAGTTGCCCATGTCGCGGTCACTGTTCGAGTAGGTGTATAGCGAAGCGAACGGCGGCGAATAAACGCTGAAATCGATGGACTCGTCTGCCTGCTCGCGTGCCACCTCCACGCAGTCCGCAAGGTGCAGCGTCCAATCCTCGCCTTGCTTCACGTCCCGCACGTAGTCGGCTTTGCTGCGCGTCATCGCGCCTTCCAGTGCGGCCTTGTTCAGGTCTTTCATGTGCGTCACCATGTTTTCAGCCATCGCCATTGCCTCCGATTCCTTGCGCTTGATGTTCTGGACGACTGCGCCCTCAGTCTCCGCCGTGATGACGTACACGTTGACCGGCTTCTTTTGCCCGAAGCGCCAGCACCGGCGAACAGCCTGGTAAAACTGCTCGTATGAATCCGACAGCCCGACGAATGCCATGTTCGCGCAATGCTGCCAATTCATGCCGAATCCAGCGATGGACGGTTTCGTAACTAGGCTGCGGATTGACCCATCTGAGAATCCGATTAGCGATTTTTCCTTATGCTCGCTGGAATCTGAACCTTTCACTTCGACAGCATCGGTGATCGATTTACGCAGCGCATCGCTTTCACTGTTCAGATTGCACCATACAAGGAATGGCTCATCGGTCGCATTGACCACGGCGGCGCAATGCTGGACACGTTCCTCAATCGTATCCCTGCGCGCACCAAGCCTTTCCTGCAACGTCTGCGCTTCGACAGGAAACAGAAAGCCGCTCGTCGGCTCGTCAACCTTGACCGTGACCTGATGCATAATCATTTCCGGCAAGGTGAAATCGCCATCGTCATATCCTAAGTCGGATGGCTTGCGAATCATCACGGCCCATGAGCAAAGCCATTTCCAGAAGTCGGCCTCGGCGTGTCCCTTCAATCTCCATTTCTGAGTCTCGCCGCCGTCATGCACGAAAAACATGGAGAGCATTTCGGTGTAACTCATCACCCCGAGAAACTGCGAATGGTTGCCAAGCTCCATGTAATCGTTCGGCGCAGGCGTCGCCGTGCAAGCAAGCCGGAACGGAGTTTGGGCGAATCCATCAATGATTTGTGTACGAATCTTGCCCGTGTAACTTTTGAGAATCGAACTTTCATCCAGCACCACTCCGTTGAACCGGCCAATGTCAAAATGATCGAGCATCTCGTAATTCGTGATCGTGATGCGCTCGGTTATTTGATCGTCGCTGCGCGCATAGCAGACCGGCACGCCGAACTTCTGCCCTTCGCGCACGGTCTGCGACGACACGGCCAGCGGAGCAAGAATCAGGACCTCGCCAGGAACATGCCGCGCCCATTCCAACTGCATCGGCGTTTTGCCTAACCCGCAGTCGGCGAAGATCGCAGCACGGCCACGGCGCAATGCCCATGTGACGATATCTCGCTGGAAGTCGAACAGCGCAGGATTCAATGCCGGGACAACATCCAGCCCGGTAGCAGGGTCAACAGCGGCCTTGCGCGCTAGGAACTCCGCGTAGTCGCTCACTTCCCATCCTCCTTCGCCGCCGCGATGGATTGCAGGCGGGCGGTCATATCGTTTTCTCGGCGGCGGAATATTCGGCGGCGAAGTCGTCGGCAGGCTGCGAGTCCACTGGTGCCTGCAATGCCAGCTTACGCGCATCCTTGGCCGCTTCGTGTGTCGGCTTTAACTCCTTGGGGATGCCCTTCCAGATTGCGCCCAACTGCTCTAGCGTCTTTGCAGATGCCAGTTCGCCAGCGTAATCCTCGACAGGTTCAACCCTGAGTGGCTTAACCGTGAACGGCTTCTTGTTGCCCCGTGTCGCAGTCAGGGCCATCGTGAGCGTTGAATCAATGTCTGACATGTGGCTGATGCGGATACCTCCAACTTCCATGCCGCCCCACTTCACGGACTTGTCGCAGTACAGGGTCAGGGAGCGCCCAACGTATTGCTTTGAGTCAGCCCCCCATGCTGTGACCATGACACGCGCCATCGATTTGCACGGCTTCCACGGCTTGCCTTCGTCGCCTTCAAAGAACACGGAAATGGGCTGTTCAGTGCCAGGACGAATTGTCACGCTGGTTATCTTGATGGTCAGTGGACCGGCCAGTAAATCATCGGCGTTTTTTTGGTCCGATTTTGGAATAATCACTGCCGACATATCGCTCATACCATCTCCTCGTAAATCTTGCGTTCGGTCGGAATCAGCCGTGGCACAGGTGACGCCATCACGGAATCGAACTTTTCCTTTGCATAGACCATGCGAGCCTCAAATGCTTCCGCTGCTGCAATAATGGCCTCCTGAATCTTAGCGTCAGGATAAACCCGCACCGTTGCCATTGGCAATCCGCCGCAGTAGCTCACCAGATCGCACCATGCTCGCTCGCTTACCAGCAATCCCGTCTGCACCTGAATCATGAAGTCTGGATCAATCGTACCGGCAGACACGTAATCCACCAGCGTCTTGATTTGCAGTTTCTGATTGCGGGACTTGCACTCGACTTGCCCATCTGTGCCTACCAACGCGTCCGGTGAATAGCCTATGACAAAGCCCCATTTGTCGTTTGTCATGAAGCCAATGCGCTCAATCGGGGCGTAGGTCTTGGCATACAGTTCCAGAGCGTCAATCTCGTCCTGCAACCCGCGCAGCATGTCGTCGCCAACGTAGGCAGGCGGAACGTAGTTGGTGATGCGCTGGCCTAGCAGTTCGTACATGTGCGCCCGTTCCTTGTCGTTGGATGCAGGCTTCAGCGTGGCAGGCGTGACGATCAGCTTCACTTCGCTGGCGGTCAGCAGGCCACAGCGTGCAGCCAGCCATTCCTCGGAGCCTTGGATTAGGTCGGCATATGTTCGGATGGTCATTTGGCAACCTCCTTCACCCTGCGCTTGACCTCTTTAACCTTGCCGCACGTCCCGCAGATGCGACACGCCAGCGGACTGATATCTGCAAATCCCACTCCGCGCCATTCGCCCTTGCGCAGCCTTCTCCATGCGTGATTACGGCGGATCAGGCAGAATAGAGAACCAAGGATGCGGCTCATTCTTCCTCCGCCTTCTCCGGCGGCAGGTCAGTCCATTCCAGAGTAGCGCCGTGAATCGTGCTGTATCCAGCATCCCATTCCACTTCGTTGAACTTCAGCCCCAGCTTGGTCGCATGTTCGATCAGCACCACTTCAATTTCTTGCTTGCTCAGCGTCAGTTTCATTTCCAGTCTCCCGTCATTTCGTCATCAATCCTGCGGTCGCGCAGGTAGTCAGCGTCCTGCCCGTGAATCGGGCACCACTTGTCGCGCTTCAATTCCGGCGGCTCAGTATCACGCGGTCCTGCATGCGGCACGTAGCATGTGCAGTCGCTCATATCGCCTTCGCATGCGCCGCCGAATTCGCGGTGAGGCCATGCGTATGCGTCACAGTTGCAGGTTACTTGCTTGCGGATGCGCTTTGTCACTTTGCTGCCCCTGTTGCGTTTCGATGGCTGAAGCATAATTCCGTTCGGGAAGACTTGTCAACATTTATTTTCAGTTGCGCGTAAAGTCTTTCCGTAGCATACTCCCGGCCATGAAGAAAAAACACCAGAATTTACTCGACAAGTGGCGCACCAGGCGAGCCGCGATGTTAGCCCTTCAGGCTGACGGCGCATCAATGGCTGATATCGGTCGCAAGTACAAGATAACTCGCCAGCGCGTGCGACAGATCGTGACTGGCAAATGACCCGCAAGACCCGCATTTCCTTCGCCGATCAGCTTCGCGCCAACGATGCTGCGCTGAAGTTCTACGGCAAATTTACCGGCAAGGAAGTTCCGGGCAAATGGCTCAACAACAAGGCGATGCCGAAACCGCGAGTTCGCAGATTGGCAGAAGGCATGAGCGAGGCGGAAATTCTCAAGGCGTGCATTGCCTACCTGAAAAAACATCCTTCAGTGCGCATGTGCTGGAGGCAGAATTCCGGCACCTTCAAGGAAGGAAGTAGGTACATTCGGGCGAACACAGCGCGGGGCATGTCTGACATTATGGGTGTCCTGCGTGATGGGCGAACGCTTGCGGTTGAAGTCAAGTCCGCAGGCGGCGTGCTTGCCGATCACCAGAAGAAATTCATTGACGATATTGCAAAGGCAGGCGGCGTGAGTTTTTGCTGCCACTCGCTCGATGAGTGCATAGAATTCATGGGGAAGATATGAACAAGGAACAACGCCGCGCAGCCGCGCCGGAGATTGCCGGTTTCATCGACGGTTTGCGCGAATGGGCACCGAAAACCGAGATAACATTTGCGCGCATTGCTGAATACAGGCATGGGCGCTCATGGGATCAACTAGACGCAGCAGATACGCCAGCGCCAGCGCAAGAATAAAAAACCGCCACGGGAGGACGATGCAACCAGCCGCGTATGCGCGCACAGCGCAGGCACCAGTGCCAACACTGAATCAGCTCTACGGGCTGCGGTATGCCGAGGCCAATGCCGAGTACCAAGTTGTGGTTTGCCAAGGGCAGGCGGCGGCGGATGTTCTCAACGCCCTCTTGGACAAGCTGCCGGTCGCCGCTGTCGCCTACGTCGGCGCGGATCTAGTCGATGATGCCGAGGCCATCGACCTGACCGACTGGGCCCCGCTCGCAGGGCGCAGCGTGGTCATTGTCGGCGGCAAGCCGATTGGCGAGGAACTCCGGCTGATGCTCCGGCTACGCGGCATGGGATGCGTGGGCAAGATATGCTGGCCGGACGCCGATCGCCCGGACGGCTGGACGGTGGCGAGCCATCCGTGGGCCGATCAGGCGGAATTGCTTGCATGGCTCAAGGCTGCGGCGGTTCCGTGGCCGGATGCGCCGGATGCGTCGGATGCGCCGGAAAATACGGTAGAATCACAGAATTCCTCGTCGCGGGCAGTGCTTGGCGGCACTGATAGCCCTGACTCGTCCTCCCTTGCGGGGCATCCCGACGACGAGGAACCCGATATTGGGCTGCATGAGCCGAAGCAGGGCGAGCCGCCGGAATGGCTCTCAGACGCTCCAGACGGACCTTTAAGCGGATCGCACGGCGATTATGTGGCAATCCCGCGAGAACATTTCGATAGGCCATCTAAGGCCGCAGCGGAGGCCCTGTGGGGCGATCCACTAGACCTGTCCACAAAACTGTACGAAGGTCTGCCATTTAACCCGGCTTGGCTTCCTGGCCCGTTAGGGGCATTTACAGCCGATGTGGCGGCGAGAATGGGCGGCGACCCCGGCGCTGTGGCGATAGGTGTTCTTGCGGCCTGTGCGGGCCTGGCAGATGGTGCCTTTTACTGCACGCCCAAGCTGCACGACACGAAGTGGCACGAGCGGCCCTGTTTTTGGGGGCTGGCGGTCGGCGCTAGTGCCACCAAAAAAACATGGCTTGTCGAGGCTGGGCTTAAGCCGGTCAGCAAAATAGACGCTGCTTTGACGCGCACATACGGCGACCGTATGAAAAATCACACCTATGCGATGGAGCAATACGCGGAAACACGCAGAAATGCGGTAAAAAACGGGCTTCCAAGGCCGGAGGAACCTGAAAAACCGCTTTCCGAGCAGATTATGCTGAATGACTTCACGGTTGAGGCCATTCGCTCCGCCCTGCTGGACTCACCACGCGGAATCCTGATCTACCGCGATGAGTTCGCCGGCACGATTGCCGATTTGGACCGATACAGCGCCAAGGGGGCATCCGGGGATCGTTACAGCATCCTTGAGTTGCACAATGGCGGGACCAAGAAAATAGGCCGCGTCGGCAATTTCATGACCGTGCCAAACTGGGACGCCTCCATTGCCGGGTGCCTGACGCCTACCAGCTTGAAGGCGAAAATGGCCGATATGGCTGAGGATGGCCTGCTGCAGCGTTTTATGATCTGCAATGTGCGGCCAGCGGGTGATGATGAGGACCGACTTCCTGACTTTGCCGCAGAGTCCGCCTATCTCGCCGTGCTGAACGGGCTGCGCGAACAGGTCGCCATGCCGGATCAGCCGATACGGTTTTCCCCTGATGCCTATGCGCTGCGGATGGAGTTCCAGGCTAAAGCCAATGCGCTGGCTAGTGCCCCCGACATTCCCGGATCAATGGCGTCCGCGCTGCGCAAATGGGAGGGATTGTTTCCCCGGCTTTGCTGCCTGTTTCACCTGATCCATCTCGCACAGTACGGCCAGCATCCAGGCCAATCAGAATCAATCAGTGCAGACACGGCAGGGCGAGTATCTGATCTGCTGCTGCACTGGCAGTATTCGCACTTGCAGGAGTTTTACCTTGACGTGCTTGGCGCTGGCGGTTCATCGTTCGCGCTGAAAATCGCCAACTACATCCTAGCGCACGAAATACACACGCTTTCGCATCGTGACCACGTGACGCGGCCACACTTCAACGCATGGGCGATGCTGTCGCAGGCTGAAAAGGCTGGGCTGTACGTGACCCTTGAGAATGCGGGCTGGGTTGTCAAGGCCCCGCAGGCAAAGATCAATCAGGACAAATTGCCGTCACACTGGGAAGTGAATCCCGCCGTACATAAAAAATTCCGCCTACGCGCAACCCAGGAACGCGAAAGGCGGGAGGAAGTGATCGAGGAAATCAGGGTTCGTCGGGAGAATGCGCTGCAGTTGCGGCCTGGGGATTAGCTTTCCGTTTCCCCCGCGCCACCTTGACATGCCCCGCCCAGCGTTTCGCAGCGGCTCCGGTTGCGCGATCCTTGCGCTGGGCGTCGGTCATGCCGGATGCTGTGGCGAGTCCGCCTAGCCTGCCCAGGGACTGCGCGGCGGGATTCTTCGCGGGTTTCATGATTGCGCTTCCTTGTTAAATCTGACCAGATATTGCAGCGCGGTCAGCACTTCATATTTTGACTGGTTCACTTTTTCAGCAACCGATTGCTGGTAAGTTTCCAGCACGGCTTGTCCGGTTGCGCGGTTCACGATAATCCAGCTTCCAGAATAGTGATCGAGCGCAGAAACTTTCACGACCGTTCCCCCTTCGCCAAGGCTGCGCGTGAAACAATCTGCGTCTCATAGTCGATTGTCGAGTTCGCATCGTCAAGGACAAACTGCAAAGCCTTGCACAGTTCCGCATTCTGGGCGCGCAGGGCTGCGATTTCCACCGCCTGGTCTGCCATGTCGGAGCAGGCGTTCACGCAGGCGACGATGCGGGCAGCGTTGGCTTGCTTATTGATCGTGCCAATGTTGTCCGTGCCAGCGTTGGCCCAGATAGTAAAATCGGCGTGGTCATGCGTGCCCAAGTACCATTTTGCTGTCGTGTAGCTTTTCATGATCTTTCCTTTGTCAATCCTCGTCTCCGTGTGCTTCGTTTTCGCTGCTCATGCTGCCACCGCCAGAGCAACAACCGGCTGCACCGAAAACTGCGCGGTAAATTTTGCGATTGCAATGTCGCGTTGCGCAGGAGTCAGGCACAAGCGACTTTTGCTGGCGTTGCCGTAAATCTCGACGCGCTTGACATCAATTAAAAACCAATCTGACGCGCCGCGCTCAATCTGAAACTTATTCACAATGCGACTGTATTTGTATGCTGCCGGGACGTTGCCACCGGACATGCCGGATGCCGTTGCGCCAATCTGGAATTTTTTTATAATCGACAAATCGGTGAGTTGGTTTTGCATGTCAATCGCTAGCCCCTCGATTTCGGACACATCGGCGGTATGGACCAAAGGCTTGCCGTTGATTGCGATGATGGCGGCGTAAATTTTGACGCGGTTGTCACTACAAATTTTGATTCTCATTTTTATCCCCTAAAATTTGCCAGAGTCGCTCTGGCGGCGTATTCCTAAGCCCCCGGTTTAGTGCGTTTTTGCGTAATACATCGCATTAGATCTTGTGCATGTGTTTATTAGCCGACAACAAAGCCGGACGTGTCTTTTTTCGCAGCACCTTTGGCGTACAGAGCCACAACGACATTTTTAGCAGTGGCAGTGGAATTAGTATTCGATACGCTGGCGGGCCATGATTGCACCTTCATAGTCAAAGTCATCGCGAGCGTGGCTGATACGCGGAGCTGGTGTTACCGAATACCGTTCGAACACAAAGCCTTTCGGGCTGATAGTCCCTTGGAATGAAACGGTGAACAGTTCAGGGTGCAGTCTTGCAGTGGCAAGTTCGGCGTTAGTCGGCGCGAACAGGTAGCCATTATTCGTGGCTTTCAGGTTCGCTATCAGGTCTTGTGCGTTCATTTCATTCTCCTCAGTTGGCGGTATTTATACTTGCGAATTGATGTAGCGATTGTCGCAATGCAATGTGCCGTTTTTCCCTCGCACCAGTCCGTGCAGCATGATTACGCTTGGCGTATATACGCTTGCATCGAACCAGAACGCTTCACACCTATCTGTTACAAAAAGCCAGCCACCGTGATTCTTGCGATATATCGCGGCGTCTCTCAGGCTTTCAAACTCAGCTGCTTTCATGTGTCTGTCTCCGTTTTGGGTTATCTGCGCTGCTCACTGGTAAGCAATGCAATTGATGTGCCAGACTGCCATGATTGACAATATTATATCCTTATCGCTATGCATTCATACACTTACACAATCCATGGCAATATGGCATGCAATATGCATAGCGCTACGTATTATTACACAATGTGACGCTGCACGTCACTATGTGATTGCAAAGCGGTATGCATGCATCAAGCGTGCCAGTGTTATATCAGACAACCACAGACAACCCAGACAACACTGTCAGGCAATTGTCAGTAGTGTCTGGAATGTCTGCCATATCGCGCGAGCAAGCAGAATTGATTACTAGTTTTCTCTCTCTTTTGTGTCCTGTGTGTTAGAAGCGTTTTCTTCAGACAGTCCAGACAGCGATACTTGCCTAGGCAACTACAGCGATGAGAATTGTTATCAATTGCCAGCAATGCGCCCACCGGCCGGTAGCTAGGCGGAGGTGGAGGTCGGCAACGTGGACCTCCATTTGCGCCCCCCCGAATTTTGGTATATAAGCGGAGCATGTCGAGCCGACTTACCTACGCCAACGGAGCTGCATTGCTGACTGACTTCGTGCTTGAATGCGGACAGGGGAAGCCTGACGTACCTGCGGAGGAGGCTGCGATTGAGTACATAGCGGCGTGGCTGGCTGACGGGAAATCCATGAAGGCGCTGTGCGAGCAGTACGGGCTGAACTGGGGGGTGACTGCGGCGTGGATACGTGGGGATCCGGTGCGGGATGCGCGATACCGGCAGGCGATGACTGGCCTCCAGCCAGAACAGCGACGGAGCGACACCGATCCACCCGCTCCAATTCTAAATAATGTTATTGAACTCAACCAAACTGGCAAGCCATTCATTTCATTAGAGAAAGCAGCATAATTTCGCTTACTTAAAAAGAATGTCATACAAACCGCACAAACCGACGGAAAAACAAAGGCAACAAGCACAGAGTGCTAGTGGGCTCGGCTTGCCTCAAGACCAGATAGCCGCGCTGATTGGGATCGCTCCTGAGACGCTCCGCAAGCATTACGACCTTGAGCTTGGACTGGGCAAGGCGCAAGCAAGCGCAGCGGTGGCTAAAACCTTGTTCAACAAGGCCACGGTGGGGCAGGACACCACAGCGATGATCTGGTGGACGAAAGCCCAGATGCGCTGGTCAGAAACCGTCCGGCAGGAACTGACCGGCAAGGATGGAGCGCCGATTGTCACAGCAACGCTCGACGTATCTAAACTTGATATTGATGTGCTGCGAGCAATCATGGCCGCAAAAGATGGTACTCAGTAAAACAGATGTCCTCAATTGCGAGCGCGAACTGTGCAGGCTATCACTTGCCGATTTTGCTCAACGTGCATGGCGCGTTCTGGAGCCAGCGGCGGAACTGAAGTGGGGATGGTTACTAAATGCAATTTGCAGACATCTCGAAGCGGTCACAGACGGAACAATCAATCGGCTGCTAATGAACGTGCCACCGGGCTCGATGAAATCCTTACTTACCGGCGTGATCTGGCCAGCCTGGGAGTGGGGACCGCGAAACATGCCTGAGATGCGTTACGTGGGAACGGCGCACGAAGAACAGCTTGCGATACGAGACAGCAGGCGGTGTCGGGATCTGATTAAGTCGGACTGGTATCAAGAGCTTTGGCCGATTGAGCTATTGGCCGACTTGGATGGTAAGCGCGAGTTCGGCAACACCAAGAAAGGCATCAGGCAGGCGCGCAGCTTTACCAGCATGACCGGGGTGCGCGGAGACCGAATCATCCTTGATGACCCCATTAGCGCAGACAGCGCCAACAGCGCGGCAAAGCTAGAGGCTGCTCGCATTGCATTTACCGAGACGCTACCCACTCGCGTCAACAATGAAAATTCTGCGATTGTGGTCATCATGCAGCGCCTGCACGAAAAAGACGTGTCCGGCGTGATATTGGAAATGAACTTGCCTTACGTCCATCTGTGCATTCCGATGCGGTTCGACCCGGCGCACCGCTGCACTACCAGTATCGGATGGACAGATCCGAGGACTAAGGCCGGTGAACTGATGTTTCCGGAGCGCTTTGGAGAGGCTCAGGTGTCGGAACTAGAACGCACGCTGGGCAGTTATGGCAGCGCAGGCCAACTACAGCAGCGCCCAGCGCCACGCGGCGGCGGGATCATTCGGCTTGAGTGGTTCCAATACTGGCGCAATCTCCCGCAGTTGGAGTTTCGCGTGATCACCGTAGACACCGCACAAAAGACTGCCGAGGCCAACGATTACAGCGTTTTGCAATGCTGGGCGCGATCTACCGTTGGGCACGCCATCATGATCGACCAGATTAGAGGCAAGTGGGAAGCCCCGGAACTACTGGTTCAGGCGAGATCGTTTTGGATTAAGCACATCAATAGCCCCATCCCGATACATCAAAAGTCAACGCTTCGGGGCATGTACGTTGAGGACAAAGTGTCCGGTACAGGTCTAATCCAAACTTTGCGGCGCGAGGGCGTCCCAGTATTGCCATTGCAGCGCAGCAAGGACAAGATCAGCCGAGGGCATGACGCTTCCCCGTTTATTGAGTCTGGCAACGTCTTGCTTCCAGAAGATGCGCCGTGGCTTTCTGATTTTCTAGCGGAGGTAGAATCGTTCCCGTCCGGCACTCACGATGACCAAATAGACCCAATGCTAGATGCAATCAATCTGGTCCAGCGAACACCGTCAGTTAAAACGCAAACAGTTACCCCAATCCCAACGCGCCACAACTGGAATAAAATAGCTACAAACTAGGACTCACCTAATGGCTCGAATCTCAAACGATCAACGCCTTTCGAACCTGCACAGCGAAGCGCTGCGGCAGTTCAACAACATTCAAACGGCGTTACGGGACGAGCGCCTGCAATGCCTACAGGATCGCCGGTTCTATTCAATTTGTGGCGCTCAATGGGAAGGGCCGTTGGCTTATCAATACGAGAACAAGCCCAAATTCGAGGTCAACAAGATCATGCTGGCGGTTATTCGGATCGTCAACGAATACCGAAACAACCGGATCACCGTCGATTATGTGACCAAAGATGGGGCCGAGAACGACAAGCTGGCCGAGGTCTGCGATGGTCTCTACCGCGCCGACGAGCAGGCATCCGTGGCTGATGAGGCCTATGACAACGCATTCGAGGAGGCGGTGGGCGGCGGCATTGGTGCCTGGCGACTTCGAACCGTCTATGAGGACGAGGAGGACGACGAAGATGACCGGCAGCGGATTAGGTTTGAGCCGATATACGATGCCGACAGTTCCGTTTTCTTTGACCTAAACGCTAAGCGCCAGGACAAATCAGACGCTAAATATTGTTTCGTTGTTACCTCGATGACCCGCGATTCCTACAAGGAAATCTACAACGACGATCCGACAGACTGGCCCAAAATCATCCACCAATACGAATTTGACTGGTCCACGCCCGATGTGGTTTTCGTGGCGGAGTATTACAAGGTCGAGGAAAAGACCGAGACGATCCGCATTTTTGAGGCCATCACCGGCGAGGAGGAGCGCTACAGTCAGGCCGACTTCGCAAACGATGAGATGCTCGAAGAAACCTTGTTGGCTATCGGCAGTCGTGAGGTGCGCCAGAAGCGCGTCAAGAAAATGCGTGTCCGCAAGTACATCATGAGCGGCGGTAAGGTGCTGGAGGACGCTGGCTACATTGCCGGCAAGTGCATCCCGATTGTTGTGGTCTACGGTAAGAGATGGTTCGTCGATAACATCGAGCGCTGCATGGGTGCGGTTCGTCTGGCCAAAGACGCTCAACGGCTCAAGAACATGCAACTCTCGAAACTCGGCGAGATCAGCGCCCTGTCGAGCATCGAAAAGCCGATCATGACTCCCGAGCAGGTAGCAGGGCATCAGATCATGTGGGCGGAAGATAACCTTCGGGATTATCCGTATCTGCTCATCAACCCGATCACCGGGCCGGATGGCAACACGCAAGCAGCTGGGCCGATGGCTTATACAAAAAGCGCGGCGATACCTCCGGCGATGGCAGCGCTGCTGGCGATCACCGAGCAGGACATGCAAGACATCCTCGGCAATCAGGGCGGGGCCGAAAAGATGGTGTCTGGCGTCTCCGGCAAAGCGGTGGAGCTCATCCAAACCCGCGTGGATATGCAGACGTTCATTTACATGAGCAACTTTGCGAAGGGCATGAAGCGCTGCGGCGAAATCTGGCTATCGATGGCCAGGGAGATTTACGTCGAGGACAATCGCCGGATGAAGACGATCGCGCCGACTGGCGACTCCGGCATGGTCGAACTGATGCAGCCCACCATCGACCAGAAGACCGGGGCGATGGTAATGGCCAACGACATGACCGCTGCCGTGTTTGACGTTGTTTCCGAGGTCGGACCATCGAGCAGCAGCAAACGCGCCGCCACCGTCCGAGCGCTGACCGGAATGCTCACGATCACCAGCGACCCCGAGACCGCCCAAGTCCTGACCGCCATGGCGATGATGAACATGGAAGGCGAGGGCGTGGGCGACGCAAACGCTTATTTCCGCAAAAAGCTCCTCCGCATGGGCGTGGTTAAACCTACCGACATCGAAGCCGAGGAACTGATGGCCGAGATGCAAGGCAAACCGCAAGACCCGAATGCGGTGTACCTGCAAGCCGCAGCCGAGGAAGCTACCGCAAAAGCAGCAAAAGCCCGAGCCGATACCGTCGAAACCGTGGCCAGCGCAGAACTGAAACGCGCTCAAACGCTGGAGACTTTGGGCAAGGTTGATGAAACCGCGCAGAACATGGCGATAGCTAACGCCGAGGCGGTGCAACAAATTTTACAAGGGCAGATTATTCAACCCGTTGTGTGATAAACAAAAAAGGGCGAGAATAGAAGAAATGGCATCCACCCAGCCGCTTTAATGGGTGAGTCTGAAGGGGTCTAAAGATGAAAACGGCAGAGATAGAAAACGACGACATAGTTATCGAGGACGAAAACCCTGAGGAAATCAGCGAAGTTGCTGTCCAGGCCGAGCCCGAAGATGATGAAGAAGTGGTCGTTTCGATTGGTGAGGAAGCGCCACCTCCCGAAGAACATGCTCCTGCGCCTGAATGGGTTCGAGAGTTGCGGAAGACGAATCGAGAATTGCAGCGGAAAAATCGTGAGTTGCAGGGCAAGCTACAAAGTACCGCACAGACTGAGATCAAGCCGGTCGTGCTGGGCAAGAAGCCGAGCCTTGAGGAACATGATTACGACGCTGAGAAATTCGAGGTAGCAATGGCAGACTGGTTTGACCGGAAACGGCAGGCCGATGATGCTAATGCCAAGCAAGAAGTTGAAGTTATGACTCAACAAAAGGCTTGGCAGTCCAAGCTGGATGGCTACGGCAAGGCGAAAGCCGAGTTGAGAGTCAAGGATTTTGAAGACGCTGAAGCGGTAGCTCAAGAGGTCTTCTCGATCACCCAGCAGGGCATATTGCTGCAAGGCGCAGATAATCCCGCGCTGGTCGTTTATGCGCTCGGTAAGAATCTGGTCAAGGCGAAGGAGTTGTCCGAAATCAAAGACCCCGTGAAGTTTGCCTTTGCGGTAGCTAAACTGGAGAAAGACTTGAAAGTTACCAACCGCAGGCAAGCACCCGCACCAGAGAGGATCGTGACAGGCACAGGACGGTCATCGGGTGCGGTGGACTCAACGCTAGAGAGACTCAGAGAAGACGCGGCGCGTACCGGAAACATGACGAAAGTCATCGCGTACAAATCGCAAAAACGAATCGCATCTAAATAACCAGGAGATTTTCCATGAGTAATTCATTCAGCAAAGAGGAACGCGTCGCGTTCGAGGACATCCTCGAAGGATTTAACGACGCTCTAGTTTTGTCCCGCAACGTCTCGGTCTACAACACCGACAGCTCGATGATGGAGCGCACCAATAACGTGATTTATCGTCCGCAACCCTACATCGCGCAGTCCTACGATGGCATGGACCAGACCGGCAACTTCGGTGCTTACACGCAGCTCTCCGTCCCGGCAACGCTCGGATTTCAGAAGTCTGTGCCGTTCATCTTGGACGCGCTCGAACTTCGGGACGCCTTGCAAGAGGGTCGGCTCGGTGAGGCCGCAAAACAGAAACTTGCATCCGATATCAACATTGCGATTATGAACGTCGCTGCAAACCTCGGCTCGCTGGTGGTTACTGTCAGCACCGCCGCTGGTGACTATGACGATATCGCTCTGTGCGACAGCATCATGAACGAGCAGGGCGTGCAAGCCTTTGACCGCTACATGGCTCTGTCCTCGCGTGACTACAACGGCATTGCCGGCAATATCGCTGGTGGGGCTGGTGGTGCTTCGGTTTCGCGTAGTTTCGCCGGTAACAAGAGCAACAATGCTTTCGAGCGTTCCTACGTTGGTATGGTCGCAGGATTTGAGACCTACAAACTGGACTACGCGAATCGCATCGCTGCGGCGACTGGCGCAGATCCGACGATGTCCACCTTGGCAGCGGCAGGCAACTACTACACGCCTGTGGCGACCTCCACTGCGGCGACTGGTGAGACTGGTAACGTGGACAATCGTTTCCAAACGATTACCGTGTCCAGCACCACCGATCTGCCAGCAGGAACGGCAATCGAGGTCGATGGCATTGAGGCGGTGCATCACATCACCAAGCTAGGTACTGGGTTCTCGAAGACGTTTCGCGTGGTGAGCGTGACCAATGCAACGACTTGCGTTATCACTCCTCCCATCATTTCCGCGCAAGGCGGGACTGATGCTGAGTTGCAGTATCAAAACTGCATCGTGACCGCCGCTTCTGGTCGGACCATCAATCGCCTGAACGTCGATGCCGCGCCGATCAACTGCTTCTGGCAGAAAGATGCGCTAGAGATTCTCCCGGGCCGTTACGCTGTCCCAACCGATGCGGGTGTCGCAGTAATGCGTGCATCAACCGATCAGGGCATCGAGCTGGTAATGCAGAAGCAGTACGACGTGAACACCATGAAGACCAAGTATCGCTTGGATACTCTGTTCGGCGTGGTCAACAAACAGCCCGAGATGTCCGGGATCCTGCTGTTCAATCAAGTCCCGTAAAAGGAAAAAAATCATGAGCTATAACATTATATTTACGCAAGGAACCGCGACCTTTACGGTACCGGCAGGCGAGAAAGTCGCCGTTCAAGCCTACTCGCCAGCGAGTGTGTTTCAGGAGGTCGGTTATCCGAACTTCCCCGAAACGCAAGATTTGCTGCAAGTAGTCGAGAACACGACCTACGTCTCGGCAGCATTCACGAACGCCACCAGCGTGACGATTCAAGCCGGTGCATCCGGTGCGCTCTATGCAGTTGGAACCGACCCTGTTATTTCCAGTACAGGCAGGTATCAACTACAGGGCGATCCGGGCGTACTGAATGCCACTGGTGCTCTTACTTCGGCGATGATTCTGGCTGGCATTGTCACCTCGACAACGGGTGCTGCTGTTGCTGGTACTTTGCCAACCGGGGCTGTGCTAGACGCTGCGAGCGAGTTTGCAATCGGTGATTCGTTCGACTGGTCTGTCATCGCTACGGGCGCAAATGCCTTTACGGTAACGGCTGCAACTGGTCATACGATTGTTGGTACAGCCGCAGTTGCTACTGTTACCTCGGGCGCATGGAGGACTCGCAAGACTGCTGCGGATACATTCGTCTCGTATCGGATAGGTTAATCAACCTCTCGGGTCAGTAGAGATACTGGCCCGAGTTACTTGGAGAGCAAAAATGCCAATGACCAAAGGTTACTCGAACAAATCAATCGGCAAAAACATTGCCATGGAAATGAAGTCAGGCAAGCCGCAAAATCAAGCAGTTGCAATGGCTTTGGGTATGGCAAGCAAAATGGCAAAAGCCGCTGGTAAGCCAGGCAAAGCGCCGATGAAAAAATGATTAGGTCAGCCGCAATTGTTAAGACAAGAACTCTCGCGCCGTGGAAAGAGTTGCGGCTGCAAAAGCGCAAACTTAAAAAGACACAGGCGGCAGAACGCAAGGCGACTAAACGGGTGCATCCATCGCCTATTAATAGGAGGGTGCCGAAAGTCGAACCGCCTGTAATCGTTGCGGACGAAAGCCCAGCGACACGCGACGAGATGCTGCAACGAGCCGATGTCATTGGGTTGAAGGTTGACAAGCGCTGGTCTGATTCAACGATGCTGAAAAGAATAGAGGGGCACGTATGTCTTACACAAAAAGACAATTTATAAGCGCCGCCTTCGAAGAAATTGGGCTTGCGTCTTATGTATTTGATTTGCAGCCCGAGCAGCTAGAGTCTGCCCTGCGGCGTCTCGATGCGATGATGGCCGACTGGAACGCCAAGGGCATCCGCTTAGGTTATCCATTGCCATCTAGCCCACAGAACAGCAGCCTAGACGAAGAAACGCTTGTGCCTGATTCGGCCTATGAAGCGATCATTTGCAGCCTGGGGATTCGGTTAGCACCGAGTTACGGCAAGCAGGTCATGATCGAGACCAAGACGACCGCGAAACAGGGTTATGACATCTTGCTCCAACGGGCGACCTTCCCGCTTGAGAAACAACTCCCAGCCACAACCCCAGCGGGTGCTGGCAATAAGCCGTGGAGGGTCTACGATAACCCCTACGTCAGACCGCCTTATTTCCCCGTCAATGCTGGTCCTGATGGCCCTATCGAATATAACTGAGGACGATCATGCCCACTATTAACCAGCTTCCCGTACTAAACACCGTCTCCAGCGGGGATCAGTTACCCGTTTATTCGCCCAACAACGGGGACGCAAGACGGACCTCGATTGGAAGTTTGCTCACATTTTTCCAGCAGAGCTTCGCATCGCCCACGCTCTCGGTCAATCTCTACGTTCCCGGATCTGGTTTCAATATCACGGTGCCTACTCCGGTTAGCAACGACCAATGGATGCTGTTGCAGCCTGCTGGAACACTGGCAACCGGTACCATCACCTTGCCTCTCAATACTGGCGTTCCTGATGGCACCTCGGTATTGATAACCACCACGCAGGAAATCACCTCGCTGACAATTGCCTTGAATGGCGCGACTGCTCTTTATGGTGGCGTGACTTCGTTGGCGGCAGGAACGGCAACGGCGATTCGCTTTTATCAGCCAACTAATTCTTGGTACCAGATCAACGCCGAGACGGTTTATGCAGCAGGAGTCCAGACTTTCTTGGCGACGCCATCAAGCGCCAATCTACGGGCGGCGATGACCGATGAGACCGGAACGGGTCTATTGGTGTTCGCAACCAGTCCGACCCTGACAACGCCAATAATCACAAACCCGGCAGTCAGCACCGGAACATTCACAAGCCCTGCATTGGTCACGCCATCTATCGGTGCTGCCACAGGGACAAGTCTTAGCACCACAGGAAACCAAGTTATCAGCGGCACCGGCAAGCAGGGTTATGCTACCGGCGCGGGCGGCGGGGTGCTGCAAGCCACAAGCAAAGCCACGGCGGTGACGCTTAATAAATCTTGCGGTCAAATCACCATGAATGCAGCGGCATTGGGTGCATCCACCACCGTGTCGTTTACGATGACTAACAGCACGGTTGAATCTGGCGACATCATCGTGATAAATCACATTTCTGGCGGCACGCTTGGCTCGTACACCTTTAATGCATCCTGCGGGGTTGGGACTGCCGACATAAATGTGCGCAATGTCTCGTTGGGCTCTTTGTCCGACGCTGTAATTTTGCGTTTCGCTGTGATTAAAGTTGTTGATTCCTGATGGCTACCAAGTCCACAGTGAATGCTGCTGGAAACTACACCAAGCCCGCCATGCGGAAAGCCCTGTTTGAGAAAATCAAGGCAGGCACAAAAGGCGGAGATCCGAACGAATGGTCAGCCCGAAAAGCCCAATTGCTGGCGGTGGAGTACAAGAAAAAGGGCGGTGGCTACCGATGAAAGCCCCACAGAAAAGCCTCAAGGAATGGAGCTCGCAGGACTGGCGCACCAAGTCAGGCAAGCCATCATCTGAGAC